>ENA-UPWK01000003-UPWK01000003.1-human-gut-metagenome-genome-assembly--contig:-NODE-3-length-304020-cov-21.899356_pt1 | contig 304020 bp, 246 predicted proteins | sample MGYA00250048_ERZ773373 | MGnify/ENA primary metagenome ERZ773373 (study PRJEB29103, sample SAMN06112059) | human gut metagenome | biome: human gut; feature: ankylosing spondylitis patient; material... | reverse complement strand
ACCCTGGGGATAACAGGCTGATCTCCCCCAAGAGTCCACATCGACGGGGAGGTTTGGCACCTCGATGTCGGCTCATCACATCCTGGGGCTGTATTCGGTCCCAAGGGTTCGGCTGTTCGCCGATTAAAGTGGTACGCGAGCTGGGTTCAGAACGTCGCGAGACAGTTCGGTCCCTATCTGTCGTGGGCGCAGGATATTTGAGGAGCTCTGTCCTTAGTACGAGAGGACCGGGATGGACGTACCTCTGGTGCACCAGTTGTCATGCCAATGGCACGGCTGGGCAGCTATGTACGGAACGGATAAACGCTGAAAGCATCTAAGCGTGAAGCCGACTCCAAGATTAGATATCCCATCGTATAACGAGTAAGACCCCTTGAAGACTACGAGGTTGATAGGCTGCGTGTGTAAGTGCCGTGAGGCATTCAGCTTGGCAGTACTAATAGGTCGAGGGCTTGACCACAAGATTTCTTTGGTCAGCTGTGTAGTATATACTTTAACCCGATTGGTCATTCCAATATGAATTTAACTAATATCTCCTTAATCCTCTTCCTTTATTCAGTTTTCAGGGTGTTTACCCTTTTATATACACCGAGTGATCGGTGGTTCATTTGAACTTTCAGCGCCACATAATGTGGTGCTTTTTTGTTGCATTTTTTTAATTAATCCGACTGATAAAAATACATTATTGATAATAATACTCCTCTTGCTAAAAACGCTTATGATAATGCGTGCAAAGATCACAGCTATATAAAATAATTTGTTCCTATTAAAATTGAAAAAATAAAATCGGCGGAAGCAGTGTGAAAAAAGATTGCTTTCGCCGATTTGAGTTACAATACTTGTTAAACAAAATTATTGATATATTTATTTTGTGTTATATCACTAATGGCAGACGTATTGACTTTTTATTTTAAAGAAGATACAATGAAACTAACCGAAAAATCGTTTAATGATGCACTTTAATACAATTATAATTGTGGCAGTTTAAGAGTTTGTTAAAGGCGATTGTTGAAAAGTCAGGAGAAATAAAATGAGGAAAAACAAGATAGAAATAAAAATAATAAGTATTGTATTGCTTATGTTGACGATACTATTAACAGTATCTTTCAATGTGTCCGCACTTGTGCTTTTTAATGTTAGAGATAATGCGGATATTTTTAGTATTCAGGAGGAGTCTAACTTAACAGACAAATTACGCAACTTTAGCTATAAATCTAATTGGGTGGCTGTTATATATACAAATAACGAAGGAAAAAACGAAGATAATATAAAAGATTTTGCAAACAATTTTTACGCAGAAAATTACGGTAAGGATAGAGCGGGTTTCGTTTTTACTGTGGACATGAAAGGAAAATGTTTTGATTTTCGTACAAAAGGTTCTGCAATGTATTATTTTGACGATAATAGCATTGACAAATTGCTTGATGAAGTTGAAAAGTTAATGAAAAATGGTGAGTACTATGAAGCCTCAGATTATCTTATTGATTATGTAGATGATTGCTATAAGCAAGGTATGCCTGAAAATGTCACTTATAATAATGTGGATTTAGAAGAAGATACAATGCCCACGAGGGATTATACAATTAAACCTGATAAAGGACAATTCACAAATCCTGTAAAATACATTGGCAAATCACTGGATGACATAACTCAAATATTTGGCGATGATTATGCTGAAATTGATGAACAAGATTCGGGTCTTACAAAGTTTATTTGTTATCCACGAACAGGTAATCCACTGCAATTTGGAATTGATTATAATACGAATGCTGTATCGTGTATTTATGTGTATTCATCTGATGAAATGACTGTTACATTGTTTGATGATATAACGAATAATTCAACTCTTTCGAATATAGAAAATTCAAATTCTCTCTATTCATACACTAAAAGAGTTTATTTTAATGCTCTTGATAATCGTACAGAGCAGGAGATTACATATAAAACTAATGACGGGATAGAATATGTTTTTACATGGACTGACTCTGATTTTGATAATGACCCGTGTTATCGTATTTTAATTCATCAAGGTGAAGTTCCTAATACTAAAGTTACACAGATTACAACTACAACACCCAAAACTGAACCCGTTACTACAGAACCGTCAACCTCAGTTTCTATTATTGAAACCACTACAAGTGAAGGTGACAAGCCAAATACAGATAATGGATTTTTACAAACGGGTGTGATTCAGACTGCTTCGGTTGTGATTCTTGTAATTGTAGCTGTTGTATTTGCTGTGTTCTTTTGGTATAAGAAAAAAATAAATTAAAATTAACGGAGGGTTATTATGAAATTAAAATCTATGTTTATTTCTTCTATGATTGCAATGCTTGGCATTGTTTGTGTAGGATGTTCATCTCAACAAACAATTGATAATGCGGAATCACCCGTTTCGCCTGTTACACAAGCTGATACCGAAGTCACAATACCGTCATCAGCACCTGAGCAGACTACGGAACAATATACTACTTCTGTTTCAACTGAACCGCTGACAACTCAAAAAGTTGACTTAAGTAAATATGTTGGTTTATATTCATATAATCAAAATAATGAGGGGGATACAGGAAGTATTAAAGTCGGAATTTTATCCATTGATGAAAATCAAGCTGAGATTGAAGTGATGAAGTCAAGTCCCAACTACGCCCACCTTGCAGGCGGTATATTTACAGGCACAATAACCGATGAAAACAGAATTGATTTTACTATGACAGACAGCTTTAGCAATGTATGTAGTGGGTATATATTGCTTTATGATGATAGCATTTATATGAAAAGCGATATTGTTGAGAAATCAGAGCCGTATATGTATGGTATGATAATCGACAATACAATTGAGAAAATTTCGGATAGCGTTTCAAAAAATGATTTTATTTAAAAATTTGGCGGAAGCAGTGTGAAAAATATTGCTTCCGCCGATGTGTTTAGATGATTGTAGTGTTGAAATGATTTTATAATCGATTCGATTGGTAGCCTTGCGACTATATTTCAGATGGAAATTCACTGAACTCCGCTACAGATTATGCACAATATTCATTATATCATACTGTTGCGACACGCTGCATAACGAGTAGTTAAGATGAGATGATAACTTACCTCGGTTATTAGAGCTTATCGCTTTTCAAACTATCTTCTCGAACATGGTGCGGTGACACACCGCTGATGTATGGGTAGAGTTCTTCGTAGGAATCTGCTTCAGCGGGATTTTTGACTGCGGTGGGGATTAGCCCTGTACAATCCTGATTTGAACAGGTGTTAAGCTCTAAATCACTTGGTGTTAAAATCTTTTTGTAATCGGGTACTTTGCGTTTCATCTGCACACTTCCTTTGTAAAAGTGTGTGCGGATGAATTGAATTTATGCGTTTTACATAATGATTTTGCAAAATAAAAGGCAGTACAAGGATGTACTGCCTAAAGTGCGATATTGCAGTATATTTATGTGCAACGCATTGCGACTATATTTCAGACGGGAAGTCACTGACCTCCGCTACAAAATAACCGCAACTTTGTTTAAAACATAAATTATTGCGTTAACAAATAGTTTTATTAAGGCGGGCGGCCAATGACCGCCCCTACGGGATTGTGCGAACGGTTGCAATGTTATGTTCGGGCATAATATGTTTTTTTACATTACAAACTGTCTTCCCGACATTAATTTTCCATTTTCCATTTTCAATTTTACATTTAATAACTCTCGCTCGGGCATTAAATGTTATTTATTAGTCAAACTGTCTTCACGAATGATTAATAATAAGTTCCTTGATTTTGAACACATCGCCGTCCATAACCTTATATGTACTGCGGAGTTCGCCGTCAATCTCTGGTGAAATGCTCTGGTGAATGTACAGGCTGTCAATGCCGAAATCAGCCGCACCGCCGATATCGCTGATATAGTCGTTGCCAATCATAATTGACTCGCTCTTTTCAAGTCCGTAACGGTCAAAAAGTGTTTTGAAATATTTTTCGTCAGGCTTAGAACATTCTTCATCGGAGCTGATGCAAATGCCGTCAAAATATTTTGTCAGATCAAACATATTCAGCTCATTTTCTGTGAATGAACGCTGTGCGTTTGAAAGAAGATAAATCTTCTTTCCGTTTGCTTTGAGCGTGTCAAGAAGATCAAGTACACCGTCATAAAGCTTGATGTACTTTGTTGAGTAACAGCGGAATGCCTCGGCAACAAAAAATACCTCGGCTTTTGTAACCTTAACGCCTTTCTGTGTGAAAAGTTTGCGGAAAACTTTTTCGATTTTAATGTCAACAACTTTTGTGTCGGGAGATTTTTTGAGAACAGCCTTTTTTTCAGCCTGAACAAGTCTGTCGTACTCCTCGTTAAGCTCGTCATAGGTGTAGTGCGCACCCTTGTAGGCATAGAGAATGGCAATTTTCTTCCACAAATCATCGTTCCATTCATCAGTATTAATGTCGATAAGAGTGCCGTATAAGTCAAAAATGTAATTATTGTACATTTTTTGTCCTCCTCAATAAAATTTCAACTTTTATACTGCTATTGTACCAATTTTTTATCCTGATTGCAATAGCAGAATTTTTGTGTTATACTGAAGAAAACAGTATTTAATCGCATTTTTGTTTTTCTAAAATTACGGGGTGAGTTTATGACCAAAAAAGAAATTGCCGTGAACGCTGTTCATGCCTTGAAAAAAGAATATCCCGACGCAATATGTTCGCTTGTCTACACAGATCCGTTGCAGCTGCTCATTGCAACAAGGCTTGCCGCTCAATGTACAGACGCAAGGGTCAATATGGTAACTCCTGCGTTGTTTGAAAGATTCAAAACTGCTCAGGATTTTGCCGACTCAACTCCCGAAGAAGTTGCAGAGTATATAAAAAGCTGCGGACTTTATAAGACCAAATCGAAAGATATTGTCGAAATGGCAAGAATGCTTTGTGACGATTTTGGCGGTGTCGTTCCAGATAATATTGACGATTTAACGAAACTCCCCGGTATCGGCAGAAAAACCGCAAATCTTGTGTGCGGTGACATTTTCGGTCAGCCTGCGGTTGTGGTTGATACACATTGCATACGCATTACAAAAAGGCTCGGACTTCACGATTTAAAAGATCAGAAAAAGATTGAATTTGCATTGCGTGAGCTTTTGCCTCCCGATGAAAGCAACGACTTTTGTCACCGACTTGTTCTGCACGGCAGAGCAGTCTGCACCGCAAGAAAGGCAAAATGTGAAGAATGCTGTATGAACGGATTTTGCCCGAAAAAAATCTGACAGGGGAATTTGTATGGATAAGATGAAAGATATTAAGCTGATTGCACTTGACCTTGACGGCACAACCCTTGCCGACAGCGACACCCTGAGCAAACGAACGCAAACTGCCATTGAATCTGCAATCAAAAGCGGAATAACCGTTGTTGCGGCAAGCGGCAGACCGTTTGTTATGATGCCCGAGAGCGTGATGAACATTGTCGGTCTGGACTATGCAATTACCTCGAACGGTGCAGTAATAAGCAAGTGCGGTAAAACGGTTCACCGTTCTCTGATTTTACCCGATGATGTGTTGAAAATTCTCGGCGCTGTGCGTAATGACGATGTTATTCTTGAGGGATTTATTGACGGATTCACATATGCCGATGTCAGATATGTGCATAGACCGCTTGACTATGGCTGTGAGCCTGAATATTTTGAATATACCCGTTCATGCCACGGCAAGATTGTCGATATGAGAAGCTTTTTGAGCAAGCATAGAAACGAGCTTGATCTTATCAGCATTATAAGTACGGACGAAAAGCTTCGCAACAGGCTGTGGAGCAGTATCGAAAAGGCTTGCAACAGCGTTGAAATTACGACTTCAACCGACCATTTTGTTGAGATTATGTCGGCAGACGCATCAAAGGCGAAGGCACTCCTGCGTTTGTGTGACTTTTTGAATATCGGCATGGAAAATGTCTGCGCCTGCGGAAATGCCGATAACGATGCCGACATGATTGCCGAGTCGGGACTCGGTGCGGCTGTTGAAAACGCAAGTCAAAAATGCCTTGACCGTGCCGATATTGTAATTCCGTCAAATAATAACGATGGTGTTGCACAATTGATTGAGAAAATTCTTAAAAATTGATTGTAATAATGCGGCGGTAATTTCATATAAATAAAAACAGTCGGGAAGACATTGTTTTGCATTTTGCAAACTGTCTTCCCGACTTTCATTTTTCATTTTCAACTTTTCGTTTTCAATTTTTTAAGCATTTCCTCGTGGTCGGCTTTAAGTGCTTTGATAAGCGTCAGACTGTCCCAGTCTTTGCTTGTGGGAGTGATAACCGCCTTGAGCGGAACTCGTCCGACACCGCATTTGTTCAGTGCCTTGATGAGCGAGTCAATCGCTTTATTCGTGAAATTGTGCATGACAATCATTTCTTCGTCAAAGCCGTCACCGTCAAACTTTTCTGCCGCAGGCTCAATTCCCTTAATGCCTGCAAGATAGCCGATAGGCTGATTGAAATCTTCTTTTTCAACCTTTTTGACCTGAATTTTCAACGGCATAAGAGCAAACTTTGCCTTGCGAAGTCTTTCGTCCGAAAAGTTGTAAAACATAGCAAGTTCTTTCATATCTTCACCGTTAATCCGTATCAAGCTTGAGAACCGCCATAAATGCCTCCTGCGGAACTTCAACAGAACCGAGCTGGCGCATACGCTTTTTACCTTCTTTTTGTTTTTCAAGGAGTTTTTTCTTACGGGAAATATCACCGCCGTAGCACTTGGCAAGTACATCCTTACGCATAGCCTTTACGGTTTCTCTGGCTATAATTTTACCGCCGATGCAAGCCTGAATCGGAATTTCAAAGAGCTGTCTCGGAATCTTTTCCTTTAACTTCTCAGCCATTTTTCTTGCCCTTGAATATGCCTTGTCGGCGTGAATGATGAACGAAAGTGCATCGACAACCTCGCCGTTGAGCATAATATCAAGCTTAACAAGGTTGCTCTGAACATATTCTTTAAGCTCATAGTCGAATGATGCATAACCTCTTGTGCGTGATTTGAGCGTGTCGAAAAAGTCGTAGATTATTTCGGCAAGAGGAAGTACATAGTGTAAATCAACACGGTCGGCATCAATATACTGCATATCGACAAAAGTTCCTCGTCTGTCCTGACAAAGCTCCATAATATTGCCGACATATTCCTTAGGTGCATAGATGTGAGCGTCTGTTACAGGCTCTTCCGCCATTTGAATAAGTGACGGATCGGGGTAGTTTGTCGGGTTGTCAATCATCTCAACCGTGCCGTCTGTGCGTGTGATTCTGTAAATTACACTCGGTGCGGTTGTGATGAGGTCAAGCTGATATTCTCTTTCAAGTCGCTCCTGAATAATTTCCATGTGGAGCAGTCCCAAAAATCCGCAGCGGAAACCGAATCCGAGGGCAACCGATGTTTCGGGATCAAACGAAAGAGCCGCATCGTTAAGCTGAAGCTTTTCAAGTGCATCTTTAAGGTCGCCGTATCTTGCACCGTCAACAGGGTAGATACCGCAGAAAACCATAGGTTGTGCCTCACGGTAGCCGGGGAGCGGTTCTTCTGCGGGATTTGATGTGAGTGTAACCGTGTCGCCGACCTTTGCGTCTGCAAGAGTCTTGATTGAACCCGTGATGTAGCCAACCTCGCCTGCATAAAGACCGTCTGTCTTTTCGGGAGCGGTTGCGTGCATAAGTCCGCACTCGACAACATTGAACACACTGCCCGTTGCCATAAGCTTGAATTCATCGCCCGGGTGAATCTGTCCCTCTTTGAGCCTTACATATATAATTACGCCCTTGTAGCTGTCGTAGTAGCTGTCAAAAATCAATGCACGCAGAGGTGCGTTGATGTCGCCTGTCGGAGCAGGAATATCGTGAACAACCTTTTCAAGAACTGCGTGAATGTTGATTCCTGCCTTTGCGGAAATTTTCGGAGCATCCTCGGCAGGAATACCGATTACATCTTCAATTTCCTGAATAACCCTGTCGGGGTCGGCACTCGGCAAATCAATTTTGTTGACAACGGGAACAATTTCAAGTCCGCTGTCAACGGCAAGATATGTGTTGGCAAGCGTCTGCGCCTCAATGCCCTGTGATGCGTCAACAACAAGAATAGCACCCTCACAAGCCGCCAGTGAACGGGAAACCTCGTAGTTAAAGTCAACATGGCCGGGGGTGTCGATGAGGTTAAAAAGATATTCTTCGCCGTCATCGGCTTTGTAGATAACGCTAACCGCCCTCGCCTTGATTGTAATGCCACGCTCACGCTCAAGATCCATATCATCAAGCAGCTGCGCCTCCATATCCCTTTCGGAAACGGAGTTGGTCTGCTCAAGAATTCTGTCCGCAAGCGTACTTTTGCCGTGGTCAATGTGAGCAATAATGCTGAAATTTCTTATTTTATCCTGTGGAAAAGACAATGTTAATCACCTTTTTCTTTAATGTCTTTTTTGTACTTTATTTTAATCTGTATTTAGATTTAAATCCGAGCAACGCTCTGCTTTGCTTGCAAGGAGCAGAGCTTGCGACAGATTGCAATCAGTACAAAGGAGCGTCAGCTCCTCGTGAGTTTGGTTGTGGATTATTCCACGGCTAAACTCACGGATATTTCACGCTTCTAAAAGATGTGTGAAATATCTGTACTTAGATTATAACAATTTTAACGAATAAAGCAAGCAAATTTAAAGCGTTCGCAATGTGCTTGTAAACGATACAATTTGCGAAATGCTGTTGTATGATAAATTATATCATACACTAACCTCTTCTACAAGCAAAAAATCGTTGCAGTATTTTGACCTCGGTGTTATACTTTGCTTATATGAAATAACCCTATAAAAGGAGAAATTGGTATGACAAAAGGTGAAATTGCTAAGAATAATTTTATGCAGGGCTACAACTGCGCTCAGGCTGTATTGCTTGCATTTTGTGACGATTTGGGATTTGATGAACAGACTGCTCTTATGCTTGCGTCGCCGTTTGGCGGCGGAATAGGCAGAATGCGTGAGGTCTGCGGTACTGTTACGGGAATGTATATGGCTTTAGGTCTTGCAAGGGGTTACAGTGACAGCAAGGATAATGCCGACAAAAAGCGTGTCTACACCGAGGTTCAGCAGCTTGCCGAAAGGTTCAAAGAGGACAACGGTTCAATCATCTGCCGTGACCTTCTCGGCATGAGAGCAAAGGCAAAGGACAACCCGACTCCGTCTGAGAGAACAGAAAAATATTATGCCGCCCGTCCGTGTCCTGAGTTGTGCAGATATGCAGCGGATTTGCTTGATGAATACTTAAAAAATAAAAAAGGCTGAGGAGCGTTGCTTTGATTTGAAACTTATGCCTGCAAACAGTTGAATTTGGGAATAAATTGTGATAAAATGTTTAAAATAGGGCATTAGTCTAATGCGGTTAATTTTGAAAATTACCTTGAAAGGGGAATTGTGATATGTGCGGCATAGCCGGCTTTATGGGACAGGTTGAAAACAGAGCCGATGTCATCAGAAATATGACAGAGGTTATTACTCACCGTGGTCCCGACTCGGACGGATTTTTTACGGACGACAATATTTCCATGGGATTTCGCAGACTTTCCATTATTGACCTCGGTGCAGGTCATCAGCCTATATACAATGAGGATAAAAGCCTTGTTCTAACATTCAACGGTGAAATTTATAACTACAAGGATTTGAGAAAAGAACTTATCGCAAAAGGTCATAAGTTCTATACAGATACAGACAGTGAAGTGCTTGTTCACGGCTTTGAAGAGTGGAAAGAAGATATGCTCCCAAAACTCCGCGGTATGTTCGGCTTTGCTATCTACAACACAAAGGATAATTCACTTTTTATTGCCCGTGACTTTTTCGGCATTAAGCCGATGCACTACACTCAGATAGGCAATGACTTTGTCTATGCAAGTGAAATCAAGAGTATTCTTGAATATCCTAAGTTTGAAAAGAAATTCAACAGAAAGGCACTTGACTCCTACCTTTCATTCCAGTATGCAGTTCCGCCCGAAACTTTCTTTGAGGGCGTTTATTGCCTTATGCCCGGTCACTATCTCTGGTACAAGGACGGCGAGGTTGAAACTACCCGTTACTTTGAGGCTCGTTTCAATCCCGATGAAGAAATGACGGAGGAAGAGGCTGTTGACAGAATTGAAAAGGTTTTTGAAAACTCCGTAAACGCTCACAAAATTGCCGATGTTGAGGTTGGTTGTTTCCTTTCAAGCGGTGTTGATTCAAGCTATGTTTCAACATATTTTGCCGACCAGAAAACATTTACAGTCGGCTTTGACTTTGGCGAAAAATATAACGAAATCAGCTGGGCAAAAAATCTCAGCGAAAAAATCGGTGTTGAACACCACACTCACCTTATTTCAAGTGAAGAATTCTGGGATGCTGTTCCGACTGTTCAGTACCATATGGACCAGCCGCTTGCGGATCCGTCATGTATAGCACTTTACTTTGTATCCCGTCTGGCAAGCCATTATGTAAAGGTTGTCCTTTCGGGTGAGGGCGCAGACGAATTGTTCGGCGGTTACACTTGCTACAACGATCCGAGAGTGTTCAAAATTTATCAGACAATTGTTCCGCATTGCATTAGAAAAGCAATAAGAGCAATCTGTAGAAAGCTCCCCGACATCAAGGGCAGAGATTATCTCATCCGTGCCTGTGACAAGCTTGAAGAGCGTTATATCGGTAACGCATTTATGTATGACTACAAGCAGAAGCAGGAGCTTTTGAAGGATCCGTCAATTGCAACACGCCCACAGGATCTTACAAGAAAATATTATTATCGTTGCCGTAAGTATGACGATGTTACAAAAATGCAGTATCTCGACATCAATATGTGGATGGTCGGTGACATCCTTCTTAAAGCCGACCGAATGAGTATGGCTAACTCGCTTGAACTTCGTGTTCCTTTCCTCGATAAGGAGGTTTTCAAGGTTGCGTCATCGCTCCCGACAAAACTGCGCTGCAACAAGCACAACACAAAGTATGCAATGCGTAAGGCTGCCGTTCGCCATATGCCTGAGGCTACTGCCGAAAAAGAGAAACTCGGTTTCCCTGTACCGACAAGAGTATGGCTTCGTGACGAGAAGTATTATAATGTTGTAAAGACAAAGTTCAAGGGCAAAACTGCCGAGAAATTCTTCAATACAGATGTCCTTGTTTCATGGCTCGACAGTCACTTCAGCGGAAAAGAAGATAACAGCAGACGAGTTTGGACAATTTATGTGTTCCTCGTATGGTATGATATCTATTTTGATGAGGACAGCGAAAAGGTTGAAAAGCCTGTAAATCACCTTGATGAACTCAAGGCTGTTGCCGAGGCGAGAAGAGAAAAGCAGATTGACGCTCCCGGTGAGGTAATTATGGCTGCCGCAGAGGAGATTGACGAAAATTACGATGCTCCGAACTTTGGCGTTGACAAGTCAAAAAAAAATGACGAATCTGCCGAAAAAGCGGAAGAACCCGTAAAAGAGGAATCTGCGGAAGATGTGACAGAGGAGACTGAAGTCCCCGATGACGGCAATGAGCCTGCAATCGTTGAGCCTGAGGAAGAACCCGAGGTTAAGGAAGAGCCTAAAAAAGAGGAGTATGTGAACATCTCAAATCCTGAGGATAACGAGATTTACGACGCTCCGAAAAAACCGTCAACTCCGCAGGAGCAGATGCAGATGGCTATTGACAGCATTGAAAAAAGATCAAAATATCTTGACGAGCCGAATGTAATTTCAGATGAGGCTGTTGACAATATCGTAAACTCAATCTCATTCTTTGATGATGAGGACGATAAAAATTAATCAAAGTTATTAAAAATAACAAAATAAACAAGGGCAACCGAGGTTGCCCTTGAATTATATCAGAAAATGTTAGGAATAATTTTAACGCGTCCAAATGTGTGTTTAACGCGCCCTTTTAATTAAAAACAGCACCAAACAATATGTGTTCAGTGCTGTAAATACAATGAAATGAAATTTTTAAACCACCGCTCCGAGACAGAGAATGCTTTGCAGGATTTTGTATTCTTCTTCAAAGTCGGAGAGAGGGAGGGGATTTTTCCCGAGCCCCATTTCTACGGTGAGGGCAGGTCGGCGGAATTTTTCGATGAACCAATCCTTAAAGCCGCCGCCTGTGGCAATCTCCTCGGGAAAGGCTATGTTGTAGCCGCTTGCCTGTGAGAACATTGACGCAAGCCGAAAGCTCAGAACAGGTGTGTGTCTGCCGAATGAGCAGTAAATTTCCCGTCCCTGACTGTGCAGAGCGATTGCCCGTTCAAAGTCAATATTACGGCAAAGTGTTGTCAGAGCTTTAGTTTCGGGTTCGCTCTCGGGATGATTGCCGCCGAATCTTGTCGGCGCCGGACACTTGATATTGTTTTTTAGTTCAAGCTGTTTAAGCCTGCACCAACCCGCATTGAAGTTGTGATTGATGTCAACTCCACGGGCGTTTGCCTGCCATTTGTATGTATCGGTGCAGACCTTTTCGACAAGCGGTTTGTATTTGAATGCGGCGTCACTGCCGTGCAGGGCAATTTCCGTGCCGTCGGGATTCACGCAAGGCACAATCGTAAGTCCGCGAATGCTTAAAAAATTTCCGATTTTGTATTCGCCGACAGGCTTATCGTTTTGCATAGCCTGACAACATTCTTCAAAGAATTTCAGCAAAGCAAGCACAGTGAGGTACTCCGAGCCGTGAAAACCGCCGCAGTAGAGTACACGATTCTTGGTGTTGCCGATGTGCAGAACATCAATACCTCTTCCGCACACGCTTTTTCCTGCAAAGCAGTGCTTGATAAATTTGTATTTCCCGCAAAGTCCGTTTATTATTTCCTTGCGCGTTTTGTAATCGGGAAAAACATTATAATCGGTCATAACAAAATCCTTTCCTTTCGATAATTCAATCTTTAAAACGGAGGCATAATTATGGAGCTTTTTGAAAAAACTCTTGACAGCAAGAAAATTTTTGACGGCAGAGTCCTGCATATAGTCCTTGACGAAGTGGAGCTTCCTGACGGTAAAAGGTCAAAGAGGGAGGTTGTCAATCATTCGGGCGGAGTATGCGTTGCCGCTCTTGATGAGGACAATAACCTTTCTTTTGTAAAGCAGTTTCGCTATCCGTACAAGGAGGTTGTGCTTGAGCTTCCTGCCGGCAAGCTTGAAAAGGGTTCTACTCCGCTTGAAAACGGAAAGCGTGAGCTTCTTGAAGAAACGGGACTTGAGGGCTACTCCTACATTTCTCTCGGTCAGGTGTATCCGTCCCCCGGATACACCTCGGAAATCATCCATCTTTATGCCTGTCGGGTAAAGTCACAGGGTGAGCAAAAGCTTGACGAGGGTGAGTTTTTGAATGTTGAAAAAATTCCCCTCAACAAAGCCGTTGAAATGGTGCTTAACAATATGATACCCGACTCCAAAACACAGATTGCCGTTTTAAAGACTGCCGCACTTTTGAAAAGCGGTAAAATTTAATTTAATCATAGGAAATATATATGCAGAATTTTACTGTTTCAGAACACGAAAAATTGAATACTGCCGTTGCTCTCGGATTTTTTGACGGACTTCACAAGGGACACCGAAGGGTTATTCTCTCGGCTGTTGAGCAGAAGAAAAACGGACTTTTGCCCGTGTGCTTTACATTTGCTCAAAGCCCGAAGGAGGTTCTCGGAAAATCTTCTAAGGGTGCGCTTATGACAACGGAAGATAAGCTGAAAACACTTGAAAGCCTGGGTATTGAACATACCTTCAGTCCCGACTTTAAAAAGCTGATGAATATGTCTGCAAAGGACTTTGCCGAGAAAATTATTTTTGGCGACCTCAATGCAAAATTTGTTGTCTGCGGTTTTAACTATCGTTTCGGAAAAAACGGTGAGGGCGATACCGATTTGCTCAAAAAGCTTTGTGACGAAAACGGTACAAAGCTTAATGTGATTGAGCCGGAGCGTGACGATGGTGATGTTGTTTCGTCAACACTTATCCGCTCGCTTGTGAGCGAGGGAAACATTCGTCGTGCGAACAAGCTTTTGTGTTCATATTTTGGTTTTTCTGCCGTGATCACTCACGGAAAAAGACTTGGCAGAGAGCTCGGTACTCCGACAATCAATCAGAAACTTCCCGAAAATCTTGCCGTGCCGAAATACGGTGTTTATGCGTCTGCCGTTACGCTTGAAAACGGAAAGGTCTATTGCGGTGTGACTAATATCGGTGTAAAGCCGACGGTCGGAGGAACAAAGCTTTTGAGCGAAACATGGATGCCTGACTTTCACGGCGGTGAAATATACGGTCAGACAGCCGATGTCCGTCTGCTTGATTTCATTCGTCCCGAAAAAAAGTTTGACAATATCACCGAATTAAAAAATGCCATAATCGACAATGCAGTTACGGCAAAAGAAATTTTTGATGAGATGTATAGATACGGAGTCTGAAGTAAGCGTAGTATTTATCTATGGTTGACATCGCAAGCCCAGCTTGATACAATATGATACGAGAATACAAGGAAGTTTAAGGCGGTTAGTCACATCCGAACGCAAACCGATGAAAGCATTGGCTAATATGTGCAAGGAGGTGACAAAGGTGGAATACATAATTTGTTTTACCTTACTTGTTACAATAATAATTGTTGCAATAAAAAAATAACCGCCCAACAGCCTAGGAAACTTTAGGTGGTTATTTTTTATCTGAATTTTTTGGCTAACCGCTTTTAACGGTTTTCCTTGTGTTCTTATTATATATTATGCAAAAAGCAATGTCAATATTCCATTTGAATTTTATATGGCTGAAAATATTGAGCGGTGACGGAACTTTCCGACACCGCCTTTTTATATGGTTGACATCGCAATTCCAGCTTGATACAATATGATGTGAGAACACAAGGAAGTTTAAGGCGGTTAGCACTCCCGAAAGGGGGTGATATGCATGACTGAATCGGTTTTGCTGATAATTTTACTTATAGCACTCGCAGAAGTCATCAATAGCATAAAAAAATAATCGCCCGACAGCCTCAAATATCGGACGATTATTTTATATTCGTTTTAAAACCTTGGGACTAACCGCTTTTAACGGTTTTCCTTGTGTTCTTATTATATATTATGCAAAAAGCAATGTCAATATTTCATTTGAATTTTATATAGCTGAAAATATTGAGCGGTGACGGAACTTTCCAACACCGCTTTTTTTATTTGAATTCATCGTTAAGAATTTCATCAAGGTTATTGACCATTGCTGTGACGATTTCGTATGAACCGCCGTCTGAGATTGACTTCATAAGAGCGTTTATGTTTTCTTCAAAATCCTTTGGCAAGAGGGTGCAATACTTTTTGCAGAGCTGAACCTGTCTTTTTTCACCGGGGTGTGTCTGACGGTTGAGTGCGAAGAGAACATCAAAATAGCTTTCGAGAAAAGCGGTGATTCTGTGATTGACACTGACGATATCGCCACGCTCCTGAGCCTTTTTAATCTGCCTGTCATATGACGGAAGCTTTCCGTTCAAAAGGTTGCGGTTGTTTTTGATAATCGCACTGCGGAGATTTTCAGGAAAATCAATCTGCGCCATATCTCTGAATTTTGTGAAAGAGCCTGTCTTGTCAAAAAGAACCTTGCTGTTCTTGATATTGTGCCAAAATGCGGTTGTATAGCCGTTAAAAGCCTTGCCACCCTTGATTACCGTATCAATATACCGACCGAACCTGTCAACTTCACGGTAGATTATGTCAACGGGAACACCGTTATTCATAACCGTGTTGTCCTCGCTCTCCCAATAATGATTGCCGAATTCTGCAATCGAACAGTATTTTCCGAGGAGATTTTCTCTTGTTTCGGCTGTCGGAATTTTAGCACAGTAAACATAAATATCGTAGTCCGAATTTTCATCACTTGCACCTGTTGAGCGAGAACCGCCGAGTGCGACAGCCTCAACCGTATCAAGCGACTTGAGTGCAAGCAAAACTTCTTCAAAGTTTGCGTCCTTAACATTGTATTCCGCAAAATTCATAGTTTTGATCTCCTTTATTTTATGGTATCATATTCCTTTTGTCGGATTAAGCCGTAACTTCTGCCGTTTCGGTTGGACTTATCTTATCTTCAAGCACAACCCTTTTGCCTCTCCAACCGCCCTTTATCCAGCGGATAAACACAACGACGCCTCTGAAAATTTCATCGGCAGCCATGGCAATCCAAATTCCGGTAAGTCCCATTCCGAAATAAATTCCGAGCAGCCAGCCGAGTCCGACACTCAAAAGCCACATTGAAAAAATTGCGAGTGCAGTCGGGAATTTAACATCGCCGGCGGCTTTCATACTGTTGATTATAACAAGGTTTGTTGTTCTGCCGAATTCAAGAATAATCGCAATGAACATAACCGATGAACCGAGTGCGATAACAGCCTTATCGCCTGTGAAAAGTCCGAGTGTAAACGGCGAAATCAACCAGTTTACAATTGCAACCGAGATTGAAATTATCATACCGAAACGCAAAGTTTTCAGCACCCTGCGGTATGCAAAATCGTAATCGTGAGCGCCTACGCTGTGACCGACAATAATCTGTGTTGCATTTGCAGCGGCAAGAGCAATCATATATGTGAACATTGAAAGCATGTTGGCGTAGATTTTTGCGTTGATTGCAACGATACCCATTGTGTTGATGAATGCCTGTAAAAACAGCTGTGAACAGTCGTAGGAAATGTTCTCGCCTGCTGTCGGAATGCCGAGTTTAAGAAGGCTTTTGAGAACATCATACGGAAACGGGCGAAGATATTTAAGGCTGAACTTGCCTTTGATAACCGTGTAGAAGTATATAACAGATGCAATTACCGCAATAACTCTGCTTCCGCATGTGGAAACAGCCGCACCCGACGCACCGAGTCCGAGAACCTGAAGCGGTCCGTAGAGCAAAAGAGCATTTCCGCAGATATTGATAATGTTCATTCCAAGACCGATAATCATACCGAAAACGGTTTTGCCGTTGCTTGCAAAAATTGAGTTAAAAGCATTAATAAGCGCCTGAGTAAAGATTGTACCGCCGACTATTCGCATATACATATCCGATTCGTCAAGCATTGCCGCAGGCACCTGCATTGCCTCAAGCAGATTTCTGCTGAATATGAATACAACAAAGCTGATTACAATACTCAGCACAAGGTTGAATGACAACGCAACCGTGTAAATCATATTCATCTTCTCTTTTTTACCTGCCCCAAGGTACTGGCTGACGATTATGCCCGTTGCGCTTGATATAATGTTAAAGGCAAGAGTCAGAAAACCGAGAATCTGGTTTGCATTGCCGATAGCACCAACGGCGGTTTCGTTGTAGTTTGAGAGCATAATCGTGTCAACATAGCCGAGTGAGATGCCGAGCAACAGCTGTAAAAATATCGGCCACGCAAGCTTGATTACGCGCTGATTCATAACTGAATCATTCGGATTTTTGAGTTTTGAAGAAGTAGCAGACATAATGTAATCTCCGTTGAATAAAATGATTATATAAGTTTTTATGTTTTAAATGTTTTGAAAAAATAAATTCTGTGTAAATTGTGCATTGCCGTTGTTCTGACTGCTTGACCGCCGTGTATTTGAGATGTATAATCTAATTGCGGATGGTTGCAATCTGTCGCAATCTTCAAACTAAGTTCAGATAACCGACGGTTGTTTTGGATAAAATCAGAAAAAATACAACGCAAATGCGAAAGGATAAATAGGTATGAATATATGCGTTTTTGGCTCATCAAGTGAGCAAATTGACAAAATCTATCTCGAATCTGCCGAGCATCTTGGCAAAAAGATTGCCGAAAAGGGCTACAACCTTGTTTTTGGTGCAGGAAAATACGGCGTTATGGGCGCATCTGCCCGAGGTGCATACAGCGCAGGCGGTTACACAATCGGAGTTACACCCGATTTTTTTATTGATGTGGGTGTTGTTTTCGACAAATGCTCCGAACTTATTGTAACAGATACAATGCGTGAACGCAAAGGTATTATGGAAGATAAAGCGGACGCTTTTGTAATTTGTGCCGGCGGTATGGGTACTTTTGAAGAATTTTTTGAGGTTCTCACACTAAAGCAGCTTAACAGACACACAAAGCCTATCATTATATATAATGTAAAAGGCTACTACAACTCAATGCTTGCAATGCTTGACAATGCCGTAAGTGAAAAGTTTATGACCAATGCCTGTAACAGACTCTACACGATTGCCGATACCGAAGAAGAGGTTTTCAATCAGCTCGAGAATTATGTTCCGTTCACCTACAATAAATATGAGTTTCTCAAAAAGGACGGTGAGCAGAATGGCTGACAAATGCGAATTCTGCGCCAACTTTGTGAGCGATGACGAATTCGGCGATTATTGCAGCATCAACCTTGATGAGGATGAAATGGCAAGGTTTTTAACCCAAAGCACAGACACCTGTCATTACTTTCAGCTTTATGATGAGTACAAAATAGTGAGAAAACAAAATTAAATAATTTAAAACAGCAATATAACAAAATAAGTTACACGGTTGTAACTTTTGCCTCAAAATCTATTAAATGTCGATTATTATTATTGTAAACCTAAAATCCCCTTAATTAAAGGGGATTTTTTGTTTTTTTATATCATTTTAAAGGTTAGAATATGAATAAAAGACAAGCGGATTAAGTCCGTTAAAATATAATCGAAAAAGAAAAGTTTAGAGGAATGCACAAATGTAATGTGAAAATCTTGTGAATTCATCCAAAAAAAATGACAGAGGACAAATAAATATTGCAAAATGTGCGTTGAAGGTATAGAATATTATTATATTTTGTACAGCGGTGCGTCATTTTAGCACATTATTTTTATGAGGAGAGGGTTTTTATGGGACTTTTTAACAGGATTATTGATAAGATGGTCAGCGACAAAGTTCCATTTAAAAAGAGAAAAAGGCTGATTGTATTTGTTGCAATCATAACCCTTCTTTCAATGACAACAGCAACGGTTGCGTGGTTCTCGGTAAACACTTTTGCGGGCGTTGACAAGCTTGACCTCAATATCAGCCTTGCTGCACAACTTAAAGTAAGTATGGAAAACCACGGCAAAGACCTTGAAAAATACGGCAAGGTAATCACGAACGAGATGATTGACGATTACCTTAAAAAGCACGGTTCAAGCCTTGAGGACACGGTGCTTGATCCTGTTACAACAAGAGAGGGTACGGAGTTTACCAACCAGAGAGGTACAGTCAGAGAGCCTAACAAGCACAGCTACCTTGAGTTTGAATGTTACTTCATCGCAACCGAGGAAATGTGGGTTCACCTCACAACCGAAAGCACAAAAGCAGGCGCTGATGACGGTACAAAGGTATCGACAGAATCAACCGGTGCAAAGGCTGATGTAGTAAATTGTACAAGAGTTGATTTCACAGCCGAGGGAACAGGCAACGGCACAACAATTTATGAGCCGAACAGAAGCACTCCCGTAAACGGACAGACAACCTTTGATTTGCCGTCAGGTTCAATGGTTTACTCAAACAACACAAGACTTTTCCATCTTAATCAGCTCGAACCTGTTAAGGTAACAGTTCGTCTTTGGATTGAGGGTAACGACCCCGAGTGTGATGACGATGTTCAGGATGCACAGCTTTCTGTACAGCTTGGCTTTGTCGGATGCGATAAGGACAATAAACCAATATCATAATTAAACAAGATCCCGTAGGGGCGGTCATCGGCCGCCCGCCCTGGAGAAGCTGTCATTCAACGCAGATTTCAGACAGGAGAAAAATTATGGGTTAATGAAATACGCACAATCCGACAATTAAACGGATACAACTTTGAGGGGAGAGAAAAACTTGTTCGGAAAAAAGAAACCAAAAATTGAACAACCGATTACTCCCGAGGAGTTAAGTCGCTTAAATGATAAGAAAATGGCAGATGCCGAGATTGAACATTTTCATGTGAAAAATGATTCAATCGAGATTGTAAAATACAAAAAGCGCAGACGGCTTTTGAGTATTATCCTTTCGGTCTGCATAATCATTCTTCTTATTTTGTTCATTGTTTCAACGCTTGTAACGCAATGGGGCGACTTGATTATCAGCATTGATTCTCCTGCCGTAAAAAAAGGTATCGTGCTCAGCGAAGACGCTGACTTCAAAACTCAGTGTGCTTCACTTACTGCGGAGCAGGTTAAGGATGTTACAAACATTACATATTCATGGCTTCCTGTTGATCTTGACACAAGCAAGGACGGTGCGCACAACGGCAAAAACTATGTTGCTTATACATTCTATTGTAAAAATAACGGAGAGGTTGAGCTTGACTATGATGCTGTGCTTGAAATCACAGGTGCGGCTAAGTCGGCAGATGAAGCAACCCGAGTTATGATTTACAAAAACGGCAAGAGCTCAATTTACGGCAAAGGTCAGTACAAAGACAGAAGCAAAGCCGAAACCGATTGCACAAAGTTTGTAAGCGATAAGGAAGTTTATAAAACATCAACCGAAAAATTCAAGGTTGGCGATATTGATAAATACACAATCGTAATTTGGATTGAGGGTAACGATCCCGAATGTATCGACGATATCCGTAACGGTCATGTCAGAATGAGAATGCTGTTCTCGGTTCGTGACGATGAAGAGTCCACAGCAAAACCGTAATTTTCGGTACAGTATTACATAAACTTGGTATTATGTGCCTCGGCACTGATATAGCAAAAAATCCCTATGGTGTTTTAGGGACAAAAAATTATTTTATTTAGGAGGAATTTCTCTATGAAAACAACATCAAGAAAGAGATTATTAATCTCTTCCGTAGCAATGCTCCTCGTAGCAATGCTCGCACTTGGTACAGCAACATTCGCTTGGTTCACACAAAGCACAACAGCAACAGCTAATGGCATCAATGTTAAGACAATCAAATCTTCTGAACTTGTTATCTCAAAACTTGATAAGGCATGGGGTACACAGGTAAAGTATAACTTTGGTTACGATGCTGAGGGTCATAACACAGGTGCTCAGACATTGCTTCCTGTATCATCTGCTGATGGTAAGAACTGGTATACAACAACAGCTGAAGTAAAGGGTTCTTATGCTGCAAAGGCTGGTACAGTAGCAACAAAGATTGACAACAAGGACGGTTATTACTTTGTTAATCAGCTCAATGTTAAGAATAACGGTGAAGCTGATGTAGACAATGTTAAAATTAACTTCTCTTTAGGTACTGATACTAATGCTGCAACAAGAACTGGTTATTACAGAATTGCTTTGGTTCCTGTTACAGATAGCGATGAAAACACAGACAAAATTATCGATCCAACTGGTGCAGACTTCTTTGCAACAACAGCTGGTGAGATTCCTACATTAAAGAACATTTATGGTGCAAAAGATACTGAGGGTTACCAGGCATTAACAGGTACTAAAGTTGATACTGATAAGTCAATCAAGGTTCAGCCAAACAGCGAAACATCTGTAAATGTTGGTACATTGAAAGGTAAGGACGCTGAACTTAAAGATGGCGAAAAGAATGTAGTATACTACAACCTTTATGTATGGTTCGAGGGTCAGGATGTAGATTGTAAGGATGGCAATGCAGGTGCAACAATTCCTCAAATCACATTCACAGTAACTGGTGACACAGTTGAACAGTAAGCTGGTAACTAATTAGTAATCTGCTAATTAATTTCGCAAAAATCTAAATGTAATGGAGACCCCTTATGAAAAAAGTTGTAAAAAGAATAGTAAACATAATAATTGACATTATTGTAGTTTTGATTCTGGCAGTTTCGATTTTAATCGTTACATTGTCACTAACTTCCAAATCATCAGGGGTCCCCAATATTTTCGGTGTTGCACCCCTCAGCGTTCAGACTGATTCAATGGAGGACACAATTAACGTTGGTGATTTAATTTTCAGTGATGTTACAAATGACCCTTCATATGAATATCAGAAAGGTGACATTGTTACATTCCCAATCACAGTCAACGGTAAATCCGAACTCAATACGCACCGAATTGTTGAGGTTGTTAAGGATGACAACATTACCTACTACAGAACACAGGGTGACAATAAGAAAACCAACCCCGAGCCCGATAAGGATCTTCAAACCTCTTCAACTATTGTTGCCAAGTACACAGGTACGAAGATTGGCGGCGTGGGTAACTTTTTAAGCTTTATCAGAACTCAGCTTGGATTTTTCCTCTGCGTTCTGCTTCCGATGATTATTTTCTTTGTTTATGAAGCAATCCGAGTTGTTCTCAACCTGCTTGCCTACAATAAGGAAAAAACTCTCGAAGAGGCACAGCTTGCGGTTGATTCCGCAGAGCTTACTGAAGAACAGAAAAAGAGAGCTATTGAGGAATATCTTGCCTCCGTCGGAGAAAATCAGGACAAGGCGGAAAATGAGCCCGAGGTACAAACACCTGCTGACGGCAATAACTCCGCTGAAAGTTCCGATTAAGTTATGACAAATTTGTCCCTAACGCACTAATAGCGTTTATCGTAACGGTATATTTCTTTCTCAGTCTCAGAACTGAGAAAGAAATACAGTTACATACTGTAGGGGCGGTCATCGGCCGCCCGCCTTGAAGAATCTGTCCTTTAAGACAGATTTCAGATAGGAATTTAGAAATGTGTTCTTACACAAAAGATGAGAGTAGATTTTTTTAAGGAGACGAAGTACCGTGGATACAGTATTTAAATTTCTTTTTGAATTTCTCGGTCAGTTTTTTGGCTCATTATGGTCAATAATCACCGGGTTATTTGGCGGAGTAGGCAATGCCTTTGATTTTTCCGCTTATGTAAACATTATTAATGCCTATACCACGGAGCTTGGCGGCCTCGCATGGGTAATTGCGATTATTGCCACTGTGCTTCTGGTTGCTGTGCTTGCACTTTGCGTATGGCTTATTGTCGTCGCTGTAAAAAAGTTTATTCGTTCGCACAGAAGAAGAAAAGATACAGATTCTCTTGTTAAAGAGGTTCAGGCACTCAACAAAGAGGTTATGAGACTCAACCTTGAAAAGGATAAGATTCTCTCTATGAAGGTTTCACAGATTGGTCTTAACCCCAACGAGATTTCAGAGCTTACAGGCGAAGAAATCGAGTCGCTCAACAACGGCGAAGAAGAGGACACAGGCGAAAGCCGTTTCTACAAACTTACGGAAATCGACCAGCTTTGGGCAGATTATGTTCCGCCGGTTTATGACAACGATATCACACTTCCCGAGTTCTGTGAGCGTTTCAGACTCTTTGCTTGTTCACAGCTTGGTCTTTACTACGATATAAAGCTTATCAGACTTTTTGTTGCTGCGTTTGCATCTACCAGACTTATTATCCTTCAGGGTATTTCAGGTACAGGTAAAACTTCACTTGCTTACGCCTTTGGTAAGTTTGTAAACAATCCGTCCATCGTTGCTTCCGTTCAGCCGTCATGGCGCGACAGAACAGAGCTTTTCGGTTACTTCAACGAATTTACAAAGAAGTTCAACGAAACCGAGCTTCTCCGTGCAATGTATGAGGCATCGTATAACGAAAACATCTATGCGGTAATCCTCGATGAGATGAATATCGCTCGAGTTGAGTATTACTTTGCTGAGATGCTTTCAATTCTTGAAATGCCGTCAAGAGATGAGTGGGTTGTTGATATCATCCCGAACTCTTGGCCGTCTGACCCGAAGCATATCGTGAACGGTCAGCTCAAAATTCCGCCGAATATGTGGTACATCGGTACTGCGAATAACGATGACTCGACATTTGCTATCACAGATAAGGTTTATGACCGTGCTATGCCGATTAACATCGACACAAAGGGTGTTGCTTTTGACGCACCTCTCACAGATTCTGTATACATTTCATACAAACATTTTGAGTACATCCTCAATGCCGCTAAGGTTCAATTTGTTGTTTCGGAAGAGAACCTCAAAAAGATTGCCCTTTTGGATGATTATGTTATTGAGCATTTCCGCATAGCTTTTGGTAACCGTATTGTAAAGCAGCTTCGTGACTTTGTTCCTGCTTATGTCGGAACAGGCGGTACAGAGCTTGACGGTCTTGACTATGTTCTTGCCCGCAAGGTATTTAGAAAATTTGAGTCACTCAATCTTTCATACATTCGTGATGAAATAGATGGCCTTTGTGCGTATATTGACGAGCTTTTCGGCGAAGAAAATATGACTGAGAGCAAGGATTATCTCCGTATGCTCAAGAAGCTTGTATAATTTTAGCAATTCAGGGCGAACTCTGTTCGCCCTTTGCTTGGTGAAAGGACTTTGCGCCTTTTATAAACGGTAAAACTATCTGATTGGAGAAAAATCAATGGCTGATTTTGGTAAATATTTCAGAGCATATATGTATATGCAGGACATTCTGAAAAATGATTTTACTTACAATTACATAACAGAAGGCCTTAAGGACGGCGATAAGGGCGAGGATAAGCTCGACGGTAAGACCAACGAAAAGGTAATTGATATGGAATGGGTTGTTGCCATTGAGGAAACACTTCCGTACATTCAGAAAGCAATAGACGAACAGCGCCGTTTTATTAAGCAGGTTGACAATCTTGTTAGAGTTGAGCTTGCAAAAAAGATTGGCCCCGAATCGGTTAAGCACCTTTCGCAGCACACTAACTTTATTGCCAAGGTTGAGGGTGATATGGTAACGCCTAACAAAATCCTCACAATTGAGCGTGAAGAAAGCTTTGCTATTTATGAAAACCGTGTTCTTATGACGCTCATTCGTAAAGCGCTTCACTTTGTTGACGACAAGTATTCAAAGATGAAAGATGTGCCGAACGACAGCTATAATAAAATTTCTATGGTTCGCCACATTGATTTTAATGAGAAAAAAGTAGATTTTAATCTTAACTATATAAATGAATCTCACGAAACTCTTGCAGATGACCTTGATGTTCTTGATGTTTCTCAGCTTTCGGACTTTGACCGAATCAGAAGAATCAGAACAACCCTTAATGAGTTTTTAAACACTCAGTTGATTAAGGAAATCTCAAAAGAGCCTGAGGTTCGTCCTCCGCTCACGCAGACCAATCTTCTCAAAAAGAACCCCAACTTTAAAAGAGTGGTTGAGCTGTGGAACTTTCTCGACAGCTACAAGCGTAAAGGCTTTGAGGTTGTAAGCGAGGAATACAACGGCAAAATGACAGATACTGTTCAGCAGGATGTTTACTTTGCGATGGGATTCCAGCATTTTATGATGTCTATTGCTACAAACCCGGGACTTCGTTCAATCCTTAAGGAACAGTACGACGCTGAAAATGCACGAATTGCCGAGGAAGAATCTAAGCCGCAGAAGACCCGCGAGGCGGTTATGAAGGCACAGCTTGATGCTGTTCGTAAAGAGGAAATGGAAATCCGCCTTCGTGAAATCCGTGAACGCGAAAAGAAAATTCTTGACCTCACGAATGAAATCAAGAATTTAAAGGTTATAATTGATCAGAAAGAACAGCAGATTCTCACCCTTAAGGGCAGGGTTTCTGCTCTTGAAGACCAACTTGAAGAGGTTAAGAAAGAGCTTCAGCAGACAAAACTCAAGTTGATGGAGGCAGAAAAGAGGATTGCCGAGCTTGAGGAAGAAAATCAGCAGTTAAAAGATACTATTGAAGAGTTGAATAAAACGATTGATGAACTCAATCAGACTATTGACACACTCAATAAAAAAATAGTAGAATTAAATGACAGAATTCTCGTGCTTGTGCAGGAGAATGCTCGTTTGCAGACAAAGGTGAAAGAGCAGGAAACTGTTATCGCCGAGCAGAAGGCTCATATTGCAGAGCTTGAAACTCAGGTTGCCGAGCAGCTTGCAAAGATTGCCACTCTTACACAGAGCCTTGAAAAGTGTCATGCGCAGATTGAAGAGGATAACCGCAGGATTACCGACCTAACCGAGAAAAATGAAAATCTTACGGAAACACTTCAGAATGAGCGTGTTCAGCACAGGGACACAGTCAATAAAATGAATGCCGATTTTGCTGAAGAAAAACAGCAGATGAACGACGCTCATTTGGCAGAGGTTGAATCGCTTAACCATAAATTCAACGATGCTGAGGCTGAACATAATGATTATGTTGCCAAGCTTAATGCGGATTTTGCCGCAAGGGCAAATGAAACCGAGCAAAAGCATCTTAAAGAGCTTGCAGATAAAGAAGAAACTCACAAGAAGGAACTTGTTGAAATTAAGGAAGCCAACCTTAAATCATCAGCCGCAAGCAATGCCGCTCACGCTTCTGAGCTTAAAAAGGCTTATAAGTCGGTTGACAAAAAGGTTGAGCTTGCAGAAAAAGCTTGTGAAAAGCGTATGAAAGCCAAGGTTGCCGAGGTTAAAAAAGAGGCTCAGGCTGAAATTCGCAAAGCCGAAAAGAAAGCAAGCGAAAAAATCAGCCTTGCTAAGGATGAAATTAAATCTGTCAAGGATACAGGCGATTTGTTCGTTCGTGACTACGGCTTCGGCAGTGTTGCAGTTGTTTCAAAATATGCCGAAGAGCTTGCAAAATTCGGCAAGCTTTCAATCGCAGACGAGCTTATAAACGCACAGAAAAGCGTAAGATCTCTTTGCATATGCAGAAGTAAAAAGGGTGTTGTGCTTGCAGGCTTTTCACAGAGCGGCGCAAGCGTATATAATGTTTATAAAAAGCAGGCAGATCTTACTGTTGCATTTAACGATTTGTGTTCAATGCTGAAAGGTATGAGCAATCTGCCGATTGTAATTACATTCTCCGGTGTTGACAGACCGTTTGTGATGAATTTTGAAAACATTGTAAGAGATGCAACCAAAAGAAAAACAACTGTTTTCCATAACAAAACTCTGAAAGCAAACGGATTTGTTTCAGTTTACTTTGGTAAAGAATAAGGGGCAAAAATGAAAAACTCTACTGCGCCCAACAGAAAAACGGGCAGAATGATTGCTAAAAATTTAATAGTTCTGTTCACTGTTGCACTTGCCGGTTTTTGCGGCATTCAGGCGTGGTTTACGGATAAGAGTTCAGCCGAAGCCGACGGTATAAATGTTGAGTGTCAGGCACCTGACGGTATTGAAATTGCTGTTGTTGGGCACAAAGATCCGGCTCCTACCGCATATACAACGGGTAAAATTACGCTTAATAAAGATAATTGCAAATTTCTTGAGAAACTTCAGTTGACCGAAATAACCGGTGATGGCACATATTTTAGCAAACCGGCTTTGATTCAAAGAGGCGGTAAAGCCCTTGTTGATACAAAAGCAGATTGGAGTGTGCCTACTGCAAATGAGCATTATTTGTCGTTTGACCTTTACATTCGTTCAAAATCGCAGTATACTATATCAATAGGCAAAAAATCAACAATAAAACCGGTTGCTCCTCAACTCACAACTTCAGACGGTACGGGCATTATAAATCAAAGCAAGTACGGTAATTTTTCAAGAGATTCCGTAGTTGGTGCAGTAAGATTCTCGGTTGTTGACTATAAACCCGCTACTCCTGCAAAAAAACTCCTGTGGTTGCCGGCTCCGAATATCTTGTTGGAGCAGACTGGTGACAATTACACTTTGTCAGACAATGTGGAAAGCGGAGATTCGTACAGTCATGTATACTATAACCAACAAAAAGAAAAGAAAAAAGTCAGTAGTACTGATGGTGATAATGCGTTTGTTGTGAATAATAATGGTTTTCATGAAGGAAAATTTACCTATGAGCTTGGTGAAAACAAAGAAATTGCACGACTTGAAAAGCCCTCAGGATCAGGTCAAGAAAATGATCAATTCTACAGTGCTATGGTAACCTGTAATATGTGGATCGAGGGCGAAGACGAAGAGGCAAGACTTGCCCTTGTAAACGGAAAATTTAAGGTTAATCTTGTATTGACAAAAGAGACAAAAGTAAGTTGATTTTAAAGTAGGAAAGGGGAATTTTTGATGAAGTTGAAAGATAAGTTTTGTAACTTTCTCAACGGTTTAGTTGACTCAAGACTGAATAATACCAAAAAGGTCACGACTTCATATGTTGCTCTTTTTCTTGTTTTAAGTATTTTCGCAGTATCTACCTTTTCGTGGTTCACAATAAGAGATACGGCAACTATTGATTCAGATCCCTTTTCTCTTGATTCTGCTGCCGGAATGAGAGTTAATAAGGGTGAAGAAATAAGAAATACAATCACCGTACAAAATGCAAAGCTGAAAGAAGCATCAAGTGTTGACGGTCGTAATATGTTTTTCCCTGTAGATCGCGGATACGGCGATAAAGGACAAAGCGTTGACACGAGCGAAATGAAATTTCGTGAAGGCACAGTAGGAGATAAAAATAACGGATACATATACAGCGATTTTACCCTTACCGGTCAAACAGGCGGTCAGGTTGAAGTATATGTAAAAAGTTACAAAGTTGAGGTAACAAATAAAAATGGTCAAAAAGAAATTTATGACGGTGCAACACATATTACTGTTGACAGCAACAATAAGCCATTGACATATCTGGCATATCAGAATCCTTGTCCAATAAGGATTGCATTCATCAGAAACAGTGCAGAAGCTTCAACCCTTATTGATCCCACTGCAATTATTGACAACTATGCTGACGAATGTCAGGCAGTAAGTTCTGTTAATTCGCTCGGCTCGGCGACAACCGCAAAAGCAAAGGGCAGGTCATTTTCCGACTACTATTTCGGTACAGGTGCTCCTCTTTTTACTCTTGACGGTCTTAAATCCCAAAACATAACCATGGTTGCGTGGCTTGAGGCAACCGGAGAGAACTGTGACGCTTACGAGGATCAGAATGTGTCAATTACAGTTGAGCTTGAAAGTAACTGGAAAGATATGGAATATGTTACTTTTGTAGATAAAACAAAAGGTGATACTGACAAAGACCAAAATACGGAACTCATGTGGGTTGGCAATGCCGATTGTTTTCTTGTTATGACCTATTATGACGAAAACTTTGAAAATCCAAAGTCAGTAGTAATGAGCGCGTCAAAGACTAAGGTTAATGCTGATCGAAAACCACAACCTATTGAATGGATAGCTTATCTGCCAAAGGATAAAATAACAAACATATCGTTTATGCGATATAGTAAAGTAAAAGAGAAAATTAAGCTTGACGGACAAAATGAGGTTGAGGTAGGCAGAATATATAATGTATGGCATACTACAGCTGATGTAAATAAATGGATTGAAGCAAATAATAGTGGCAATGGTGTAAATGCGTATACATGGTCACATCAAATAAATAAAGAACACGGTCTTCAGACATACCGCACAGATAACGGAACTGCAACCGGAAATAAAGAAAATACCTATTATGCTGTACACGGTAACGGTTACGGCGATACCCCTACTGTTGCTGAAAATGTTGCCCCGTGTATCGGATATTGGGGTACAAAGTATCCCAACAGTTCAGGCGGCAGTGTTGAACCGACTACAACCGAACAACTGCCGACAACCGGAGAAACCTACGCGAGAGCGGATATTCAAATTTATAACAATGTATGGTTAAATGATTATAATTCGTATAACGGCGGCGGAGGTCTGAGAAATCTGCTTAGTCAGAATGTTTTGGTACTAAAAGCCGTATTTAAAGATTCAAACGGTACAGAAACCGCTTATGAAATGAAACCGCAGGGTGGCGGAGATAAGTGCGTGCTGTCAAAGACAAGCGTCAAAAGCGGTTCTAAGCTTGTAAGATTTGATTTGTATGATCCTGCAAAAGAAGTTCCAATAATAAGGAAATATCTAGTGTCTGAAGACATTCAGCATACATTTATTGAGAGTGCGGGTTCTAATGAATATATCATATCCTATGATTTGGTAAATGAAGGATATGGCAAAATCATAAAATCAGGCAATTGGTAATTGATTAACATATTAAGGAGGTGTCACGATGAGAGAAAGACTTGCTCTTTTAAGGGAGTATTTGAAAAGCAGACTTGCATTTGGCAAGAATAAAAAAACAAGAAAAGGTTTTATACTCACTATGGTGGCACTTGTTGAAGTACTTGCCATATCGGTTGTGTCCGTTTCGGCTTGGGTTGAAACTATTTCAACAATCACAATTAAAGCTGAGGACGCAAAAATTGATAACTATGTTTATACTAATGCCGATATTGGCAGTGGTGAAGGTTATTCAACCAAAACCATTGACTTGACTAAATATTTCCGTGCTGCGGGTGGAGTGCATCTTGCTTCGGCTTCAAGTTCTGACGGTGAAAATATATTTTTCCCGATAAAGAAATCAGGTGCTTCTGAATTTGATGCTAAGTCATACAGATGTGCGGATGTAAACGATAAGAATGTTAATTATATTGACTTTTCATTTAATGTAAAGGTTGATGAAACCTTTAACGCGGATCATGCAGAGTTTTATCTTGATAAAGTACCTAAGATAACTATAGGTGGTGAAAATGTTTCAGGAAACCTTGTAAGAATGGCTATTACCGATACCGATACTCAGAAAACGGTTGTATGCGGTTCTAAGGGCAGTACTGATAATGTTGTAAATACAGCAGATGGCAAAGAAGTTCCTGAGAAGGTTCAAGCTTTTAGCGATTTTCTTGTTAATTCTGATATTGTACCAACCGAGTTGTTTAGTGTTGATAAAGGAAGCAGTAAAACAATAAATATTAAAGTGTGGCTTCAGGATGATGGGGCGACTACTGCATATGCCGGTAAAACTGTTTCAATAACTAATGTTAATATTGTAACTCAGAATAAAAAAGGCAATAAAGTGTATTTTGTTGACCGTACTGTTAATGAAACTACAAAAAATTGGACAGAGGATGTAAAATTTCAGCAGGGTAGCGAAGAACCTGTAACGATGAAGTTTGATGCGAAGTCGCATACATATTCCTATGCTTATAAACCCGCCGCTGGCGATACAATAGTTAAGTTCACCTCGAAAGGTGTTACTTGGACTACTGATATGAAGTCGCTCAACTCAGGCGAAAGTAAGTCCTATACTGCCTATGGCGATCATAATAATAACAGTAATGCCGGATACGGTACATGGGGCGAAGTGGTTGAAATCAGTGTTTCAAGCAAAACCGCCGATGTGCTCCCTGATACAAACAATGATTTAAGTGTATATATGGTTCCGGATAAAAGTGACACTAACAGTAAAGTTAGAATGCCATTTACTACTGACATTAAAAAATGGGTCGGTTATATTGCAAAGGAAAAGGCAAACAACATGACTTTTTCTTTTACAAATAACAGTACAAAATATGAAATTCCTGCTCCTAACAGAGGCAATTCAACGCTTTTTGTTGTTACTTCTGCTACAACAGGTTATTGGGACCCACCTGCTACTATTACTGTTACCGTTGATGATAAAAGCCATGGCACAGCTTCGATTAAATATAACGATTTAGATAAAAGTACAGTAAATGTAACACCTATGACAAAGATTCAGTTGAGTGCAACAGCCAATCCAGGTTTTGCTTTTACGGGTTGGACTGACAGTAAAGGTGATGCGGTACAAGGTATTGACGAAAACGGATATTTCATCCCATCAAAGAGTGGAACCTATGACTTTAGAGCCAACTTTACCAATGTGTACGAATTCAAAGCTTATGCAAAAACATATGACGGTAGCAGTCTGTATGATAATATCAAAGGCGGCAATGTAAGCATTACGTGTGGCGAAAAAACTGTAAGTTCAAGTATAACATCTTCTTCATGTAATTTGTCTGCTTTGAAGGGTAGCACGGTCGTATATAAAGCTACTGTAGAAAAAGGTTATACATTTGCTGGTTGGTACGATGATCCTGAGTGTAGAGGCGAAGCGGTGAGTAATAATTCGGAATATCCGATGAGTTCTGTTACCGATTCCAAAACTCTTTATGCAAGATTTAATATCAATGTGTATGATGTGTTTGCCAAAGCACAGTACGGAACATCAAGTCCTAATGCTACAGGCGGTATGGTATCCTTTGATAATTCCGAATATTTGGATAGTGTGAAGACAAAGGTAAATCATAACGGTACTGCAACATTCTACGCTAAACCTGTGGAAAATTATGCTTTCATCGGTTGGTTTGATAAAACAACTGATACAGTGCCTGTAGTAAAACCCGAAAATTGTGTATACGACAGCAACGGAAATTACTACAAATACGAAACGACGATTACCGATTCAAAAACTCTTTATGCAAGATTTAAGGCTTTGTGTACGGTAGAAGCCAGAGCGATGTACAACAACGATAATGTTGATACAGCCGGTACTGTAAAGGTTGCGGACAAAGAAGCAGGTAAAAGTTCATCTAAACCTGTTATGGAAGGCGACAATGTAACAGTTGAGGCAATTGCCAAAAAAGGTTACAAGTTTGCCGGTTGGTATACGGACGAGAATTGTAGTAAACCGTATTTCACTAAAAACAACGAAGTGTCAAGTATAACCTTAAATAATGTTAAGAATCCAATCACTCTGTATGCTAAGTTTGAGTTGAAGACAGACATTACATTTTACCTTAATGATGGAGGCTTGTGGTCAGGTAATCAGGCGAAACTTGCAGCGTATGTTTGGGATGATAATGGCAATAAGAAATGGCTTGAAGTATCTAAAACTGACTATGACAATTATTACAGCTTTGCTTTAGATAATAATCAATGGAAGCAAGTAATTTTTGTAAGATATGATCCGAGCAAAAATTTGAACGATTTCCCAACGGAAAATTGGAATGGCTATGTTTGGAATAAGACTTCTGATATAACAATTGATTACAATAATAATTGTTATGTTATAACATCTTCTCCAAATAGTGGAGGAAGTTCAACCGGCTATTGGATGACCTATGTTCCCGGACAACAAAATGTTTTCAGAGAGATATATGTTTATACCGATAGTTGCACATGGTTTAATGGCAATGATGCAGAACTCGCTTATAAGTTTAGTGATAGTGATTCTTATAAGTCTGATTGTACTAAGGTGACTAAAGACGAAAAAACTTATTGGAAACTGAGTATTCCAACAGATAAGGATACTATTTATTTGTCAAGAGCTGTTTCCGGCAAATACTATAACGAATTTAGTACTTCTATAGATAATAGTAAAAATTTGTTCGAGGTTAATGGCAATTTCAATGGAGGCAGTTGGAAGACATATCAATAATTCAACGGAGGTGAAACCATGAAGAAATCTAAATTTACACTTGTTATTGTACTCGGACTTGTACTGTGTTTGTTGTGTGGAACAACTGCGACTTTTTCGTGGTTTAATCGTCCTGAAGTGCTAAAGGGCGACTCCCTCTCTTGGCACGGAGATTACAATGTGACAAACGGAAATAATATTACTGCTGTTACTTATGCTGCTTCAAAAACTGACGGCAGTGAGTATAGTGCTGTTCCGTTTGATTTTAAAACTCCGACAACTGTTCCCGCCCATGGAACTAAATATTTCTGTACCGAGGTAAAGAACACGGAAAATACACCGCAGTCAATTTCTTTGTTCCTTAATAATTCGGATACTAACACCCTTTCTGTCGGTGTGAACAGCCCCCTCAGAACCTACAAGAGATTTACCTCCGATTCACAAACAACATCATATGTTACCAAGACACCGAGTAATGTGAATGAGAAGAATTTGTATATAGCTACTAATGTTACTGACCCTACGATATACACTATGCACACTTGGAAGAATGGAACTGACTCTATTTCTGATACAGATCTTAACGGATACATTGAAGGTAAGTCTGTTAATTATGATAATGTAGATTATAAAATATCATATGTTACAATTCCTATGGAACACGACTACGCGAAGCTCTGGATTAAGAATCCTGAAAAGTGGTTCGGTAATAATTTAGAAATTACAGATCAGAATAATACTTGTGTTTTTAAAGCAAATAAATCTACAGCTATGAAACAGTCAGATCCGTCTGCCGGAATTTCAAGTTTTTATTCTAGAGCAGAAGCTGTAGTAGGTGAGACATTTGACTTAAGTGCAAAGGCACAGGGTACGGTGACTTACACATCGTCAAACATTGGTGTCGCAACAGTTGACGGTAACGGTCAGGTTACTGCCAATAAGGCAGGCAAGACTACTGTTACTGTTACATCTACGGGTGTGTACGGTGATGTAATAACTGCAAAATGTGAGCTTACCGTAAGCAAAAAACCGGCTAAAAGCTTGTATGTTCCGATTGTTACGAATATGAAGATTGAAGGCAAAGCCGACAACGATCCTGTTGTTACAAAGGTGTATTGGTATATCAAAAACGATACACAAAACGACGCTGTATATTCACTTGGCGATATGAAAATCTCGCTTTAAAATTTTAAATTTTTAAATTTCCAAAAGGGTTGTTTTTACAGCCCTTTTTTATTATAATTTATAATCGGTAGCAGAGAATAAAATCCGCCCGTTTTGACGAATATATACGCATTTTCGTTATATAAAATATGTTCATTAACGGATAGCTTGTGCTTGTACGAACGATTAGAATGTTACATTCGGGCGAAATATGTTTTGAATTGACAAACTGTCTTCACGAACTGAGAACGGTGGCACACCGCAACGAATAATTACGCAAACCACAAAACAACGCTCGGGCGAAATGTGTTTTGAATTTAACAAACTGTCTTCACGAACTGAGAACGGTGGCACACCGTGGAGGAATTTATGGATAAAAAAAACTATGTTGAAAATGCGGTTGAAGTAAAATCTGTAACAACCGAACACCCAAAATCAAAAAACAGAATAAGGAAAAGGCATGAATCAAAGCTCCGCAAAACCCTGCGGATAATTAAAAATATAATTTGCTGGGGAGTGCTAGCAATACTTGTGCTGACCGTAATTGTGTTTATGGGTTCAAAGGTGAACGGTAAAACACCTTCGCTTTTCGGATATTCCGTGCTTCGAGTTTCAACGGGCAGTATGCAGCCCGAGCTTATGATCGGCGATGTTATTCTCGGAAAGAGCGTTGATGATCCGACCGCCCTCAAGGTCGGCGATATTATCACCTATCGCGGCAGTGGGCAGACCGAGGGACTTCTTGTGACTCATAAGGTTGTAGTTGCACCGTATAAAACAGCTGACGGCACATATAAGCTACAGACAAAGGGCATTGCAAACGATGCTCCCGACCCTGAAATTTCAACCGATGATGTGCTTTATATTATGGTGTGTAAGCTCGGATTCATTGACACATTGTACAACCTTTTCTTCTCACCGTGGGGACTGCTGATTTTTATTGCGGCGCTGCTGTTGATATTTATTGATGAGCTTATCGTTATAATACGAATACTTACGGGACATGACAAATCACCGAAGGACAGCGACATCAACGAAATTATAGACCGTTTGCAGAAGGAAAAATTACAACAAAAGACTGAATCCGACAACGATACAAAATCGGAAGAATAAATAAAAGCTGAATATATTTAATTTCGGACGAAAGGAAAATTCTCTTTTCGTCCGTTTTTTGTTGGCAAAAAAGACAAAGCGGAAAAATGGTGAAAACAGCTTTTATATGGGACAAAAACGGCTTTTTAGTTGCATTTTTGGGCGATTTGTGGTATATTTTATACGGTCAAATTTGACCGTAACATACTGATTGTGTTTAGAAATTGATATGTTAAGGGTGGTTTCATGGATTACAAATTAATAGCGCTTGATATTGACGGTACGCTGACAAACTCCAAAAAGGAGATTACTCCCCGTACAAGATATGCTCTTATGGAGGCGCAGAAGCAGGGCAGGAAAATTATTCTTGCGTCAGGCAGACATCCCGTAGGAATTATGCCGATAGCAAAAGAGCTTATGCTTGACCGTTTCGGCGGTTTTATTATGGCGTTCAACGGCGGTAGGATTATCAATTGCGAAACAGGCGAAACTATGGTGAGCAAGCTGTTTCCGCTTGAATATCTTCCCGACATCGTGAATGTTTTGAAGGATTCAAACATTACAATCAACACATACGATGACAGGCGAATCATCTCGGATAATAAGGTTAATGACTATACCTATGTTGAAAGGGATATTATCAAAGCCGAAATGGTTGTTGTTGACGATTTTATCTCATCTGTAAGATTTGATATCAACAAAATTCTTCTTGCAGGTGAACCCGATGAGCTTGACAAGTATCAGAAAATTCTTGCAAATCGTTATGACGGCTTGCTCGATGTATATAAAAGCGCACCTTATTTTCTTGAGATTATGCCGTTTGGTGTTACAAAAGGCTCAATGCTTCCGCTTTTGCTTGATAAACTCAAGATTAAAAGGGAAGAGCTTGCCGCTTTCGGCGACAACTACAACGATATAACAATGATAGGTTATGCAGGCTTCGGCGTTGCAATGGGTAATGCCGAAACCGATGTAAAGAAGATTGCCGATTACATCTGCGAATCAAACGATAACGACGGTATTGCAAACACACTTGATAAATTCGTTTTAAAGCAATAGTCGCACAAAGTTTGAACCTAATATAAGCTTGAAAATATAAAATATAATTTAACGGAGCGTCAGATTTGACTTAACCCTTTAAAAGAGTTGAAAAAACAGAATCTGTCGCTCCTTTTTGTATATAATAGCCAAATTGAGGGCTTAATCTTTGGCGGCATCAAAGTTGTAATAATTCTAAAAAAGAAAAATATATGAGGCTGTCTAAATTATAATATAATTGTATGTTATGTTGTACAAAGTATAACAAAAGGAGGAAAATCTATGGCAAAAATCAAAAAATTGCTTGCTTTGATTTTGTCGATTTGCGTAATTTGCACGGTATCTGTTATGTCCGTAAGTGCGGCTAATACAGATGACGATAACGACACTTCGGCATCAAGCACAATCACAGTACATTACTACTGTGAGGAAGGCACGCCCACAATTTATTATTGGAACAGTCTTCCGAAAAACATCAGCACGGAGTACCCCGGCGTTAAGATGACTTCCGAGGGAAACAACTACTACAAGTACACTTTCAACGATGTAACAAAAATCAATATGATGTTTGTTACAAACGGAAAGCAGTCTGCGGAACTCACAAGAAACACAGGCGAGTGGTGGTACAAAAATAAGAGATGGTCAAGTAAAAATCCTGAAGATATGCAGGAATTTGACCGTGTTGACATGCGTGAAGACACAATTTATTTTGTAATCACAACCCGTTTCTATGACGGCGACACAGGTAACGATGTTCATTGCTGGGACGACTCACAGGCAAACAACCCCGACAGCGATCCTGCATGGCGCGGCGACTTCAAAGGTCTTATCGACAAGCTTGACTACATCAAGGCTCTCGGATTCAGCGCAATCTGGATTACTCCTGTTGTAACAAATGCGTCAGGCTACGATTACCACGGCTATCATGCAATGGACTTCTCAACAGTTGATGTTCGTTATGAGAGCGACGGCGCTACATATCAGGATCTTATTGATGCCGCTCATGAAAAGGGCATCAAGATTGTTCAGGATATCGTAGTTAACCATTCAGGTAACTTCGGTGAGGCAACTCTTGCTCCTATGTTTACAAAGGAATACGACTCAATTCAGGATCTTGCTTCTGTAGATTGCATGAAGGTTATTGAGGGAAGCGACTTTGCTAAAACATTCCCGAACTATAATGACCTTGAGCCTAAGTATCAGTATGCTGCAAGACTTAATATCATGAAGGATACTAAGGAGCTTGACTCCGGTAATCACGACACGGAAAACTACTATCACCACTTCAAAGACCTCAGCTGGGAAAGCCCGACTGTTCAGACAGGTCAGATTGCCGGTGACTGCGTTGATATCAACACAGAGAATCCTGCAGTTGCTAATTACCTTAACGACGTTTATAACAACTATATCAACATGGGCGTTGACGCTTTCAGACTTGATACTGAAAAGCATGTTTCAAGACTTACACTTAACCAGTATTACTTCCCGTCATGGCTCAAGACAGGCGGTAAAAACTTCTTCATCTTTGGTGAGGTTTGTACTCGTGTAAGCGAATTCTGGAACCACAACATTCCTGCAATTTCAGCTCCGTTCTATACATGGGCTGAATCAGACAGCCAGTACATTGATTCATTTACAAATGATCAGGCTGCAAACATTGATCTTACACTTAAACACTATAACAGCAACGCAAGTACAGAAAATCAGCCCACATCTGATAATGTTTATCTTGACGGTCTTAAATATCACACACCTGATTACAGCAAGTCAAACGGCACAAGCGTAATCGACTTCCCGATGCATTGGAACTTCTCAAATGCAAGCAACGCATTTACCCGTGCTTGTCAAGAAGATCCGTACTACAATGACGCATCATGGAATGTAACATATGTTGATTCTCATGACTACGGTCCTGATATGGACAGCCGTTATGACGGCGGTACACAGGCATGGGCTGAGAACCTTGATGTGCTCTTTACTTTCCGTGGTGTTCCGTGTCTTTATTACGGTTCTGAGCTTGAGTTCCAGAAGGGTGTTCCTATGGACGTAGGTCCTAACGCACCTCTTTCAACAACAGGTCGTGCATACTTCGGTGACTACCTCGAGGGCGACGTAACAGCAACAGACTTTGGTACATATACTAATGCAAGCGGTGCTGTTGCAAGCACACTTGAAGCACCTCTCGCTGTTCATATTCAGCAGCTCAACAGAATCAGAAGAGCAGTTCCTGCACTTCAGAAGGGTCAGTATACAAAGAGCAATACTTATGTTGACGGTAATATGGCATTCATTCGCCGTTATACACAGGGCGCTACAGACAGCCTTGCTTGTGTAACTATCTCAGACGGTGCTACATTCAAGAACCTTCCTAACGGCAAGTATATTGATGCAGTTACAGGCGATGTTAAGTATGTTACAGACGGCACACTTACAGTATCTTCTGTTGGTAAGGCTAATATGAGAGTTTATGTTTGCTGTGCAGACGGTTTCACCGGAATTGACGGTCAGATCGGCACTAACGGCGCATATCTCAAGTAATAAAATAATGTTGTTTTTTACGGAGCAGGTTTTTCCTGCTCCGTATTTTTCTGCCCTGAACCCTCAAATGACGGATTACTTATTTATATCCGTCAAAATTATACTTCATTTATAAATAAATATCCGTAAAATTGCGTAATGATGAATAAAACGACAAAAAATTATGCAAGTTCTACATATAAGGGTAAAAATCGTTATGACACTTCTGCAAGAATTGTACCTTTTCTTTTTTTTTAAAATGTGCTATAATATATAAAATATAGTTTCAATTTATTGTGAATTTTAAAAAGGAGTGTTTTTTATGACAAACAGCGAGTATTCGGATGTTACACCACAGATTCATGCTCTGGCTCAGAAAATGACGCATAACTCCGTTATTGATACAGATTTATACAGTAAGTACAATGTAAAAAGAGGTTTGCGTGACCTTGACGGTAAGGGTGTTCTCACAGGTCTTACAGATATTTCAACAATCACACAGAATAAGCTTGTTGACGGAAAGCTTGTTTCTTGCGAGGGTGAGCTTCGTTACAGGGGCTATAATGTAAAGGATATCGTTGACGGTATTCTTGAGGATGACCGTTTTGGCTTTGAAGAGGTTACATATCTTCTTCTCTTTGGCGATATGCCTAACGAAGAACAGCTTAAAGATTTTAAGAAGCTTCTCGTTCAGTACAGAACCCTTCCTCAGCACTTTGTTCGTGATGTTATCCTCAAGGCCACAAGTAACGATATGATGAATTCAATAGCAAGAAGTGTTCTCACACTTTTCTGCTATGATAAGAACGCTAACGATACATCAATCGACAATGTTTTAAGACAGTGCATACAGCTTATCTCAGTATTCCCTCTTTTGTCGGTTTACGGCTATCACGCATATAATCACTATCAGCGTGATAACAGCCTTTATATCCACCGTGCAGAGCCTACAATGTCAACAGCCGAGGTTATTCTGTCGCTTCTTCGTCCAGACAGACACTATACTCCGCTTGAGGCAAAGGTTCTTGATATGGCGCTCATTCTCCATATGGAACACGGCGGCGGTAACAACTCAACATTTACAACACATGTTGTAACATCTTCGGGTACTGATACATACTCGGCAGTAGCTGCGGCACTTGCGTCACTCAAAGGCCCTAAGCACGGCGGTGCAAATGTTAAGGTTTACTATATGTTTGAGGATCTCAAAAAGCATGTTAAGGACTGGGAAGACGAGGACGCTCTTGAAGATTATCTTGAAAAGCTCCTTGACAAGCAGGTTTTTGATAAAAAAGGTCTTATCTATGGTATGGGACACGCAGTTTATACAATTTCCGACCCCCGTCAGCAGATTCTTCACGGTGCTGTTAAAAAGCTTGCGTTTGCCGAAGGTCACAATGATGAATTTGATCTTTATGAGAGAGTTGAAAGACTGGCTCCGAAGGTTATCGGCAGAAAGCGTAAAATCTACAAGGGCGTTGCCGCAAATGTCGATTTTTACAGCGGACTTCTTTACAGCCTTCTTGATATTCCGTGCGAGCTTTATACTCCGCTTTTTGCAACAGCTCGTATTACGGGTTGGAGCGCACACAGACTTGAGGAGCTTATCAACTGTGGTAAGATTATCCGTCCTGCATATATGAGCATTTCCGAAAACAAGGAATATGTTGATTTGAAAGACAGATAATACGGTGAACCGCCGTTCCAAATTCGTGTGGATAGTTTGTAATGTCAAAAAACATATTAGCCCGAGCGTGTGGAAAATTGAAAATTGAAAATTAAAGTCGGGCGACAGTTTGCAAAATGCAAATCATAGTCGCCCGACCGTTTTTTATATATGAAATTAACTGTTTGGTCGTGGGGCGGATAATATCCGCACTACGATTTTTCGCAACATTCATCTTAAAACAACAAAAGACCGCTCTTTTGAGCGGTCTTTAAAGCTTGTGTTTTAAATTCAAAATTTATTGCAATCAGCAGAAGAATACATCCATCTCTTCTGCGTTGCCGTCGGCAACAAAGTATGCCTTGCTTTCTTCGGGCTTGAGATAGATTGAAATTTCCTTTGCATCCTTGCCGTATGTAGCCTTAACATTTTTGATTACTTCTTCAACAGGAACCTGTGCACCTGCATATTCTACGAAGAAATTAACCTTTGTTTCAACCGGAACGGGCTTCTTTGGAGCAACCTTCTTTGGAGCTGCTTTCTTAACAGGAGCCTTTTTAACGGGTTCTGCTTTCTTAACAGTTTCAACCTTTACGGTTTCTGTCTTTGCGGGTTCAGCCTTCTTTGCAGCTGTAGCAACAGTCTTAGCAGGCTCAGCCTTTGCAACAGTCTTTTTTACAGGCTCTTCCTTAACGGGAGCAGTTTTTGCAGGGGCTGTTTTTGCAGTTGTTTTCTTTGTTGTTGCCATAATAAATCCTTCTTTCAAAGTAATAAAATATTGCAGAAATAAAAGTTTTATCTTTTGTAAATATTATACATTTGAGAGTAAAAAATGTCAATAAACTGTACAAAAATTCAGCGGTTAATACATATTTGCGAAAAAATAAAATTCCTGTTAGTTAAAATGCACAATGTTATTAACTCATATTTGTGAACTATGTCGTTTTTTCTGTCAAAAAAAACGAAAAAAAGCACATCATCATTTGAAAACCCCTTGCAACTGTGCTAAAATAATAGCAATTAATGTAAGAGAGAAGAATGATTTATGGGAGAGAATTTCATTATTATTGCACAACAGGTGCTTGTACTGTTCATTTTGATTGCAGTCGGTTTTATTTGCGGTAAGAAGAAAATTATCACCGATTTTTCCGCCCGTCACATGACCGATATAGTATTGTATGTTGTGACGCCCTGCGTTATGATTTCTGCTTTTCAGCGGGAGTTCTCGTTTGAACTTTTGGGCGGACTTATAATTTGCGTTACCTGCTCTGCACTTGTTTTCGTTGTGTCAATACTTATCTGTAACCTGATTTTTCATGATAAAGATGAAAGCCGTAAGGCTGTTATCCGCTTTGCAACAATCTATTCAAACTGTGCATTTATGTCTTTGCCCCTCCAGAAGGCAATTCTCGGTGATGACGGTTGGTTTTACGGCTCAATTTTTGTTGCCGTATTCAACATTTTTGTATGGACGCACGGACTTGTTTCAATGAGCGGTGACAAAAAACAGCTTTCATTCAAAAAGCTTGTTCTCAACCCCGGTCTTATCGGTGTTGTTCTTGCAATTATCCTGTTTATTACAGGTTTTAAACTTCCGTACATAATCAGCCAACCGGTTGAATATCTTGCAGTTCTGAACACTCCGCTCCCGATGCTTATTATCGGTTTTTACCTTTCACAGGCTGACTTTAAAAAGGCGTTCACTGACAAGGGTGTATATTTTTCTTCGGCAGTCCGTCTGATTGCTTTACCGATGATTACAGCGGTTGTAATGTCATTGTGCCGTGTCACACCCATAATTACCATGGCTTGCGTAATCGCCACATCAGCCCCTACCGCCGCAACAACAACTATGTTTGCAACAAAGTTTAACAAGGATGTTGAGCTGTCGGTTAGTATCGTTGCCGCAACTACGGTATTTTCACTTGCAACAATGCCGCTTGTCGTAATGCTTACGGGCTTGATGAGCGGATTTAGTAGTTAATGTAAAATGGAAAATTGAAAATGGAAAATTATGGTCGGCGGTGTGCCACCGCAGACCTTTCGAGAAGATAGTTGAGATAAATGAATTGCATTGATGTCCGAAACGGCATTGATGCAATTTTTATTTTATATGAATTTAACTGTTTAATTGTAGGGGCGCTCATTGGGCGCCCGCCTTAATGATAGAATTTGTTTAAACACATATTTTTTTATGTGATGAAAAATGTGTATTCAAATTTGTACGCAATGCGTGCAATTGTGTGCGTTGCACACGAGCGGGTGAACACGGTTCGCCGCTACAAAATAGCAGTAACTTTGTGATATTTATATAGTTTATTTCTATCACAATGTTTGTGCCTTTACTTGCGGGCGGCCAATGACCGCCCCTACGGGATTGTGCGAACAATTACAATGCTACGCTCGACCATAATTTTTCATTTTCCATTTTCCATTTTCAATTTTCCATACGCTCGGGCATGATATGTTTTTGATATTACAAACTATCTACACGAATTGGGAACGGCGGCTCGCCGTAAAAATATATGGAAATCTCGGCTGAAATTTGATATAATGAACACATAAAAATATATAATCCTTTGAGGGGGACTGTATTATGTCGAGAAATCCTATGCAAAAACAGAAACTTTTGTATCTGCGGAAAATTCTTCTTGAAAAGACCGATGAAAATCACGGGCTGACTTCAAGCGAAATTCTGGCAGAGCTTGCGTTGTACGGAATTACTGCGGAGCGAAAAAGTCTTTACGATGATTTGCAGGTGCTTGAAAAATTCGGAATGGACATCTGCAAGAGCAAATCATCAACCGTTAAATATTATGTTGCAAGCAGAGAATTTGAACTGCCCGAGTTGAAGCTTCTTGTAGACGCAATTCAAAGCTCAAAATTCATTACCGAAAAAAAGAGCATTTCCCTCATTCATAAGCTTGAAGGGCTTGCAAGTGTTCACGACGGCAAGGAACTGCAACGGCAGGTTTTTGTCGCAAACAGAGCCAAAACAATGAATGAACGAATTTATTATTCGGTTGACAAAATTCAGAATGCAATAGCACTCAACCGCAAAATCTCGTTCAAATATTACCGTTGGGAACTCGATTTTTCGGGAACGGAGCGAATTGTCAAGCGTGAAAAAATCAGGGACGGCGGATACACGGCTTCACCGTGGGCGCTGTGCTGGGATGATGAGAATTACTATCTCATTGCCTATGACACCTGTGCCGACAGTATAAAGCATTACCGTGTTGACAAAATGGACGATATCGAGGTGCTTGACGATGAGCGTGACGGGGGAAAGACCTTTGAAAAATTTGATCCTGCAGATTATTCAAAGGGCGTTTTCTCAATGTTTGGCGGTGAAAAAGCTACGGTTAAGCTGTCGGTTGACAATGACTGCATAGGTGTTATTGTTGACAGGTTCGGCAGGGATATTTTTGTTACAAAGGAAAGCGACACAACATTCGGTGTATCGGTTGATATTATGACAAGCAAACAGTTCTACGCTTGGGTATTCGGTCTTGGCGGAAAGGTCAGAATTATATCACCGCAAAATGTTGTTGATGAATTTAAAAAGCAGCTTGAAAATGTAAACGATTCATATTAATTGCCGTATGATTGGCAACATTTCATATTAAAATCGTTAAATAATAATGTCTGATTCGGAAACAATCATAACAATTATCAGTAGATAAATTGATACATTATTGCGTAGAATTAAAAATCAATTAACATACAGCAGACAGCGGAATATTTAAAATTTGCACTAATTACGGTTTATACATTTATTTTTTGCACATTTGTCGTAATTATTGACTTTATTGTGCATAAAGTCTATTATATTGTTGCAGTGATTATTTGTGTTGTTTTTAGACACAAAATGTTTGAAAACATAATTTTTTAGAATCGGGGTTATTATTATGAGTTTTGATTTCTTGCGTTCGGCAACCGCATCCAGTTCAGCTTACAGAGTAGTCTGCGGTGAAATGATTATTGACAGCAATATGTGGAATGTTCACAACGAGGTTCTTGTGGCTGTTGTAAGGGACGGCTATATGACCGTTGAAATGGGTGCTGACACTTATTCGCTCTCAACAGGCGACATTTACTTTATTTCACCTAATCAGAGATACAAAATTAATAATACAGGCAATGCAAGAGTTGATGTTATTCTTCTTAACCTTTCAAATCCTGCATCGCTCACTCAGGAGTTTATTCCGCAGAGTTTGATCAGAGGTCTTGTAACAGGCAACTGCACTCACTTTGCAAAGGTTACGAGAGGCGACTACCGTTATAACAATCTTATTGACGATATGAACACGGTTATTTCTGCCGAGAACGAAAAGCACGAGTTCTTCCAGATTCTTGTTCACGGCAAAATGTACGACATTTTCTATATTCTTTTCTCATCGGGTCTTGTTAAGATTTGTGATGTTGAGGCTCAGGGCAAAAAGTACCGTGCTCTCCGCAGAATTACGGAATATATCAACAACAACTTCTGCGACAGCATTACTCTTGATACAATAGCTCAGACAACAGGTCTCAGCCGTTACTATGTGTCACATCTCTTTAAGGAGCTTATGAATACAACATTTGTAAACTACCTTAACGAGCTCAGACTGACAAGAGCCGCAATGCTTCTTACTACAACGGACACTCCCGTTATCGAAATTGCAGGTATGTCGGGCTTCAACAACATTTCAAACTTTAACAGAGCATTCAAAATGTACTACGAAACAACACCTTCAAAGTACAGAAGAGCCGAGAAACAGTCATTATAAATAAGTATTTTCAAAATAAAAAGCCGGTGCATATGCGTCGGCTTTTGTTTATGGTAATAATTTGTCCGCTTAGGTAATATTGTTTAAAAAAGGCAGTTCATTTTTGTAGAATGCTTAAATTGAAAAGAAATGCATACCGTGGTATAATTATTATATGTGTGACAGCATGTCTTTTTGTGCGTCATTTGTGTTTAGAAGTATTAAACGGCGGTGAAACGATGAAGTTTTTCAATAAAAATATAAACAAGGTTTTGTCGGTTGTGCTTGTTGTAGTATCTGTTTTGGTAGTTTTGCAGTTCGTCTGCTCAAACGGTACTCTCAATGCGGGAGAAACTCCGACAGAATCGGCAATGGCAAGGGTAAATCCGAATATTCGGAAGATTGTTCCGACAACAACTGTTTCCGCAACAACCGTACCCGTTGAAACAACAACGGCAAAGCCTAAAGCAACCAAGGCAACAACTCAGCCTCAGACAAAAGCCACAAAGGCAACAAAAGCGACAACTCAGCCCGTGACAACAACACAGGCAACCGTTCCGTTTGCTACGGCAATTCCGCCAAAAGAGCCTGTCGATTACCAATCTCAATGGGATGCAGGTTATCTTGTGGCAATTGACAATCCGGACAAAACCTATGAATGCTCCAAGGTAACGCTTACCGATGAGGACAGGGATCTTCTTGAAAGACTTTGTATGGGCGAATTCGGTTCGGGCGGTTTTATAGGAGCGGCACTCATTGCTCAGTCGGTAAAAGACGCAATGTGCTTTGACGGTTATCCGACAGTTGCCTCGGTTATCGAGAACTGCCATTATACCGGCAGTACCAAAATCGGCACAAATCAGGAATGTATTCAGGCGGTAAGCTATATCTTTGACGAAAACAAGGATGCCGTTCAGCACCGCATTATGTATATGTATAATCCCGATATGGTTCAGAGCGCTTTCCACGAAAGTCAGAACTATATCCTGACATATCAGACTGTCAGATTTTTTGACAGGTGGGGGTATTGACGAAAATCTTTGATTTTCGTCAGCTAAATTCACGCAAGCGTGAGCTAAATTTGCTACGCAAGCTAAATTATCCTACGGATAGCTAAATTGTCCTGACGGACAGCGCAAGCCCTGACGGGCAGGTAAAAGTTAATAGTGAAAAGTTACGGTCGGGAAGATACATTGCAAAATGCAAAGCTGTATTTCCCGACCGTTTATTTTATATGAAAGTTGCTGTTTATTTGTAGGGCGGATTCCTTACAAAACAAAAATGCATCAGAGCCTTACCGGGCATCTGATGCATTTTATTTATCTGACTGTCTTCTCAAATTATTGACGGTTGCACACCGCCGTCCTTAATTTTCAATTTCCCATACGCTCGGGCGATTTTATTCTCGCATTTATAAAACTGTCTTCACGAACCGGGAACGGCGATTCGCCGTTATTTAAGCGTTTTCATACATTGCTTGAATGTTTCGATTACATACCATGCCTCATCGTCTGTGAGAGTTGAGTTCATCGGGAGGGTGAGCTGGTTTTTGTGCATATTATACGCATTCGGATAATCGGTAATCTTGAAACCACGCTTGCTGTATGCCGAAAGCAACGGCAACGGCTTGAAGTGGACATTGCACATTACGCCGTGGTCAGCCATCATATTATAGAACTTGTTACGGTATTCTGCGTCTTTGCCGATAAATCTTACAAAGTAAAGGTGACCGCTGCTGCGGTGGTTTTCATCGCAGTGATTAAGCACCTGAACAGGCAAATCTTTAAATTCTTCGTTGTAAAGCTTTATAAGTTGATGTCTGCGGTCGAGAATTTTATTGTAGCGTTCAAGCTGAGCTACACCGATTGCGGCAAGCACATCGGTCATATTGCACTTGTACTGAGTGTCAACAACATCATATTCCCACGATGCGACTTTGTTTTTTTGATATGCGTCCTTGGTCTGACCGTGAAGCGAGAGCAGCATATACTGCTTGTACATTTCTTCCTCGTCAATTCCGTCATGTGAACGGTGAACAGCCGCACCGCCCTCGGCAGTTGTCATATTCTTTACAGCGTGAAAGCTGAAGTTTGTGAAGTCGGCAATTTCACCGCACATTTTACCGTGCCATTGCGCACCGAATGCGTGAGCGCCGTCGGCCATAACAATAACTCTGCCGAACTTTTCCTGAAGCTCGTTGCGTGGATTGAAAACGCCTTTCTTTCTTTCAACAGCCTCAAAAATACGGTCATAGTCGCACACAACACCTGCAAGGTCAACAGGAATGATAACCTTTGTATTGTGGTTGATTGCCGCCTCCATTTTATCGTAGTCCATTTCAAAACTGCCGCTTTTGCAGTCAACCATAACAGGTTTTGCACCCACATGGTAGACGATTGATGCGGTTGCCGTGTAGGTGTATGCCGGAACGATAACCTCATCTCCCGGACCGATGCCGAGAATACGCAGAGTAAGTTCGGCACAAGAGGTCTGCGATGAAAGACAGACAGCCTTTTCCGTGTGGCATCTTTCTGCAATACGGCTTTCAAAAAGCTTTGTTTCGGGACCTGTTGTAATCCAGCCCGATTTCAGAACCTTTATAACTTCGTCAATTTCTGCCTGAGAAAGGTCAGGCGGCGAAAAGGGAATTTTTCTCATTTTAAATTTCTCCTCGGATACAGCCTGTGTTAAGCGTTGCCGCACACAAACTATAGACAAATCTGAAAATATTGCACTCTTTTAACCGAAACAAAAGTTGCAACCGATTGCAAGCAGTACAAAGGTGCGTCAGCTCATCGGAATTTCGGCAAAAAGTTAAATCTTTACTGAAATTCTAAGCTTCAATCGCCAAACGGGCAAACGACACCTATATTAAATTATACAACGCAAGTCATAAAAAGTAAAGTTCAAAAATACCCAAAATATATTCTGAAAATGCGGTTTTGTATGGTGTATGAGCCGTATTGCAGTTGATTTTCAGCTTTTTTCGCTTTCAAATGCTTTCTTTTGCAGATATTTCTTTTTTGTTGCAAGACCGCCTCTTATGTGCCTTTCGCTTTTGTTGGTGTCAAGAATTTCCCTCACCTGTCGGTAAAGTGCAGGGTTAAGTACCTTTAGTCGTTGGCTGACATCCTTATGCACGGTGCTTTTGCTCACACCGAACTTTTTTGCCGTACTTCTCACGGTTGCCTTGCTTTCGATTATGTATTCGCCGAGCATTGCCGCTCTTTCTTCTACGATACCTTTCACATACAGCCCTCCTGTCTGTCCTCCTTGGGGACATCTGTAATAGATTGTATGTGCAAAAAGCAGATTGTATGACGGTATTGTTTAGTGTATTTTATTGCGTTTTATCTGTGATTAAACTAAAATTTTGTACAAACAGACAAATTAGTGTTCATAACTTCGGTGTTTATGTGAATTGTTGTGTCTGTAAATGGTATAATTTAGTTGTAAAAGTCAGAGAAAATCAAATTTTTTTGTACATTTTGCATCTTTAACTCAAGAAGGGGAAATATACATGAAAAAATCAACATGTAAATTTTTTGCACTGATGCTCACGGTGGCGGTTTCGGTATCCTGTGCGGTGTCAACTGGCATTTTCACAACCTCGGCATACAAAGCGCCGAAAGAGGGCAAAATTTTTTATAACAAAACAATGTACGACAAATACGGTAAGGCTGAGGGTATGGTTCTTGACAGCCTTAAAAATTTTGACGAGGAAATCGATATCAGCAGTCTTAATGTTCCGAGAAGCGATGCTGCGGAATTTTTTAAGGTGCTGACCTTGACTCATCCGGAGCTTTACTATGTGAATCAGGGATTTTCGTACTCCTACTATCCGTCAGAGGATAAGGTTGCGTCAATCTATCCCGAGTACACAATCAGCAAGAGCGAGTATGCAACACAGAAAAAGTCGCTTGATAAAGAGGTTGAGAGAATCCTTTCGCTCGTGGACGAGAATATGACCGATTCCGAAAAGGCACTTGTAATTCACGATGAGCTTGCCATTATGAGCGAGTACAGCACATCAGATTACAGCAAGGCTGATATTTACAATTCGCTTGTTGAAAAAACTTCCGTATGTCAGGGCTATGCACTTGCGTATTCCTACATGCTTTCACTTGTCGGAATAGACTCCGAACTTGTTGTTTCAAACTCAATGAACCATATGTGGAACAAGGTTCATATCGGCAACGCTTGGTATAATGTTGATGTTACATGGGATGATCCAATTAATGACCGACCGGGACACGCTCAGCATACATACTTTCTTTTGAGTGACAATGCCATTCAGAATCTTCCGTCAAAGCACTATGATTACACAATAAGCTACGGTGCAAATTCGACAAAATATGATAATTACGAAATCCATAATTTCGACACAAGGCTTTGCGAGATCAACGGTGAATTTTACGGCTTTGTCAACAACAATTCTTCGGCTAACAAGGGTGCATTGTTAAAATACAAGCTTGACAGCAATACATATGAGGAAAAGCTGAAATTGAACGAAAGATGGAGCGCAGGCGGTAATTCCTACTGGATAAATACATTTATGAGCCTTGAAAAATACAACGATACTCTGTATTTTAACACCTCCGAAGCCGTGTATTCATACGATGTTGAAACAGGCAGACAGGCAGTTGCCACATCCGATATCAGTGGTGTGTCGGTTTCATCGGGCAGGCTTTGCTACGGCATGGTTCTCAAGGGCGACGCAATGTATGTTGCCGTGTCGGATTCTCCGAACAACAAGGCTACTTTGCAGTATGTAAAAAGAGTTGACAAGGGCAACCTTGCAATCGGTATGACAAACTATGTTATGACTGCAAGCACCAATTCAGCCGAAAAGGCATATTACGGGGACGCAAACGGTGACGGCAAAATCAATGTTGCCGATGCAACCGCAATTCAGAAAGCAATTGTGGGTCTTGTCAATCAGAACGAGATAGAGCGTATAAACTCTGATGTAAACTTTGATTCCGATATCACCGTCATTGATGCAACCACAATTCAGATGTATATTGTAGGGCTTATATAACTAACGGCAAGCCGTTGGAAAATTGAAAATTTAGGACTGCGGTGTATCACCGCAGTCCTTTCCGGAAGATAGTTAGATAAAGGAATTGCACCAATGCCCGATACGGCATTGGTGCAATTTTTGCTTTATTTATATAATTTTAATTTGTACAAATCTTTGCGTGGCTATCTACAGGCGTATAATATCCGCTCATACAAATTTGCAACAACTTCCATATATACAAAAACGGTCGGGCGACAATGTTTTTCACTCTTGCAAATTGTCTTCCCGACCACAATTTTCCATTTTACATTTTCAATTTTCAATTTTATGCCTGAACCGTACACCGTTACTGTTCAATATCGCTATTGATTTACCCATGCAATTATGCTATAATTCTAAGGATACAGTGTATTAACGGAGGCTTTGGAATGCTGGATTCATATGTTGAAATTGACCTTGACAAAATCGGTGCAAATGCCCGTGCGATAACACAAAAATACAGTGACTACAAATATTTTATTGCCGTTCTCAAGGGAGACGGTTACGGTCACGGTATGGAAGTGGCAAATGAAATGTACAAAAACGGCATTAATTATTTTGCCGTGTCCTCTCTTGAGGAGGCTCAAAGCTTTCGTAAGGTCAACAAGGACGCTCCGCTTTTGTGCCTGCATCCGGTTCATCTTTCGAGAATTGAGGAGGCAAAGCGGCTTAATCTCACCATTGCCGTGAATGAGCTTGACTACCTCAAAAGGTTGCTTGATTTGAACATTGACTGCAATTTCAAGGTTCATCTCCAGATTGATACAGGCTTTAACCGCCTTGGTTTCAAGGATAAAAACGAGGTTAAAACTGCCGTTGATATGATTAACGGTTCAAATTTTGTTCTTGAGGGCATTTATCAGCATTTTGCAACTGCGGGAATTTTTGATCCCCATTGGGACGAGCAGGTCAGAAACTTCAAGGAGCTTACATCGCTTATTGATTTGAAGAAGATCCCGATTGTCCATATGGGCAGTTCCGTTTCAATGCTCACCCACCCGAAACAGCCTTTTACAACAGGCGTGAGAATGGGCATTGCAATCTACGGCTACAATGTTGCCCCCGATTCTCTTTCAAATTCGCCAAAGGACAAACTTCGCAAAATGCGAAACAATTATTTTATTAAGAAGTACAACATCAGCGAAACATATTTTGATGTAAAGATAGATTTACAGCCGGCTATGAAGATGAAAACCCGTATTCTTCAGCTTAAAAAGGTGAACAAGGGTGAGTGGTTCGGCTACAATGCGTCATATACGGCAGATGAGGATATTATTCTTGCAATTCTTCCTGTCGGCTACAACAACGGCATCGGTCACGCAAATCACAACAGACAGGTTGTTATCAACGGCAAAAAATATCCTGTTGTCGGCGAGATGTGTATGAATATGACGGCTGTTAAGGTTGATTCATCGGTAAAAATTGATGACGAGGTAACACTCCTCGGAGACGGCATAACAGTTGGAATGTTCGGCAGAAGTTCGGGTATGGGCAATGCCGAGGCGCTTGTGAATATAGGCAAGAACAATCCGAGATTTTATGTAAAAGACGGTAAGGCTGTAAAGGAGAAGTAAGATGGCAGTTTCGGTACACAAATGGCTTTTGAATAAATTCAGAGATATTAACCACAGCAGAATGGACAAGCACATTGACATTATCGCAAAGAACAGCGGTAAGTCAAAGGCTTATATCAAGTTCGACATAATCCGCAACTTTCTCATCAGAGGCACAGGCTACACGGACTATTTCCGTTGCGATTTTATCAACCTTTCGGCTAAAGAGAAAAAAACCTTTGTAACAGCAAAGACTTTCTACAAAATTCTTGAATATCTTAACGATGAAGAATATATCGTTCTTCTCCGTGACAAGCTTGTTTTTGACGAGCTTTTCAAAAAGTATCTCAAAAGAGATTTCATCAACCTTCGCACGGGCAGTAAGGAAGATTTCAAGAAGTTTCTTGACGGCAGAGAAACTGTTTTTGCAAAAGACCCGACAGGCGAGGGAGGTCACGGCATTTCAAAAATTGCCGTTGCCGATGTAAAGGACAGCAACAAGCTTTATGATGAACTCAAGGCAAACGGTCAGCTTCTTGTTGAGGAAGCAATCGTTCAGAGCGATGACCTCAACGAAATCAATCCGTGTGTCGTAAATTCATGGAGGGTTGTTACGCTCTATAAGGACGGCAAGGCGCATATAATAAATAACGCTCTCCGTATCAATCAGGACGAGTCGAATGTTATCGGCTGTACAAATGACCTCTATCTCAGCCTTGACGCAGACGGCAGAATCGACAGTAATGTAATTGACGACTATGGCAATGTTTATGACAAACACCCGATGACAGGCAAAAAGTTCTCCGAGGTTAAGATTGCAGGCGTTCGAGAGGCTCTTGACATGGTTGTTGAGGCGGCGGAAAAGATTCCGCAGGTGAGATATATCGGATGGGATATCGCCTTTTCAAAGAACGGTCCCGTTATGGTTGAGGGCAACGAGTACCCGGGCTACGGACTTTTGCAGTTCTATAAACTAAAAGGCAAACGCACAGGCCACCTGAAAGAAATCGCCGATGTCCTCGGTGACGAGATGAATAACATTAAGCTTTGATTATTCAGCAAAAACTTTATAATAAAAACAAAAACAGCACCGATATGACTTCGGTGCTGTTGTGCGTTGTATGGGAAGTATTGTGTGAGGTTGCGCAATCCTGTATGGGCGGTCATCAGCCGCCCGCAGATAAAGACACAATAATTTAGATTAAATCATAATATAAATATCGCAAAATAACCGTAATTCTGTCGTGGCGAACACGGTTTCTGTTACATGTTATGCACAACATTCGTCATATCAAAACATTTGTTTAAACAAAACAATTCATCAAGTTGAGTGCCCAATGAGCTTATTTATATCTGTATTTGAACAGCTGTGGCATACAAATATCAATCTGAGATATTTTTTTATTTTCAATTTTTATCAAAATTATACAGGAGGGGGTTTCTTCGTTGACTTGAAACATCAACGCAGCCTCTTGCTCTGGGTAAGGACTCAAAATGGATACTCTTTTTGCGACAACGGAACCTCATTATATTAATGCTAAAAAAGTGGATGTAACTGAAATCAGTCACATCCACTTGATATGGTTGCGGGAGCCGGATTTGAACCGACGACCTTCGGGTTATGAGCCCGACGAGCTACCGAGCTGCTCTATCCCGCGATATGCAACTCTGCTGTTTTTTACAGCTTTATTATTATAGCATTATGTAAAGGTTGTGTCAATAGTTTTTTGCATATTTTTTTATTTTATGCTTTGCCCGGCTTTTTTGACTGAATTTATTTACATTTTAATCTTAGTTTTTTAAGGGTATGTGTACAATTATGTATTGGAACAGATGCAAATAAAAGATTTAAATGCCTGCTAAAAATGCCTGTTGAAACAAAAGTGAGATTGTGCAAAACAATGATTTATATGTGTTTAGCACGGTGAATTTGATATATTGATTGCAGATTGCTTTTGTGGTACAATTACCGTGTGAATTTGCGGAATTTTTAAATTGCGACAAATACAGATGAGAGGGAATTATGGGAAAGAACAAAACACGCAGTAAATCTGCACTTAAACAAAACAGTGTCACAGCTGAAAACAAAAGGCTCGGCGATGACGGAAACATTAATTTTACTTTTAAAATTTTGTCAGCAATCGGTATTATTATCATAGTTTCGGGGCATTGCTACAACGGCGGTGTGTCGCTGATGTATGATTGGTTTCCGAAGTATTCGTACAATCTCGCCTTGTTTGTTTTCATTTCGGGCTATTTTTACAAGGAAAAACACGAGGAACATATTTTCAAATATATATGGGGACGGACAAAACGCTTGTTGATTCCTGCGTATCTATGGAACATTGTTTACGGAATAATCGCATTCGCACTTACTCAGGTCGGCTATACGATTGCTCAGGGCAAATTTGATCTGTACAACCTTTTTGTTATGCCGTTTATTGACGGCGAAAGTTTTGCCTACAACCTCGGTTCGTGGTTTGTGTATCCGCTGTTCTGTGTTTATGTTTTTAATATACTGTTTCGCAAACTGCTCAAAAAGGTTCACAGGGGCAACGAGTATGTCATTCTTGCCGTGTATCTTGCAATCGGAATTTTCGGTGTGCAATACTGCATTTGGAATCCTGCCCCAAAGGGTGCGTTGCTGTTGTTGTTCAGGTCAATGTTTTTTCTGCCGTGTTTTGAGTTTGGCAGATTTTATCACGAAAAGCTTGAAAAACACGATAATCTCAACAGCGTTGCATATTTTGCAATCGTTCTCGGAGTTCAGCTTCTTCTCCTCACATTCTGTGAAAATCTTGAATACACTCCGTCAAAGTGCGTGAAGTTTGACAACGGCTGCGTCATTCCTTATGTAACCGCAATCACGGGCATTGCGTTCTGGCTGAGGGTTGCAAAGCTGATTACTCCGATTATCAAGAACAAAAAGCTTGTCAGGATGATTTCGGACAATACCTACAGCATTATGATTCACCACATTTTTGCCTTTATGATTGTAAAATGGGCGTTCTGGGGATTGAGCGTAATTACACCGCTGTTCAAAGATTTCGATATTTTAAAACTCAAGTCAACAATCTGGTACATTTATCGTCCGAACGGCTTAAATTTTTACTGCATAATCTACCTTGCCGCAGGAATATTCATTCCGATTCTTATAGGAACGGTTACGCACAGAATATTTGAATTTATGAAAGAGCATACCTTGAAGAGTATGCAAAAAAAGCAGTCGGACAGGTAAAGTAAACAAAATTGAAAAAGTCGTAAAATAGTGCTTTTTTTACAGGCTTTAAAATGAATAAAAAATAAGCTGTATGTGCATTGTTACAAAATAACACGGCTTGTATTGTGCAATATTTGCCTTTAAAGCTGTGCGACTGAGCAACTTGCACTAAAAGATAAAATAATATTTATTCATTTCGCCGTAGCAAAAAGCATTAATTTGTGTTACAATATTTCATTATGATATTTAGCGGAGCAGATATGCCGATATACAGAATAGCTGATTTGAATGTTGAAGTTAATCCAAAATTTAAAATATGCAGGAAACGGCTTGAAAGCTATGCCGTTAAGTCGAATGAATCGGGTAAGACCGACATTGCAATATCGGTTTCGGATGACGAAATCCGTGAGCGCTGCAGGCTTTCCGACAACCTCAGCGAACAAGGTGCGGAGGATGTTTTGATACTCTCAAAATTCTGCAACACCGTGCTTGACGGATTTGACGGATTCTTTTTTCATTCGTCCTGTCTTGAGCTTGACGGCGAGGGCTATGTTTTTTCGGCAGTCAGCGGAACGGGCAAGTCTACCCACACGGCTCTGTGGCGAAGGCATTTTGGCAACAGGGTGACGATGATTAACGATGACAAGCCGGTTATACGAAAATGTGACGGAAAATTTTATGCTTACGGAACTCCGTGGATGGGGAAAGCTAACATAGGAACAAATACAAAAGCACCCGTTAAGGCTGTGTATATTCTTCAGAGAGCAGAAGAGAACACGGCAGTCAGGGTGTTGCCGTCACAGGTTATGAAACAGTTGCTTGAGGCAACGGTTATTGATGTTGAGCGGAGCAGAATGGAAAAGCTGCTCGAATTGCTTGATGAGTTCTTTAAGGAAACACCGTTGTTTTTGCTCGGTTGTAATATGGATGAAAGTGCTGTTATGACGGCTTACAATGCCGCAAACGGCGGATAAGACTATGGAAAATTCAGAAAGCGGAGGAATATAAGATGGAATTTGTTCAGGTCGTTTCGGTTGAAAATATGAGAAAAAGCGACGCAAGGACGATTGCGGAGCATACTCCTTCGGCGGAGCTTATGTACAGAGCTGCACAGGGGATTTTTAATTCGGCAAAGTTTGTGGGCAGGGTTGCCATAGTTTGCGGTAAGGGCAACAACGGCGGCGACGGTTATGCGCTTGCCTGTGTTTTATGCAAAAACGGCTTTACACCGACAATTTTCAGAGCAAGCGACGGCTTTTCAAAGGACGGCCTTTACTATTATAAAACCGCAATGTCGCTCGGTGCCGAGGAGATGCCGATGTCACAGGCGGCGGCTTTCACGGGATTTGACATTGTAGTTGACTGTTTGCTCGGAACAGGCTTTTCGGGTGAATTAAAGGGTGAAATGCTTGAAGCGGTTGAGCAGATTAATATGACAAATGCCTATGTTATAAGTGCAGACATCAACAGCGGAATCAACGGTGACACGGGTGTGTGCAGTACGGCGGTAAACTCGGATCTTACCGTTTCAATCGGTTATTTCAAGACAGGCTTGTTCCTCAATGACGCACCGTATTACATCGGTTCAGTCACAAACTGCGATATCGGAATCAGCCTTATTGAAGATGAATACAAGCTGATTGACTATTCTCTTTTGCATATGTTTGAGGGCTACGGCTCTCTTGTTATGACTGCGGAAGAATTTTTTGAAAAGTACGGCTACGAGCCTTCAAAGTGCAATGTTGCACGCTGTGTTGAGGAAATCAGCAAAAAAGAACGCAGAACGGTTGTAGTAAAAACAGACCATTCTGCGGTAATTGCGGATCTTAAATATATTTATTTTTGCGCTGACTATGTTATTAACAATTGATTGATTTTAATTGAGTTGAGGGTGAAACCATGAAGTACAAGAAGGTGTTGTTACCGCCCGAGCCGTATTACAGCGGCAGGGTTACAAGATATCCGGACAGAAAAGTTGCCTTTGAATCTGGACTCAGGTGGCATGGTTCATATGAAATTTCCTATATAAAAAAAGGTAAGGTAAGGCTTAACAAGCTTGACTGTGAAATTATTCTCAATGCGGGCGATGTCTATGTTCTTAACAGTCAGGAGGTTCATTCCTACGAGGACATCGGTGAGGATACTCAGGCTGTTATGCTCAATATCATTCCAAAGGCAATTGCACCGTATGTTGACGATCCGCATATTGTGCCGAGTTTTAAACAACCCGAGGGCGAAGCTCTTGAGTTTATCAGGAAAGCAATGGACATATTCTACGGATATGAAGAGTACAAGAGCAAGCTTATCAGCATGAAGGTAAGGGCGGTGATGTACAGCGTTGCGTACTATCTCATCCGTGATTGCATTGACAACGATATACAATATGTTCACGGTTCTCAGGCGGATGATTTTGACTGCGCCAAAAGTGCTATCAGATATATGCACGATAATTACAAACGCGAAATCACGCTCAATGAAATCGCCAATTATGTAGGCATGACGCCTGCTCATTTTTCAAAATATTTTAAGGATAAAACAGAGGAAACATTTTCAAAGTATCTTCGCCGTGTTCGTCTTGAACACGCTATTGATGATTTGAGAAACAAAAAAATCACCGTCAGACAGGCGGCGATTGAAAACGGTTTTCCGAATGTAAATTCGTTTATCCTGTCCTGCAAGTCAGAATACGGCAGAACTCCTGCGGAGCTTAGAAATTACAGTGAGAAGAACTGACGGCGAGCCACCGTTCTCGGTTCGTGAAAACAGTCGCTTCAAGGCGAAAGCTTTTTAAATGGAAAATTGAAAATGGAAAATTGAAAATTGTGGTCGGCGGTGTGCCACCGCAATCTATTCGAGAAAATACTCGGATAAAAGAATTGCATCAGATGCCCGAATACGGCATTGATGCAATTTTTGCTTTTTATGAAATTTATTTGTAGCGGCGAACCGTGTTCGCCAATCGGTTTGGTTGTAAAACCAAACCGAACAAATATGTATGCAAAATTGTTATTTCAATCAATTACATAGACGATAAACCGATAATTCAGCTTGGTATAAATGGGTTGTCCTAACCAATTATGTTATCAAAATAAAAATAGCATTTATTCAATTCGTGTTTACACCCGAATTGACTGGCGAACACGGTTCGCCGCTACGGTATAACAATTATATTGAGGCATTGATAGAATTATATTTATCATAAATTATGTGCAATTACTTGCGGGCGTCCAATGAACGCCCCTACTTAATTGTCACAACACCTATTTCAACTTGATTATTGATTCTGGGGATGAATACGGTGTTGCTCAGACCTGCGCAGACAATCATTTTTGTGCCGTCAAGGTCAAATTCGCCTTTGTCATATTTCGGAAAAAGTCCCTGATTCGGAGCGATTACTCCGCCGATGAACGGCAATTGAATCTGTCCTCCGTGGGTGTGACCGCAGATAATCAAATCTATGTCGGTCTTCTTTGCGTCCTCGGCAATGTATTCGGGCTGGTGGTGCAGAAGAATTGTGAAATTGTTCTTTGCTTTTTCGGCAAATTCTTCCCACAGCGTTCTTGACGGAACATCGTCATCGGGAGTGTAGAACTCATAATAAGGGTAGTCGCTCATTCCGCCGATAAGCACACTCTTGCCGTTTTTGGTGAATTTTATGTATTCATTATCGAGCAATACAGCGCCTGTTGGGTCAATCTCACTTTTAAAGTCTGTGCCAAATTCGGCGGCATTATCACGCTCATGGTTGCCGAGACAGCAGTATGTGGGTGCAATTTTTGAAAGCTTTTCAAGCACATCTTTCATCTTCGTTGTGTCGGGATCGCCACGGTTGACCATATCTCCGCAAACTGCAATAAAATCGGGATTTTGTTCCTTTACAAGCTCTGCAAGGTCTGCGTTCTTTTCTCCGTATTCCTTGTTGTGCAGATCCGTGATGACAACAAATTTCAGCTTTGCGTCGTTCTTAGTATTGTTTACACAGTAATTTGTGATTGCAATTGTGTTATCACAGTAAACGCCACATATTACGAGAGTCACAAACAGCACAAGTATTATTGCTCCGAGGATTATCGAAAATTTTTTCATTCAATTCACCGCTCATATTAAGTATGGTATTATTTTAGGCTCGTTTTGTGCGGTTGTCAACAAATGTGTGTCGAACAAGTCTGATTATTACTGTTCCTTGTGCTTTGATTGTCGGATTTTAAGTTGATTTAGGAATTGCTTTGTTTGACATTCCTTTTGCACTGTTGTATAATGAATCATAATTGTATTTATATGTTACTCGGGAAATTTACACAAAGTTAAACAGAAGAGGTATGGGTTATGAAGAAGATTAATTTGCGTAAGATGTTGCTGGCTCTCGCAGATGTGTTTATTATCGTTGTCAGCGGTATACTTGCAAATTACATTCTCTTGCTTGTCGGCTACATAGGTGCTGCTTCAAGCAAAGGCTTGTTGAGCTATATTGTTATTGATCTTGTCATGTGTCTGTTTACGCTTTATATAAGCGGAACATATTCAAAATTGTGGCGATACTTTAACGCAAAGGACTATATGGTGTGCGGAACAGCCGTCTTTTCGGGGTTTACGCTCGGCTTTGTAATCTCGTTGTTTTTGCAGATTCCGCAGAGAAAGATTTTTTGTATAGTACATTTCGCAATAGCCCTTGTCGGAATTCTTGCATTCCGTTTTGTTTTCAGAAGGGCTTTTCTTGACCTTACCGAGGCAGGAAGGGCAGAGGGCGGAGAGCGCACCCTTATTGTGGGCGCAGGCAATGCCGGCAGAATGATTGTTCGTGAAATTCACAATGCGAAAGAGCAGGGTGATGTTAATAATCCTTCAAAAAACATAATTCCGGTATGCTTTGTCGATGATGATTTGAAAAAGCTGAATCAGAAAATCGAAGGAATCCCCGTTGTCGGAACCTGTCCCGAAATTGTTAAAATATGTGATGAATACCGCATAGACAATATTATTGTTGCAGTTCCGTCATGTGAGGAAGATGAGAAGAGGAAGATTCTTGACTACTGTTCCGCAACAGAGTGCAAAATCAAGATTATCCCTTATCTTGGTGAGCTTTTGTTTGATGATGGGCATACACAGCTTATTTCACAGGCAAAGGAAATCAAGATTGAGGATCTTCTCGGCAGAAAACCCATTGAGTTTGACCGAAAGGAGATTCATGACCTTATCAACGGAAAGATTTGTCTTGTTACAGGCGGCGGCGGTTCAATCGGCAGTGAGCTTGTAAGACAGATTGCCAAGAATGACCCTAAACAGATTATCATTGTGGATATTTACGAAAACAACGCATATGATATTCAGCAGGAGCTTGTGCTTGAATACGGTACAAAGCTCAACCTTGTGACGCTTATTTCATCGGTTCGAGATTACGACAAGATGGAACTTATTTTTAAGACCTACCGTCCGGAACTCGTATTTCACGCTGCCGCTCACAAGCATGTTCCGCTTATGGAAACCGTTCCCGAGGAGGCAGTAAAGAACAATATATTCGGCACATTCAATGTTGCAACCCTTGCAGAAAAGTACAGGGCAAAGAAGTTTGTTATGATTTCAACCGACAAGGCTGTTAATCCGACAAATGTTATGGGCGCAACAAAGCGTGCGTGCGAGATGATTATTCAGTATAAGGCACAACACAGCACAGACACCGAATTTGTAACAACAAGATTCGGTAATGTTCTCGGCTCAAACGGCTCGGTTATTCCGCTGTTTCGCCGTCAGATTGAAAACGGTGCTCCCGTTACCGTAACACATCCCGATATTATCAGATATTTTATGACTATTCCCGAGGCTGTTTCGCTTGTTCTTGAGGCAGGTGCAATGGCAAAGGGCGGTGAGATTTTTGTTCTTGATATGGGTGCTCCCGTCAAGATTACAACCCTTGCCGAGAACCTTATCAGAATGTACGGTAAGGTTCCGTACAAAGATGTTCCGATTATCTTCACGGGACTTCGTCCGGGTGAAAAGCTTTTTGAGGAGCTTCTTATGGACGAAGAAGGTCTTAAGTCAACACAGAACAAGAAAATTTTCATAGGAAATCAAATTAAAATAGACGAAACAGATATGCTGTCAAAGCTTGAGGTTCTCAAAAAAACCGCAGAAAACAATGACAGTGAAAAGACAGTTGAACTTTTGGCAGAACTTGTACCTACTTTTTGCCACAAGGTCAATGATTAACCGAAAAGGAGAAAATTTATGTGCGGTATTGTAGGTTATGTAGGACCTAAGGATTGCAGTGAGGTGCTTGTTAATGCTCTCACAAAGCTTGAATACAGAGGCTATGACTCGGCAGGTATTGCGGTTTTTGATAACGGAGAAATCAAGACCGTAAAGACCAAGGGTAAGCTTCAGGACTTAAAGGATAAGCTTGCAGAGGTCGGCACTCCGAAAGGTCATGTCGGCATAGGTCACACCCGTTGGGCAACCCACGGCGAGCCTTCGGATGTAAACTCACATCCACACAGCGGTGCAAGGGTTACAATCGTTCACAACGGTATTATTGAAAACTATATGGAGCTTAAAGACTTCCTCATCTCAAAGGGAAGAACTTTTTTGAGCGACACAGATACAGAGGTTGTTGCTCAGCTCCTCGACTATAAATACAACGGAAATCCTCTTGAAACAATTGACAGCGTAATGGCTGAGCTCAAGGGTTCGTTTGCACTCGGAATTATGTTCAAGGATTTCCCCGACAGAGTTTTTGCGGTTCGCCGTGAAAGTCCTCTTATCGTAGGCGTTGCAGAGGGCGAGTGCTTTATTGCGTCCGATGTTCCCGCAATTCTTCAGTACACAAGGGATTATTATCTTCTTGACCATGATGAAATCGTAACACTTTCACCTGACGGTGTTTCGTTCGTTGACGAACACCTTGATCCGATTGAAAAGGAACTTCAGACAGCCGACTGGGATATGGAGGCTGCCGAAAAGGGCGGTTATCCGCACTTTATGATTAAGGAAATCAACGAACAGCCGGAGGCTATCAGAACTACAATTATGCCGAGAATCAAAGAGGGACTTCCGTTTCTTGAGGAGTGCGGCATCACAACGGAAACAATCAAGGATTTCAAAAATATCACAATTGTTGCCTGCGGTACTGCCATGCATGCAGGTATGGTCGGCAAGTATGTTATTGAGGATCTCGCAAGAGTTTCCGTAAATGTTGACATTGCGTCCGAGTTCCGTTACAGAAATCCGATTGTAGGCGAGGGCGACCTTGTAATCATCATTTCACAGTCGGGCGAAACAGCCGACAGCCTTGCCGCAATGCGTCTTGCCAAGCAGAAGGGTGCAAAAACTCTTGCAATCGTAAACGCAAAGGGCAGTTCAATTGCCCGTGAGGCGGATATGCTCATCTACACACTCGCAGGTCCCGAAATTTCCGTTCCGTCAACAAAGGCATACATCACACAGCTTTCCGTTATGTATCTCTTTGCCTTTGAGCTTGCTCTTGCAAAGGAAACAATCAGCACAGCCGAATGCAAGCGACTTGTTTCGGCTCTTACAAAAATGCCTGAGGCAGTTCAGTATGTAATCGACAACTGCGAGGATACCTGCAAGTACGTTGCTACAAAGCTTGTTGCAACTGACAGCTTGCTTTACATAGGCAGAGGTCTTGACTATGCCCTTTCAATGGAGGGTTCGCTCAAGCTCAAAGAGGTTTCGTACATTCACTCGGAAAGCTATGCCGCAGGCGAGTTGAAGCACGGCACAATTTCGCTTATTGACGAGGATGTTCCCGTTATCGCCGTTGCAACTCAGACAGACATTATTCCCAAGACAATCAGCAATGTTGTTGAGGTTAAGTCAAGAGGCGCAAAGGTTATTCTTGTTTGTACAGACGCCTGTGCAAGAGAACTCAAGGACGGTGTTGCGGATTATGTTATCGAAATTCCGCATACAGACGAGCTCCTTATGCCGATTACAGCGGTTGTTCCGCTCCAGATTCTTGCTTATTACACATCAATCAACAGAGGTATTGATCCCGATAAGCCAAAGAACCTTGCTAAGTCGGTTACTGTAGAATAAACGGCGGTCTTGTATTCAATTGAAAATTGAAAATTGAAAATGTAAAATTTCGGTTGGCGGTGTGCCACCGCAGTCAATTTGAGAAGATAGTCAGATAAAGAAATTGCATTGATGCCCGATACGGCATTGATGCAATTTTTGCTTTATTTATATGAAAGTGAATGTTTATTTATATAATTTTAATTTGTACAAATCTTTGCGTGGTTATCTGCAGGCGGATAATATCCGCACATACAGTTTTGCAACAACTTCCGTATATAACAAAAATATACAAAAACAGTCGGGCGACAATGTTTTGCATTCTTGCGAATTGTTTTCTCGACCATAATTTTCCACTTTCCATTTTCAATTTTCAATTTTATGCATGCTCAGGCGTAATATGTTTTTTAATATCATACTGTATTCACGAATAAGGCACTCTTGTTTTCAAATTTAAACGGTAAAAACCTTGTATTTTTTTGACAGATTATGTATAATTAATTAGATATACATTCTAAAAAGCAGTATTGATGAATCTAATTTAGTTTCGGGGGAATATACGGACATGATGAAAACTGTTTTTAAAAGAGCTGTAACGCTTGCAATTTGTGCCGTAATGGTATTTTGCGGTATTTTTGCCTGTTCAGGCGCAACAAAAGATTACGAGATTCCGCAGATTGACGATATGACGCTTTCAATGCCTGACGGTATGAGCGCTGTTACAAGGGACAGTAAAAGCACAGATAAATTTTTTTCCGTTTTCGGTCTTGATTATGACACAACAATGAAAACCTTTCAGAACGGAAATATCTATCTTCAGGGTATGGATAATATGTCGTCGGTAATTCTGACCGTGACGATGACAAAAAATGAGAGTAGCGAGAATGTAGGCAACTATGCTCAGCTTTCTTCAAGCGAGCTTGCAAATATACGCAACAATTTTCTTAATTCCGACGAGTATCGGAGCTGTACTCCCGACCAAAAAGAAAAAGTTGTGTGGCTTGTGTTTGACGCAACTGCTCAGAGCAGTAAGGGTGATGTAAAAACCTTTGTTGCCAACACGGTTTATGACGGTATGAACATTAATATCACAATGCAGAGAACAGAGGGTGATGTTACAACCGTTGACTACGATACTTTTTCCAAAATTGTATCTTCGGTAAAATTCAGCGACCTGCCGTTTTCAAAGGGATTTATTCCGTACATAATCATCGGCGGCGGTGTTATTATCCTTATTTTGATTGTTCTCATCATAATTTTTGCCGTGAGAATCAGAAAGCATAAAAAGGCCAAGAAGAATAACGCTATTCTTGAGGAGCTTGCAGTCAAGTATAAACTCGGTGAAAAGGGTACGGACTACGACATTGACAATTTTGACGATTCTCCCGAAAAGCCCGATAAACACTCAAAGAAAAAGCAGAGATATGCGGAAGAGGTTGAAGAAGAACCGGCTTTGCCGGGCAGAAGATATGCTCCCGAGCCGATAATCGAAAATATGGAAGAACCGGAAGAAATTACAAGTGAGTATTCAAACTTTGGTTATGACACGGATGATGCCAAGGAAAAAGAAATTGACGAGATAATCAACTCCGCAAAGGCTTACAAGAGTGAGCTTGAGCGTGAGGCATATAAAAACAACTACGGTTACGAGGAAAACAGCACGGAGGACGAAAAAAAAAAGGAGCCTACCGCAGCAGATACCTCAGAGACTGAACCCGAAAAAATTGACGAAAACGAAAAAGATAACGCAGAAACACCTGAAAAACACGAGGACATAAGCTCTTCGTCAGGTCCTACACTCGTTATCCCCGAACCCGAACACGATCTTTTTGAAACAAGCGAGCCTGACGATATCGACCGTGAGGACGATGCCGATGTTGAAGAAACCGAGGAGGTTTCCGAACAAAAGCATCCGCTTGAAAAAAAGGTTGACAAGTACGCAAACATCATTTTCGGCAGTGACGATCCCGAGGAAGAAACCAGGGAAGAGGTTGATGACGAGGAGCTTGTAAGGGCAAAGGCTAAGAAAAACAAGTTTGACAGCGGTTATGACTTTTTTGACGAAGCTCCTAAAAAGTCAATGGGGGTTATCAAAAGCTCAGACCTCAGAGATGCCGAGGACTTTGATGTTATCGGCGAGGTTGAAAGAAAAGCAGAAACCGTAAAGCAGAACGCTCTTGAAAAAGAGAATAATAAAGAAACCGAGGGTGAACCGAATGATAAACGGTCAACGGAAGAGGTTCTTGCCAATGTAGGCAAAAACATCGGTAACGCTCTCAGGGGCTTTGCAGGCGGAGTTAAGAATTTTGGCATTCACTGCGGATATTTCTGCAAGAATGTTTCAATAATGATAAAGCATAAGCGTGCGATTGCCAAACGCAAAAAGGCAGAGGAAGAGAGAAGAGAGAGAGAAAGACAAAAGGCAGAGCGTGCAAGAATGCGTGCCGAAAGAGGCGAGAGTGACGGACTTGTTCAGGTTCACAGCAGAACCGACCGCCGCCCACAGCAGAATCACCGCCCTGCAAACAGAAACAAGAGAAGATAATTTCTTTTCTTAACGGAGGAAAAACATGGAAATGCTAATTAAAAACGCAGTGGTTGTTTCCCCTGCCGACAAGCTTAACGAAAAAACAGATATTCTCATAAAGGACGGTGTGATTGCCGAAATCGGCAGCGGCATTACATCAGACGGAGAGATTATTGACGCAGACGGTCTTTGTGCCGTTCCGGGATTTGTTGATATGCATGTGCATCTTCGTGATCCCGGTCAGACTCACAAAGAGGATATTATCACGGGATGCAAGGCGGCTGCCGCAGGCGGTGTTACAAGCCTGCTTGCAATGCCTAACACCAACCCCACAACCGACAGCCCCGAAATTGTAAAGTATATTCTTGACAAAGCTAAAGACGCCGACAGCCGTGTTTATGTTGCGGCAAGCGTTACCAAGGGGCTTAAAAGCGAAGAACCCACAGACATTGACGCTGTGAAAAGTGCAGGTGCAATAGCACTTACCGATGACGGCAGACCTGTTGAAAACACAAAGTATTTGAGTGACGCAATGAAAAAAGCTCCAAAGCTCGGCATGACAATTGTCGCACATTGCGAGGACTTGTTTCTTGCCGACGGCGGTAAAATTAATGAGGGCGAGGTTTCGGAAAAGCTCGGAGTCAAGGGAATCCCTGCCGGTGCCGAGGACTGCGGAACTGCAAGAGAAATTGCACTTGCCGCCGCTCTTAACGAGCCTATTCATATCTGCCATGTCAGCACCAAAACAAGCGTTGCACTTATCCGTGATGCCAAAAGGAGAGGTGTTAAGGTGACCGCCGAAACCGCTCCGCATTATGTTTCGCTCACGGACAGGGAGCTTTTAAGAGGTGACGCTGATTACAGAATGAATCCGCCTCTCAGGACTCAGGCTGATGTTGACGAGATTATCAACGGGCTTTGTGACGGCACGCTTGATGCCATAGCAACCGACCACGCACCGCACACACCCGAGGAAAAGGCTGATTTTGTAAAAGCCCCCAACGGTTCAATCGGCATGGAAACCTCGTTTGCGGTCTGCAACACATACCTGGTTAAGACAGGCAGAATGACGCTTTCACAGCTTGTTGAGAAGATGAGTGTTAATCCTGCAAGGATTTTGAAAATCAACGCAGGCACTCTTTCAGTCGGTGCAAATGCCGATGTTGTTCTTATAAATCCCGATGAAGAATGGACAGTTGATGTTAATAAACTTCACGGCAAAAGCAAAAACACCCCGTTTAAGGGCAGAACCCTCACAGGTAAAGTCAAAAAGACAATCCTCGGCGGTAAGGTAGTTTTTGAAGATTGAGCAAATAAAACCCGTAGGGGCGGATATTATCCGCCCGCAAGTAATAGTGCGAAATTGTTGTTAAAACAAATTATATAAATGAAACAAAGATAATGATATACTGTAGCGGCGAACCGTGTTCGCCAATCTTTTTGGTTGTAAAACCAAAACGAATAATTGCTATTTGTTTGCTCATTAAAATATGTTGTTTTGTTTTAAAAATACAAATGTTTTATTTCAACGGGATATGATTTTAAAACAACATTGACGATATCAAATAATTTTTCACAAACATAAATTCACATCAAGCGGGCGGATGATATCCGCCCCTACAAAATAAATTTAATATAAACTTTAACATAAAGGAGTAAAATTATGGCACAGAAGGGTGACCTCCTGTCGGTAAGACAGGATATCAGAGTAGTAGATGCAACAATCCGTGACGGCGGTCTTTGTAACGATTTCAGATTTGACGACAAATTTATCAAAGATCTTTACAATGCAAATGTTAAATCCGGTGTTGATTATATGGAATTCGGCTACAAGGCATCAAAGGAAATCTTTAACGAAGAAGATTTCGGTAAGTGGAAATTCTGTAACGATGCAGATATCAGAAAAATTGTAGGCGACAACAAGACTTCTCTTAAAATCGCTGTTATGGCTGATGTCGGCAGAACAGATTTTAAGAAGGATATTATCGCAAAGAAGGACAGCCCGATTGACCTCATCAGAATTGCAACATACATCAACGCAATTCCTGCGGCTGTTGAAATGATTGAGGACGCCGCTAAAAAGGGCTACGAAACAACAATCAATATTATGGCTGTTTCAAAGGCAAGAACCGAGGATATTACAGCGGCTCTTGAAACTCTCGGCAAAACTCCCGTAAACGCTTTCTACATTGTTGACAGCTACGGTGCGCTCTATCCCGAGGAGTCAAGAAGACTTGCAGACCTTTACTGCTCAATTGCCGACAAGTACGGCAAGTCGGTCGGTATTCACGCTCACAACAACCAGCAGCTTGCTTTTGCCAACACAATCGAGGCTATGACTCAGGGTGTAAGCTACCTTGACGCAACCGTTGACGGCATGGGCAGAGGTGCAGGCAACTGTGCACTTGAACTTCTCCTCGGTTTCCTCAAGAACCCGAAGTATCAGGTTGCTCCTATTCTCAAAATCATTGAGGAGTACACCCACAAGTTTAAGGCTGAGGGCGTTAAGTGGGGTTACGATATTCCGTACCTTCTCACAGGTCAGTACAACACACATCCCCGTCCTGCAATTCAGTTCGTAAAAGAGGACAGACAGGATTATTACAAGTTCTCAAATGAACTTTATGATATTATCAACAGCTAAAAAATAATAATTCGCCACTACAGAATAACAAAAAAATGAGGAGAATCACTATGGCATTTGACAGACTTATCGAAAATATTGTAAAAATGCAGAATCCTACGGTTGCAGGTCTTGATCCTAAGCTTGACTATGTTCCCGAATCAATCAAAACAAAATGCTTTGAAAAGTATGGCAAGACGCTTGAGGGTGCGGCTGCTGCACTTTTTGAATTCAACAAGGCGCTTATTGACGCACTTTATGATATTGTTCCTGCCGTAAAGCCACAGGCTGCATATTATGAAATGTATGGCTGGCAGGGTGTTAAGGCTCTTTGTGACACAATCGCTTATGCAAAGTCAAAGGGTATGTTCGTTATCACAGACGGCAAGCGTAACGATATCGGCACAACTATGGAGGCATATGCTACGGCACACCTCGGTCATACAGATGTTGCAGGCGAAAGTATTGACGCATTCGGTGCAGACGCACTCACGGTAAACGGTTACCTCGGAACAGACGGTATCAAGCCGCTTGCAAAAATTTGCGATTCGGACGACAAGGGCATTTTTGTTCTTGTAAAAACTTCAAACCCAAGCTCGGGCGAGCTTCAGGATATGAAGCTTGAAACAAACGAGAGCGTTTATGAGCATATGGGCAAGATGTGCGAAGGCTGGGGCGAAGACCTTATGGGTAAGCACGGCTATTCGGCAGTAGGCGCTGTTGTAGGTGCAACATATCCCGAACAGCTCGGTGAAATGAGAGCAAAGCTTCCGCACACATTCTTCCTTGTTCCCGGTTACGGTGCTCAGGGCGGCGGTGCCGATGATGTTAAAAACGCATTTGACGAAAACGGTCTTGGTGCAATCATCAATTCAAGCCGCGGCATTATGTGCGCATGGAAAAAGCAGGGGCTTACAGAAGATGATTTTGCCGTTGCCGCTCGTAAAGAGGCTGAGCGTATGAGGGATGAAATCGTTGGTTGCATTGGCAAAATTAAGCTTGGCTGATTCATTCGCACAATGGAATCACGAATTTTTTCGCTTTTTATGCTTTAGTGCTATGAATTTATTGACTTTAGCGTGCTAAAAGCGTATAATTTAAGTGTATTTATTTTTACAACTATATTTTTAAATTTTCTTTAAAAAGGGAGATATCAGAAATGGCAAGAGTATATAATTTTTCGGCAGGTCCTTCAATGCTGCCTGAGTCTGTGCTTAAAAAAGCAGCGGCAGAAATGCTCGATTATGAGGGCAGCGGTCAGAGCGTTATGGAAATGTCACACCGCTCAAAAATTTACGGTACAATCATCGAGGGTGCCGAGGCTCTTTTGAGAGAGGTTATGAACATTCCTGACAACTACAAGGTTCTTTTCCTTCAGGGCGGTGCGTCAACACAGTTTGCGGCTATCCCTATGAACCTTATGACAAAGAGCGGTAAGGCTGATTATGTTATTACAGGTCAGTGGGCTAAAAAGGCTCATGCAGAGGCTGCCCGTTACGGTCAGGCTAATGTTGTTGCTTCATCGGCTGACAAGACCTTCACATACATTCCAAAGCTTGATCCTTCAACATTCACAAAGGACGCTGACTATTTCTACATTTGCATGAACAACACAATTTACGGTACTGTTTATCACGAGCTTCCCGACACAGGTGATGTTCCGCTCGTTGCAGATATTTCTTCCTGTATTCTTTCAAGACCGATTGATGTTTCAAAGTTCGGCGTTCTCTATGCAGGCGCACAGAAGAACATGGCTCCGGCAGGTCTTACGGTTGTTATCGTTCGTGAGGATCTTATCGGCAACGCTATGGATATCACTCCTACAATGCTTAACTGGAAAACTCACGCTGACAACGGTTCAATGTTCAACACACCGCCTTGCTACACAATCTACATTGCAAAGCTTGTTCTTGAGTGGATTAAGAACGAGGTTGGCGGTCTTGATAAGATGTATGAAATCAACAAGAAAAAGGCTGACCTTCTCTACGGTTTCCTCGATTCTTCAGAGCTTTTCAAGGGTACTGTTGTTCCCGAGGATCGTTCGCTTATGAATGTTCCGTTCGTTACAGGTGACGCTGATCTTGACGCTAAATTCGTTAAAGAGGCTACTGAAAACGGTCTTGTTAATATCAAGGGTCATCGCACAGTCGGTGGTATGAGAGCTTCAATCTACAACGCTATGCCTTATGAGGGCGTTGAAAAACTCGTTGAGTTTATGAAGAAGTTCGAGGCTGAAAACAAGTAATTATTGAATATTATGATATAACGGGCGAACGCTGTTCGCCTGTTATTGTAAATTCTTAAAATAAAAAATTAAAAAGGATTGATTTTGATGTATAACATTCTTACATTAAACAAAATCGCCGCTGTCGGCACAAGCCGTCTCGGTGATAACTATAAATACGGTGACGATGTTCAGAACCCTGACGCAGTTCTTGTAAGAAGTGCCGCAATGCACGATATGGAATTTGCCGATAACCTTCTTGCAATTGCAAGAGCAGGCGCAGGCACAAACAACATTCCGAAGGATAAGTGCAGCGAGCAGGGCATTGTTGTTTTCAATACACCGGGTGCTAACGCAAACGCTGTTAAGGAGCTTGTTATCGCAGGACTTCTTCTTTCAAACCGTAAGATTATTGAGGGTTATGAATGGGCAAAGACTCTCAAGGGCAACGGTGCAGCTGTCGGTAAGATGGTTGAAAAGGGCAAAAGTCAGTTCGTAGGCCCTGAAATCAAGGGCAAGACACTCGGCGTTATCGGTCTTGGAGCAATCGGTATTCTTGTTGCAAATGCCGCTGTTGCTCTCGGTATGAATGTAATCGGCTTTGACCCGTTTATGTCTGTAGGCAACGCTCTCAAGCTTGCTCCTACAGTTAAGCTCATGAAGAGCGCAGAAGATGTTATGGTAAATTGCGACTACCTCACAATCCATGTTCCGCTTACTGACGACACAAGAGATATGGTTGATGCCGATATGATTGCCAAGATGAAAGACGGTGTTCGTATTCTCAACTTCAGCCGTGACGGTCTTGTTAATTCAACAGCAGTTCTTGAGGCTGTTAAGAGCGGCAAGGTTGCCAAGTATGTTACAGACTTCGGAACAGACGATATCCTCGGTGAAGAGAATATTATCTGCCTCCCACACCTCGGTGCATCAACTCCCGAAAGTGAAGAAAATTGTGCTGTTATGGCTTGTGATCAGGTTAAGGAGTATCTCGAGAACGGTAACATCATCAACTCCGTAAACTATCCTGCAATTTCACTTGCAAGAACAAATGCTGACGATACCCGTTTCTGCGTTGCTCACAAGAATGTTCCCGAGCTTCTCAAGAAGGTTCTCACACAGATCAGCGGCAATGTTGAAAATATGCTTTCAAAGAGCCGTGGCGACTATGCTTACACAATTATTGATGTTGCAGGCGCCGGTGCAGATGACCTTGCAAAAATCGCAGCAGTTGACGGCGTAATCAGAGTTCGTGCAATCTGATTTTAATTAAAATTTAATCGTTGAAAATTTAATCTATGAAAAAAGTCCGAACACGCAAAATGTTTGGACTTTTTGTTTGTGTGAATCTAAATATGTAGCGGCGTTCAGTGAACGCCAATCGAAACGATTGCAAAATCGGTTCGACCGTATTTCAAAATATTGGTGTATGGTTGATTTGGCTTTGCAGCCAAATCAACTGGCGATCACTGATCGCCGCTACAGTATATTAACAACTTTGTGGCATTTATATGGTATGCAATAACACAAATTTTCTGCCACTACTTGCGGGCGCCCAATGAGCGCCCCTACTGTGTGACATTTAAACATTACAATAAATTGTATTTTTTTGCATTGGCAATTATAAATGTTACGGAAATTGCAACGGCACACAATTCTGCAACGGGCAATGCCGACCATACACCGTTTATGCCTATAAACATCGGCAAAATCAGCATTGCGGCACACTCGAAAACAAGCGTTCTTGCAACTGAAATTACGGCTGAAATCTTGCCGTTGTTGAGTGCGGTGAAAAGTCCCGATGCGAAAATGTTCGTTCCGCACAACAGATAATTTATTGCAAAAATTCTGAATCCGCCGAGTGCAATCTGCTGAAGCTCCTCATCACCCGCCGAGAAAATTCTTACAAGCGGTTCTGCAAAAATTTCAGATGCCGCAATCATTGCGAGTGAAATTATCAGCGTTATTTTTATACATAGCCTAAACAGCTTTTGCAGCTTTTCGTGATTTTGTGCGCCGTAGTTAAAGCTTATAATCGGTGAAACTCCCGAAGTGAATCCAAACGAAACCGCAATGAAAATAAAGTGAATGTACAAAATAGCACTTATAGCCGCAACGCCTTTTGCGCCTGCAAAGTGCATCATCTGAATGTTGAACAGCGCTGTTGTCACGGCTGTTGAAAGATTTGTCACAGCCTCTGACGAGCCGTTTGCCATTGCAAAGAGGATTTCACTTACCTTGAATTCAGGCTTGCCAAAGTGCAGAGTCTGCTTTTTGTTGAAAAAGAGCAAAAGCGGAATTGCACCCACAGCCATTCCGATAATGGTGCCGAGTCCTGCACCGATTATTCCAAAATCCCACACTGCCATAAAAAGAATGTCAAGCACAATGTTTGTGCAACCCGAGAGTATCGAGAAAATAAGCATGATATGAGGCTTGTCCGCTGTTACAAGGTACGATTGGTTGAGCATCTGCCAGCACATTACAAAGCCGTACGGAATCATAACGCTGCCGTAGTCAATGCAGTAGGGGAGAATCTTTTCGTTTGAGCCGAACATCATATACATAGGTTTGGCAAAAATCGTGAACAGCACAGCAATGATAACAGAAATGACCGTTGCCGTGATTGCAACACCGGACATAAGTCGGTTTGCTTCCTCCTGTTTGCCTTCTCCCATTTTCTTTGCGATTATAGCATTTGAGCCTGTTGAAAACATTAAGCCCACAGCCATAAATACGAGCGTGAACGGATATACAATATTGATTGCGGACAATGCGTCACTTCCGACACAGTTCGCAACAACGATTCCGTCAACAACCGTGTAAAGTGACATAAAAACCATCATAAGAACGGTTGGCAAAGTGAATTTCAGAATCGTTTTTGCTTTGATAGGTTTTGCATAAATTGATGTTGCCATAAAACTTCCTTACCCTCAAATTTATATTTTTCACAGACCATTCAAACAATTGTATCATAACTTTGTCGCAATTACAACTGATTTGTCTTTTTTTGTAAAATATGCTATTATATACAGACTTAAAAGCGAAAAAAGGGGCGGTTTTATGTTTAAGGGCGCAGTTTTTGATATGGACGGTCTTATGATTGACAGCGAAAGGCTTGTTTATTCAATCTGGCAGGAAATGCTTGATGAGGACGGCAAAGAGTTTAATCTCGACATTTTCAAAAAGACAATCGGACTTCGCCGTGAGGATTCCTGCGAATATTACAAGTCGGTTTACGGCGATGATTTTGACTATCCTGCTTACAAGGCGGAGTCGAGAATCCGCTATTTTAAGCGTATCGAAAAGAACGGTGTGCCTGTAAAAAAGGGCTTGTACGAAATTTTTGATTATTTAAAATCAGTCGGTTGTAAAATTTCGCTTGCAACTTCAACCTCGTCACAAACGGCTTTGAAGATTATGAAGAAAATCAATCTCTATGATAAATTTGACGCATTCGTGTGCGGTGATGATGTTAAAAACGGAAAGCCCGATCCCGAGGTTTTTCTGATTGCCGCAAAGAAGCTCGGGCTTGAGCCGGTGGACTGCGTTGCGTTTGAGGACAGCATTAACGGCATAAAATCTGCACATGCCGCAGGTATGACCACGGTTATGGTTCCCGATTTGCTCGAACCCACAGACGAAATCAAACCGATGATTGATTTTTTGTGTACGGATTTAAGCGAAGCGATAAAGCATTTATAAATTGAAAATTACGGCGAGCCACCGTACCCAATTCGTGCAAATTTGAATACACAATTTATGTTATATCAAAACATATGTGTATGGACATAATATTTCATCAAGGCGGGCGTCCAATGAACGCCTCTACAGAGAAAATTACAAATAATTACAAATGGTTACAATTTACAAAAATACAATTGAGCAGGGTTGATTATTATACACATTTTCCACATAGTTTTCAACAATTGTTGAAAAAGAACGGCAATGCCTGTTGAGCGTTGCCGTGGTTACTGCGGAAAAGGGTAAAATGAAAAATAATCATTGAATAATAGCACGATAATATGTTATACTTTGGTAAACAACAATCTTTACGGAGGACAAAATGAAGAAAATTATAAATAAAAAGTCACTCAAGGGTACGCTTGCTGTTATGTTGTGTGCCGTTATGGCATTTTCTGTTTGTGCCTGTGACTTTGACTCTGACACAGAACCAACCAAAACGGATGCACAAATTCAGTTTGATAAATATTGTGACGATTTGTTTTCGGAAGAACTTGAGGATGACGCTCTTACCGCACATTTTGACATTTCAAATCCGTCGGACTACGGTTTGAAATATGACGAGGAGGACTATACCCTCGGTCATGTGTCCGATGAAGATACAAAAGAATCCTTTGATGAACTGAAAGAGGCAAAAACGGATTTGGAGGAGTTTGACCGTTCGGGACTTACTTCTTCTCAAAAGCAGACCTATGACACCCTTGAAAGCTACTTTGAAATTCAGCTTTCATATGAGGGTACAACAGAATTGCAGAGTATATTTGCACCGCAGTCGGGAATTGTTGCAAACCTCTTTACCACACTGTCAGAATTCACTTTCTATGAAAAGGATGATACCGACCTTTACCTTGCTGTTTTGAAGGACACAAAACGCTATATGGACGAGTGCATTGAGTTCACAAGGAAACAGGCTGAGGACGGTTACTTTATGGCTGAAGATATTGCACAGCAGTCAATTGACGAGTGCGAAAAGCATATTAAGAATGACAAGTCCGTGCTTGTTGACGAGTTTGAGTCGAGAATAAAGTCACTCGGTCTTAGCGATTCTGAGAAAAAGACTGTTGTCGAAACCAACAAAAAGTATTTTGAAGAATACTACATTCCTGCTTTGAAATCAGCAAATTCAGCACTTGAAAGTTTCAAAAAGTCAGGCAAAAACGAAGAAGGTCTTTGCGGTTACGGCAAAATCGGCAAAAAGTATTATTCGGCAATTGTCAAAGACAAAACAAGCAGCAGTATGACTCCCGAGGAGCTTAAGTCATACCTTACAAACAGCTTTACAAAGGTTGGAATGAGCATGAGCAATGTTTCGCAGGATGACTTGAGCAAATTTCAGGACTACAATCCCGACTTTAAGGACGCCGACGAGGTGCTTGAATTTTTGATTGAGAATATCGAGGAGGACTTTCCGACTCCCGTTACAACCTCTTACACGGCAGATTATATGAGCGATTCCGCAAAGAGCGACAATGTGGGAGCGTACTATGTTCAGGGACGAATTGACGATACAAGCGTTAATATCATCAAAATCAACCCCGACTTTGCAAATAAGGGTATGACTCAGATGTACACAACTCTTGCCCACGAAGGCTATCCCGGTCATCTTTATCAGTTTACCGCATCAAATGCAAACAAGGATATCCCGAATGTCCGCAAGATTTTAAGCTTTATCGGCGCAACCGAGGGTTGGGCGCAGTATGCCTCGAAATGTACACTTGATTACCTTGATACAAGCGATGGCATTAAGAAGCTTATCTACGCAAACGATATCCTCGGCTATATTCTCTATTCCATGGTCGATGTCGGTGTGAACTACAACGGTTGGGATTATGAAAAAGTCAAGGAGTATATGTCAACGGCACTCGGTTCGGCTGACGATGAGAGCGTTACAGCCGCAACAAAAGAGGCATATGACCTTGCCCGTTCAAATCCGGGTTACTTTCTCCCCTATACCGTAGGTTACCTCAAGATGATTGATATGCGTGAAACAGCCGAAAGCGAGCTTGGCTCAAGCTTTGACGCAAAGGAATATCACACATTCATTATGAATCTCGGAATCACAAGCATTGATGTCTATGAAAAAGCCCTTGATATGTGGCTTGAAAGCAAAAAGTAAATTTTTGGTGATAATCTTGAATATTTTTTACAGGTATGATATAATTAACTCATTGATATGATAAATCTAAATTGGTATGGATTTTTCTAGGATGTGATTCTTATTTTCGCCATACACTCATTATGGGTGTATGGCGATTTTTATTTTACGCAAGGGGTGTTAATATGGGCGTTAAAACGGAAAATAAAATGGCTTATGAACCTGTCAACAAGCTTATAATTCAAATGTCGGCACCGCCGTTGATTTCAATGTTTTTTCAGTATTCATACAACCTTGTTGACAGTATGTTTGTTGCGGGGATAAATGAACAGGCACTTGCGGCAGTATCGCTTGCATTCCCGATTACAACGCTTATGAATGCGTTGTCCGTGTGGATAGGTGTGGGTGTTAATGTTTTGATTGCAGGTTATTTAGGACAGAAAAATCAGCAAAAGGCAAATTCTGCAGCGGCTCTCGGAGTGGTAATTTCGGTAGTTGTCGGAGTGCTGATAAATTTCCTTTCGCTTTTCATAATAAATCCCTATTATTCGGCTTTTACGCAAAACAAAGAGATTTTTGAATACGGAATTGCGTATATGAGCGTCTGCGTTTTTATGCAGATACCAAATATGGTGCATATTGTAATTCAAAAAATACTTCAGGCAACAGGCAATATGATTGCTCCGATGTGGTTCCAAATTGCAGGTGTTGTATTCAATTTTGTGTTTGACCCTTTGCTCATTTTCGGCATAGGTCCGTTTCCGAAAATGGGTGTGGTCGGAGCTGCAGTTGCCACGGTTTTAGGCTATGTTGTTTCAACAATCATTGCGTTGATACAGCTGTTTTTTACAAAACAAAAGGTTAAGCCGGTGTTTAAAAACTGCCTTGAACCGCAGATGATAAAACTGATATTTTCCTACGGATTGCCCTCGTTTGTTATGAATGCGTTGGGAGCATTCACCGTGAATTTTGCAAATATGTTTTTGGTGCGATATTCGGACACGGCGGTTGCATTTTTCGGAGCATATTTCAAGGTTCAGCAGTTGATTTTTATGACGGTGAACGGACTAATTCAAGGCTGTTTGCCTATAATGCGGTTTAATTACAGAGCAAAAGAGTACGGTCGCCTTAAACAAGCAAATAAGAGCGGAACAATTATCGCGACTGTTATGATGATTGTCGGTATGCTCTTGGTGCTGATTTTCCCGAAAGAGATATTGTTTTTGTTTTCGGCATCGGAAGAAATGTGTGCTTTTGGAGTGCCGGCAATGAGAATTATGTCACTCGGATTTGTGTTCAGCGGCTTTTCTGCAATGATTGCAACCTATGAACAGGCAACAGACAGTATTATGCCCGGCGTTGTAGTTCAACTGTTGCGACAGGGCGTGCTGTTAGTCCCCGTAATTTGGCTTTTAAACAGCGCTGTTCAAATGACAGGCATATGGCTTGCGTTCCCAATTACAGAATTTGTCACATTCCTTGTTGCTGTTGTATTTGCAAAAATTAAAAATCATTGAATAAACAAAAATAACAACCGCCAAAACCCGATATAATGGATTTTGGCGGTTGTTTGTTATTTAAAATATGTTTAATTTTAAATTGTTTTTGCAAAAACATTATCAGATGATTTTGCTCTGAAAATTGTTTTTACGAGCAAGAATGTTATATAAACATAAAGTGCGGTGTAGATGATTGCCGTAAATTTAAGGCTAATAAGCTCGTAGGAGAACAGATAGTAGCAATAGCCTCTCAGGCTTATAAGTGTTGACACAATCGGAATCCACAAATGCTTTGCACTTGCCGCCGCATAGACAATAAAAATAATGTCAAGCAGATAACCGTAGCGTTCGTGCATTGACGAAAGGAACATGATACAGGTGAACACAGTCCACGCTGTTGTCAGAAGAAAAGTTTCAAGGTTTTTCAAATCAACCTTTTTATAGATGATAATGCACATCATAATTCCGAGTACGGCAATTGTCAGAAAGACCGAAAACTGCTTGAACAGATAATAATATGTTATATCGTTTCCGTCACATATGAGTGCATAAAAGTTCGGACAGTTCATCTGAATAAGCTTTCCGTAGTCGGTCTGTTCCGCATATATTGTGATGATATCGATAAACGGTCTACCCATAATAATTGCAGGCAGGCACATTATCACATCAAGTGCAGGGATTATAAAGAAATGCAGAATCGAAATTTTCTTTGTCGAAATCCAGTAATAAAGCAGAACTGGGATGATGAATACGGTTTGCAGCTTGAATGCAAACGCAATGCCGATGAACACAAACGATGCAATCGGCTTGTCTTTGTGCAAAAACAGGATTGCAAGGATTATAAACGAGGTGTAAATTGAATCGCACTGCGCCCAAAACGATGAGTTAAAAATCACCGTTGCCGAAAGAAGTACGGCTGAGTAGGTGAGTATCGCTTTGAGCCGTCGGTTATTCTTTGCAAACGAATAAACAAGCATTGCGGTTGAAATTGCAAGTACAAAATCGAATATTATTGATACGATTTTGTACGCATACAGGGCGTTTAGCGGCAAAAGAGTCATAAGATAGATTATGACTTGATACGGAATGTTGTAGTTGCCCACCTGAGTTGCAAGCCCCGTAAAATCATTCAGCTTGATTATGCTCCACCACGAATTTAAAAAGCTGTTGAAATCATCGCTTTGAAAATCCATTCCGCAGGCTCTGAGGAAAATTGCAATAATCGTTACCGCAACGAGTAAAAATAAAAGAATGTGTTTTTTTATAAAGTCAATGACTTTGCTTTCTGCTTTTGTCATAGAGAAAATTCCTGTTCGGGTTTAAATAAAACCGATTTTCTTCATAACCTTGCCCATTGTGCGGCTACTGATTTTAAGGGCAATTTCATCGGCTTTTCTGTAACAGCTTTCAAGATATGCCTTGTCTGCAACAAGCTTTTCGTAGCGTTCACGAATCGGACGAAGTTCTTCAACAACTGCCTCGCCTACCGCTGTCTTAAAATCGCCGTAGCCCTTGCCGTCAAAATCCCTTTCAATCTGCTCGTATGAAAGACCTGTAACTGCGCTGTAAATTGCCATAAGGTTATTTACGCCGTCTTTGCCCTCCGCATAGCGAACCTTTGCCTCGCTGTCCGTAACGGCTCTCTTGAACTTCTTCATTATAACCTCGGGTGTATCAAGAAGATGTACACAGCCGTTGACATTTTCATCGGACTTGCTCATCTTTCTTGTCGGGTCCTGAAGACTCATAACCCTTGCACCGTTCTTTGGAATGAAACCGTCCGGAATCTTGAACACATTGCCGTAAATACCGTTAAAACGCTCTGCAATGTTTCTTGTAATTTCAATGTGCTGTTTCTGGTCTGCACCGACAGGCACTTTGTCAGCCTGATAGAGAAGAATGTCGGCAGCCATGAGTACGGGATATGTGAAAAGACCGGCGTTGATGTTGTCGGCGTGCTTTGCAGACTTGTCCTTGAACTGCGTCATTCTTGAAAGCTCGCCGAACTGTGTGTAACAGCTGAGCGCCCATGCAAGCTCTGCGTGAGTGTGAACATGACTCTGAATGAAGAAAAGGCTTTTTTCAACATCAATACCGCAAGCCATGATTGAAGCATAAGCGTCAATTATATTCTTACGCATAACGGCAGGAGTCTGTCTTACCGTGATTGTGTGCAAATCTGCAAGAGCGTAAATGCAGTCGTATTCGTTCTGCATTGTAACCCAGTTGCGAACCGCACCGAGATAGTTTCCGAGTGTAATTGTTCCGCTGGGCTGTATTGCGCTGAATACAACCTCTTTTTTTGTCTGATTTTCCATTATTTCCCTCCGTGATTAAAGACTGTTTGCATACTCGCCGAGGATTTTAATTCCTCTTTCAAGCTGTTCGTCAGTCGGTGTTGAAAAGTTTATTCTGAAACTGTGACAGGTTTCGTTTTCGTCAGTTAAAAATGCGTTGCCCGGAACTACGCAAACCTTTTTGAGAACGAGTTCTTTGCAGAAATTCGGCATATCAATGTCATCGGGCAAGTCACACCAAATGAAAAGACCACCGTCAATTTTATGATATGTGATTTTCGGTGCGCAGTATTTGTCAAGAAGCTCCATGCAGAAGTTCGCTTTCTTTGTGTAGATTTCACGAAGCTTTGCAAGGTGAGCGTTAAAGTCATACTTTGTGATGAATTCATCGCATACATATTGTGCCCAGATGTTTGTATGTACATCGTTGCCCTGTTTGCACACAACAAGCTTTTGAAAAATCGGCTTTGGTGCAATTGTGTAAGCAACACGCATACCCGGTGAAATTACCTTTGAGAATGAACCGGCATAGATTACAATTCCGTCCGTATCAAAGCTTTTTATGTTCGGAACATATTCACCGCTGTAACGCAGGTCGCCGTACGGGTTGTCCTCAATGATGAGAACACCGTATTTTTTGGCAAGCTCATAAACTTTCTTACGCTTTTCAAGGCTCATTGTAACACCCGAAGGATTTTGAAAATTCGGAATTGTGTAAATGAGCTTTGCGTTCGGATTGGCTTTTAAAGCCTCTTCAAGCTTTTCTGTGCTCATACCGTCAGGCTCAACGGGAACACCTACAAGCTTTGCGTTGTAGCTTCTGAATGTGTTGAGCGAGCCGATGAATGACGGTGCCTCGCAGATTACAACATCGCCCTCGTTTACAAGAGCCTTTGAGCATAAATCCATAATCTGCTGTGCTCCTGTTGTGATGAGAATGTCGTCATTGTCAGAGCCTGTGTTATGCTCCTTTTTCATATATTCCGTAAGGTGCTTTCTCAGCGGAGTGTAACCCTCCGAAACGCTGTACTGTAAAACCGAAATCGGATCTTCTGCAAAAACCTTTGCCGAGATTTCCGCAATCTCCTTTGAGGGAAATGCATCGGGCGACGGGTTTCCTGCCGAAAGCGATACAACGCTCGGATCGGCGGCATATTTGAAAATTTCTCTGATAGCACTCGGCTTCAGGCTTGAAACCCTGTCGGAAAACCTGTATTCCATAAAAATATCTCCTTTTAAGATGATAAGGATTTTTTAAAATTCCATACCCTGTAATTCTATCACGAATTGCATATATGTTCAAGAAATTTGACTGTTTTTACTGCGATTTTATTCAAAAAATGTGTAATTTATTATTTTGCGTTTGTAAATGTTAATTCACGGAAATTGTATTTTTTGTGCTTTTTGTATTGTTTTTGATGAGTTTCTGTTGTATAATCTAAGTGATAATGTCCTTACGGTCAGAGCAAGGCTTGCTTTGATTCAAACAGGAGTACACTGCGAGTAATTAATACACTTATATAATTCATTGAATTCAAATTGAATTTAAAATTCTTCGGTTTGGGAGAGTAACACTATGAGCAGAAGAAACGATTACGATTATTTTGATCTTGATAATTTCGATGACAGCATTGATTCCCGTGAATATCGTCGCAGACAGCAACAGCGCCGTCCTGCAAGCTATGCCGCAAGACCGTCGTCACAGCGTCCCGTCAGAAGACCTGTAAAAAGAAGAAACAAAAGAAGAACCAGAAACAGAATTATTATCGTTGCGAGCGCATTGATAATTCTGTTTGTTATTATTCTTATTTTAACTTCAATTTTTAAGGGTTGTTCAAAGGAAGATGCCCTTGCAGACATTCCCACGGGAACAGTGGGTACAACGGCATCTCCGGACGAAACCGCAAAATCTCCGACCGCTGACAAAGCGGACGAGCTTTCCCCTGCATACTTTATGACACCGAGCATAAAGGACGACAATACAAACGGAACTCTTTCGTACAGCATTTATGTGTGGAACAAAACAGGCTACGAATTGTTCAGCAGTGATGACGCAAGAGCGCAGAACTATGCTCGGACAATCAACGGCTTTGCAGACAAGTTCGGCAGTTCCGTAAAGGTTTATGATATGATTGTTCCTAACCATACCGAAATGGGACTTCCGCAAAGACTTAAAGACAGCGACGCTCCGTCAACCTCACAGGCTGACAACATCAAGGCGGCTTATGCGGCTCTTTCCGACAAGGTAACTCCGATTAACTGCTACAACCGTCTTGCGGAACATAATACGGATTACATCTACTTTAAGAGCGACCACCATTGGACAGGCCTCGGCGCTTACTATGCTTACACGGCATTTGCCGATACAAAAGATTTGCCCGTTCTTTCGCTTGATGATTGCAAGGAACAGAAGATTGACGGCTTTACAGGCTCGTTTACCAACTCGGCAGACGGTCTTGACAGCGATACGGTAAGTTATTGGAAGTTCCCTTATAATGTGACAATGGATATCACACAGGCAGACGGTTCTTCCGCAAGCTATGACAGTCCCTACTATGAAGCCGCAGAGGGCGGTTCAAACACCTACGGTGTGTTTGTTATGGGTGATAATGCTCTCACGGTTCTGAAATCGGATTCGGAAAATGCGGCGGCAGGCAAGAAGATTGCCGTTGTAAAGGAAAGCTACGGCAACGCTTTTGTTCCGTATCTCACCAATAACTACGAAGAAGTTCATGTTATCGACTTCAGATATTTCAAACAGAATCTTGTTAATTACTGCAAAACCAACGGAATTGATGAGGTGCTTTTTATGAACGGTGTAATGAGTGCCAACACTCAGGTTCAGCTTGACAGTATGAGCGGACTTTTTAACTGATATCATATCGGGTAAATTCTTGTAAGGAGGTGTATGCCGATGATAGCAGACAGCGTGAAGGTGAGCGTGTTCGGAAAAATAAGCGATAAGCTGTATTCGGCACAAATTACCTCCGTTTCAGGACGCTGTAAAAGTGCGTATGTGATTTCGCACAAACCCGTAACAGAATATTTTGAGGGCGTTGTGGTTGCCGTTGCCGAATTTGACGGACTTGACGGCGAGCGTCCCATAATCTCACAATACGGTGAGGTGTTTTATGAGCCCGAACTGCGACAGGTGCTTTCAAAGCTGAAAAATATTAAGCTGAAAAGCATTGTGTGCCTTTACGAAAAGTCGTGCGGTGCGGTTATCTTCTATAAAAGCAGACAGAACACGAAAATTCTGCTTGTAAAGAACAGCAACGGCAGATATTGGAGCTTTCCGAAGGGGCATATTGAAGACGGTGAAAACGAACATCAGACAGCAATCCGTGAAATTAAAGAGGAAACAGGTCTTGATGTCGTGATTGAAAAGGGCTTTCGTGAAATCAGCGAATACTGTCCTTTCGGTAAAATTCGCAAACGGGTTGTCTTTTTCCTTGCACAGGCATTTACGGATAATGTCAAAATTCAGGAGGAGGAAATTGACAGTTATATTTGGGTTGATTTGCAACAGGCACGAAAAATGTGCTCCTATGACAATGATTTTAGGATTATTGAGAAAGCTGAAACGGCGATTCATCTTCTCAGAAACTAAAAGCCGACAATTTAACACGAAATTTACAGGTACACGGCGGTGTGCCTGTTTTTTTGATTTTATAAAACATTTTCTGTAAATCAAAAATGTTGAAAAAAAGCAAAAAATACCACTTGACATGTGGATTATACAGAATGTAATCTAATTTCCCCGTTACAATCCTGTATCCAAAAATGTGGAAAACCTATTTTTTTAATGTTAAAAGTTACAACTTTGTAAACTTCGTGTAGTATCGGGATTTTTTAACATCACTTTCAACACTTTCAACATAGTTTTCCACATTGATGTTTAAAATGTTGAGTTATACAGAATGTATAAGTGCAAATTTAGAAAAATAAATCGCAAATTCGTGATTCAAAAAAACATTTTTTTCTGCGATTCAAATTGTGACAAGGTAATATATGACAATCTATACTCATAAAATACATCGGCGAGGTGTGTTTTATGAAAAAGGAAACCGTGAAAATGAGATTTTGGGGGCTTGTCATTGTTCCGCTGATGATAATTGTGTTCAAAAATCTTTATTCCCTGACAAACGGTGCGTTGCTCGGCATATTTTTCGGTGCTGTAAACGGCAGTATGTGGGAGCAGACCAAGGTCGTTATGCTTTCCTACCTTGTGTGGAGTCTTGTTGAGGCAATCGGAAAACGCTCGGGATTCCATCGCTTTGCCGTGTCAAGAATAATTTCGCTGTGGTTTGTCGGAATATTCTGTCTTGCGTCATATCTGCTAATCTATGCACTCGGTGTTGAAAGTGCAGGTCTGCCAAGGTTCATTTGTGCAATTGCCGTGTGTTTTTCTGCGTTTGCACTCAGCGCAAGGCTTGAATACGGCGAAAGAAAAATCGAACAGCTTTTTTTGCCCTGCGTGTTTATGATGTTGCTTTTGATTGCCGTGTACTGCAGTTTTACAGTGTTCCCTCCGCACATGATACTTTTTGAGGACATACAAACGGGAATGTACGGCATAATTCCCGAATACATCGACTCCGGAGCGATTGCTCTTGATACATTGTACAGAGTTTGAGTTTTTAAAAACAAATGGCTTAAAAGTATTTAATAATTTGAATTGTTATGTTATAATAGATAGCAAAATGAAGTGGTGTGTCCCATGCAGACACAAAAAATAAAAAGGAAACCGAATAAGGCTGATTATGATGAAAAACGAAAGATTTGAAAATACAGAACAAAAGCCTGATGTGATTGCAGGGCGAAATCCTGTAAGTGAGGCTGTTCGCAGTAATCGCCCAATTGACAAAATTCTTGTTGCAAAGGGTGAAAAGAGCGGTGCGATTGTGGGAATCCTCGCAAAAGCCCGTGACAAGAAAATCCCCGTTAAGGAGGTTGACCGCACAAAGCTTGATTATGTGAGCGGCGGCGCAACTCATCAGGGTATTGTCGCATTTGCGGCGGCAAAGGATTATTCAACGGTTGACGATATCCTCGAATATGCCGAAAGCAGGGGCGAAGCTCCGTTTGTTGTTGTGCTTGATGAGGTTGAAGATCCGCATAATCTCGGTGCAATAATCAGAACCGCAGAATGTGCCGGAGTTCACGGAATTATTATTCCGAAACGCAGAAGTGCCAGTTTAAGCTATACGGTTGCCAAAGCGTCTGCAGGCGCAATTGAATATATGCGTGTTGCAAGGGTGACCAATATTGCAGTTACACTTGATGAGCTCAAAGAAAAGGGCGTGTGGGTTTACGGCGCAGACATGGACGGCACGGATTATGACGAGTGTGATTTTTCGGGTGCGTGTGCAATTGTTATCGGCAACGAAGGCAAGGGCATTTCCAGACTTGTCCGTGAAAAGTGCGATGTAATAGCGTCATTGCCCATGAAAGGTCAGATAAATTCCCTTAATGCGTCGGTTGCCGCAGGAATTTTGATGTACAAAGCGATGAAAAACCGCTGATTTTGTAAATTGAAAATTGAAAATGTAAAATTTATGAAAGTATGTAGGGGTAGCCTTGCGACCGCCGCCGGTGGCGGAAAAAGGGAGCAAAGCGCTGTCTGAAATAACGAGCAAAAGGCAGTGCATTTATGCACAACGCATTGCGACTATATTTCAGACGGGAGGATATCATCCGCCCGCCTTGATGAATTTTTATGTTTAAATAAAATCATTTGATGTTATCAAAGTTGTGTGTTTAAATGTCAAAGACTGTAAAAACAGAGAGTACCGCTCGGGCGGCATAGTTTCCGATAAATCTAACTATCTGCCCGAGAGTAAATAAAAAGGAGTGAATGCTTTGGCTGATATGGACAAGGACAGGCTTAAAGAGCTTGAAATTGAGAGCATACTCGAAGAAACCCACTATCTTGCCGATCAGGAACGAATGGAGCAGACGGCACAGAAATACCGTGCAAAGCCGAAGATTGAAGAGATTTTCAGCAATGCCGATAAAAAGCCGAGGTTGAAAAATACAAATCCGCTTGATGAATCCGAACCTGATACTTCAAACTCAATAGTAGGGGATAAGACTGCCGCCACAATGCAGGCAGAGCTTATAATGGACGGAAATGACGATGACCTTGTAACTCCCGAACAGCTTAAAGCAGAGGCTGAAAAAAAGGCTGCTGAAAGAGCCGAAAAAGCCAAGCGTGAGTATGAGGAGGCAAAGAAAAAAGCCGCCGAGGAAGAAAATAAAATAGTTACCCTCACACCTGAGTATGATGAAAATACAGAATTTTCGGGTGAAGTGCTCGGAGAGGTTGACCAGTTTCGTGACGAGGCTGAAATTAAAAGCTACCATACCATAGATATCGACATTCCCGAGGATAAGCCAAAGGAAAAGACCGAAACCAAAGAAAAGAAAGAGGCTTCGCAGACTCCCGTTCATCAGTTTCCGAATACCGAAAAACCGCCTCGCAAGGTGGTTGCAAAAGTTCCCGTGTATCGTCCCGATGAACCGAGAAATATTCTCAATGTCAAGGCAGGCAGATTTTCCGAGGTTGTAGCGAATGAGTATGAGGAGTATGTGCGTTCAAAGAATCCTTCGGTAATCGCTCATGTGCTTCGTCCCGAGCCGACAATCGTTGATGAGGAGATCGCCCCGACCGAGGAAAAGCATAAGGATAACCGCCCTATAGGCGAAAAGGTTATTTCTGCCCTTGTCGGAATCTTTTCAAAGGATGAATCCGACGATAACGATACCGTAAAAGAGGAAAATTCAAAGCCTGTTGAGGATTATACAGGCGAGGAGGACGAAAAAAGTATTCTCTATGAGCTGAATCATAATATAAGAAAGCTCTTTATGAGGAGTCTGTTGTCGGGAATAATTGCCGCAGTTGTGGTTGTTCTCACAATCGTTACAAGAATTTTTCCGAGTGCAATATGTTCGGCAGTTCCTTTTGCACCGGCGGCATACGCAATTTTGCTGTTTATTCTTATGGCGGCGTCGCTTGTGCTGAACCGTGTGGCAATGCTCAGCGGACTTTCGCCGCTTGTGCATATCAAAGGTAATTCCGATACAGCCGTTGCCGTTGCAGGTGCGGCAGGAATGGTTCAGATAATTGTGTCATTCTTCTGCCTTGGCGATTTGAACGGATTTCATGTGAACTACTACACGGTAATTCCTATGCTTGCGTTCTTTGCCAATAATGTGGGAAAGCTTTATATGGTTCTTCGTGTAAAGGACAATTTCAAGTTTGTTTCGTCAAAGGGACAGAAATATGCGTCAAAGATTTACAACAACGAGTCTGTTGCAATGCAGATGATGAGCGGTACTGCCGCCGACCGTCCGATAATTGCCTATCAGCATAAGACCGAATTTCCGTCAAACTTTCTCAAAATATCTTATGCACCCGATCCGAGCGAGGATTTGGCGTCAAAGCTTGCCCCGATAACAACAATTGCATCAATAATCATTGCGGTAATGTACGGTGTTGTTAAGCTGTCATTTGCAGACGCTTTGAATGCATTTGCACTTATCACTGCGGTGTCTGTGCCTGTGGCAACACTTCTTTCTGTTAATGCCCCCGTGAGAAAGCTCTGCAAAACTCTGCTCTCCTACGGCTCAATGCTTTCGGGTTATCCGTCGGTAAAGCAGTTCTGCGACAGTACGGCTATAATGATAGATGCAAATGAATTGTTCCCTGCCGAGTCAATCTCGCTTGAGGGCATCAAAACCTTTGAGGATTACGGCATTGACGAATCTCTTCTCTGCGGAATTGCAATTCTTAAAGAGGCTCAGAATCCGATTGCAAATGCTTTTGATTCGGTAGTTGCAGAAACCGAGGAAACACTTCCCGAGGTTGAAAGCGTTCTTTATGAGGACGAAATCGGACTTGTGGGATGGATTAAGAGCGAAAGAATCCTTGTGGGTTCACGCACGCTTATGGAAAAGTACAGCGTGGAAGTTCCGAATATGGAATACGAAGAGAAATATACTTCTCAGGGCAGACAGGTCACATATCTGTCAAGAGCAGGCAGACTTGTTGCAATGTTTGTTACAAGATACACTCCCGACGCTCAGCTCAAGGCTGAAATGCAGAGAGCCGAAACCAACGGCATAAGCTTCCTCATCAGAACAACCGATTATAATGTTACAAATGACCTTATTGCAAAACTCTACGATTTGTTCTACCGCAGTATCAAGGTGCTTCCGACAGGACTCGGAAATGTTCTCAAGGAGGCTGAGGATACGGTTGAGGAAACCTCCCGTTCATATCTCATTACAAACGGCAAAGCCGCATCGCTTGCCCGTGCAGTTACGGGCTGCGTAAAAATCAAGCACAATATTTCGCTTTCAATCATAATTCAGCTGATTGCCGTAATTTTCGGATTGCTCGTTGCGTCAACACTTTCGCTTTATGCCGGTGTACAGGTTATGGGTTCGCTTGAAGTATTGATTTATGCGTTGTTCTGGGGCGCCGCCGCTGTTTTTGCTCCGGCTGTCCAAAAACCGTAGGAAAGGATGTAAAATATGAAAATAGCTCCGTCACTTTTGTCTTGTGACTTTTCAAAAATGGGTGAAGAAATTGAAAGAATGGATCTGGCGGGTGCCGATTGGATGCATCTTGATGTTATGGACGGTCACTTTGTTCCGAACATAACCTTTGGCGCTCCCGTAATCAAGGCGGTAAGAAAGTTCTCAAACCGCCCGTTTGATGTTCACCTTATGATAAGCAATCCGCTTAAATATATTGACGATTTTGCCGATGCAGGTGCGGATATCATCACCTTCCATGTTGAATGCGACTCTGACATTGATGATACAATTGCGAAAATCAAGTCAAGAGGAATCAAACCCGGACTTGTTCTAAAGCCAAACACTCCTGCCTGGACAGTATTTCCGTATCTTGAAAAGCTTGACCTTGTACTTGTTATGACGGTTGAACCGGGCTTTGGCGGACAGAGCTTTATGCCCGAGATGATGCCGAAGGTTAAGGAAATCAAGAGGGAATGCCAACGCAGAGGTCTGAACAATATCCTTATTGAGGCTGACGGCGGAATCGGCAGAGATACCATTGAGCAGGCATCAGAGGCAGGCGTTGATGTGTGCGTTGCGGGAACGGCTGTTTTCAGAGCCGCAGATCCCGCAAAAGCAATTGAGCTTTTTAAATCATTCTGATAAATTCTGATAATAAGCAAGCCCGAATCCGATATTTCTCGAATTCGGGCTTTTGTTTTTGTAGAAAATCAGTACGGCGGCTTGCCGTCGGCAAATTATATACAATATAAATTTGTATCCCATGCCGGAATATATGGGTGGTGGCGGAGAAAAATTTTGTAGTCGGGATTCACATTGTGAATGTATAGTGCAAGGCGGAAAATATCCTCAAACCTGTGGTATGCCGAAAAATTCAGCTTTGGTTTGCAATTTTCCATGGTTTTCTGCATACCGATGAGGGTTTCCATATCCGCCCCCTCAACATCGGCTTTAATGTAGCCTGCCGCCATTCCGCAGAGAATCGTATCGACTGTCGCAACCTTTGTTGCAACGCCCTTGTCGGCAATTGCGCTGTTGCGACCGGCCTTGTTGTTGAATATAAGCTCCGTGTTTTTACTGTATGAGCCGAGTTGCCAAAGCGACACATTCGCCATGCCCTTGCAATGAAGTTTCAGCTTTTCAAAATTCTTTGCGTTAGGTTCAAAAGCGATTATACGCTTGTAACTGCCGTTTGTGTAGTGCAGAAATTCGTCAATCGTGTCGCCGTTGTATGCGCCGAGGTCAACATAGCTTTCGTTTTCACGGAGATTCAGAATATTGCCGAAAGCCTCGTCCTTGTCGGTTGTGACAGGGGGGAGGAGGTCAATTCTGCCTGTGTAGTAGAATTTCAGAATGTTTTCGTAAACCTTTTTTGAAAGGTCATCGGCAAGCAGACTGTATGCACTTTCAATTTGCTCTTTATTTTCGGTAATAAAATCATTGTCAAAAAGTTTGTTTCCAAAAACAGGAACGGAGGGGACAAGCGTTTCGTGTTTTTCGGAAATTTTCGTTATGTGTTCCATAACATCAGGGAGCTGGCTTGCAAAGCAGAGGGCGATTATAATATCGCCGAATTCGGTTTCAACATCGGATAGTTTCTTCACTGTGAAATCGTGGAATTTCTGCCCACGCACAAAATCATCACTTGCAATAACGGCAGACGCTTTGATTCCGTATCGGTCAAATGCGGCAAGAACCTTATCCGCACCGTCACCCATTCCGTAAAGCACAACAGGCTTTCCGCAATTTTTCAGTCGTTCCCATACGGATATTTCATTTTTTAAAAGTTCGGTTATATTAAACATAAGAATACTCCAATTAGTGTATATGGCATTGTAATTGTCCGCAAAAAGAGTAAAAAAAACGCCCACCCTATTGGGTGGACACTTTATATGTTGGCATCTCCCTATTTTTCCGGGCCGTCACCAGCCAAGTATCTTCGGCACCACTGAGCTTAACTTCTGTGTTCGGTATGGGAACAGGTGGACCCTCAGCGTCATCAACACCAACTTATTAACTTTTGTTTCTCTCTCGAGAACAGTATTGATTATACTACGGGCTGCACTAAATGTCAACACTTTTTTTAAAAAAATTTAAAAATTCTTTTAAAACCTTGAAAAAACCGTATTTATCCCGATTTACCGCCGTTTTAACCGTCATTGAAACAGGTATATACTTGATGCGGTGAAAAATTATACATATTTTGGCTTGTTAAAGTGTAAAAAATAGGATGCCGTTGTTTGCCGTAAATTATTGACTAAACGGATAAAAATGTGTACAATTAAATAGATTAGAACAGATTGGGATGTTTAGAATGAATAATGTAAATAAGTGTAAAATGCTTTTGTCATCACTCTCTGTATTCAGAGGTATAATGAACAGAAGTGTTCCGAAAGCCTTTTATGAGCTTTTGCTTTCGCTCGACAAAAAGCCCGAGGAATTTCTCGGCGCATACGGCAAGCTTTGCTCAATGCTTTGTGAAAGAGGCTGTGCGGATAAGTTCGCATTTGCAATCAGCGAAACGGCTCTTTTTGACGATAACTGTTTTGCCCGTGCCGCAACAGCCGGCAAACAGGGCGAGTTACCCGAAAATGTTGTTTCTGCCGTTAAGACAGACTGTGACGCTATTTTAACAGCCGCAAAGCTTACTTCCGATGAAGTGCTTGAGGCATATACCTATGCCGATGAAATCAAGGAGCTTATTCCGATTCTTCCAAAGTGGCAGACAGGCAAGTGCGCTCCGTGCTTTGACGGATTTGACGGTTCACTTGACAAGCTTTCTGCTTATTATAAGGAAAACGGTTGCGGAATGTTTGCCCGTTACAAGGCATTCATCTGGCGTGACGGTGACATTCAGCCTGTTGAGCATCCGGACAGGATTGATATGGATACATTTACGGGATATGAGCGTCAGAGAAGTCAGGTTGTAAACAACACACTTTCATTTATTCAGGGCAAGAGCTGTAACAACTGCCTGCTTTACGGTGATAAGGGTACAGGTAAAAGCTCAACAGTCAAGGCAATTGCAAACGAGTTCCGCAAGGATGGACTCCGCATTGTTGAAATGCCTAAGGACAGGCTCATTGACTTTCCGCTTCTTGTTGACAAGATTGCCGCTCTTCCGCTTAAATTCATTATATTTATTGATGATCTTTCGTTCCAGCATCAGGATCAGAGCTATACAACCCTTAAAGCCGTGCTTGAGGGCGGACTTGCGGCTCGTCCCGATAATGCGTTGATTTATGCAACATCAAATCGCAGACACCTTGTTAAGGAAAGCATTTCCGACAGAACGCATACTGTTGATGATATCAATGTTCGTGACAATATGCAGGAAAGTCTTTCGCTTTCGGACCGTTTCGGTCTTGCAGTCTGCTACACAATTCCTTCAAAGAATGATTTTCTTGAAATTGTATATTCTCTTGCAGAGCAGAGAGGCGTCAAGATGACTCATGAAGAGCTTGCACTCGGCGCTGAGCAGTTTGCACTTTCAAGAGGCGGTCGTTCGCCAAGATGTGCAAGACAGTATGTTGAATCGCTGTTTTGCTGATTAATCGGAGGTCAGTTATGAAAACAAAAATAATTTCAATTGCTCTTGCAGTTGTGACAATGCTTTCGGCAGTTACGCTTTTCAGCGGTTGTTCTGACGGAGAATATCCTGTTAAGGTGGCAAACATCACGATTGAAAGTCAGCCAAAGAACATTGTTGTTCTTGATGCGCCGACAGCCGATATCCTCATCGCAACAGGCTATGACAGATATATTGTGGGCAGAAGTGAGGAGGTTGACCAGCAGTCAATCGCAGTTGCCCCGAGCGTCGGTTCATATGAAAATCCCGATACCGACAAAATTATCAATTCAGGCACAAACCTTGTGTTTGCAGGTCAGTCAATAAATGAGGACGCAAAGAAGAAGCTTCAGGACAAGGGTATTCAGGTTGTCACAATGTCACACGGCGACACTCCCAAGCAGGTTGAAACAAACTATGTGACAATCGGCAAAATTTGCGGCGGCACAAAAACGGGCGCAAAGAAGGGTGAAGATACCTACAATGAATTGCTTGATAAGATGAACAACTACAAACAGCAGGTTAATAACAGAAATTCCGGCATTCTTGATACGGTTTGTTATCTCTATACAGAAAACGACAGGCTCAAGATGATGACAAGCGGAACATACGGTGATATGCTCCTCGGCTATACGGGGGCGGTTAATGCCGCAGTAAACATCAGCGACAACAATGTTGATGTTGCAACTCTCAAGATTGCAAATCCGAACTTTATCTTTTATGCAGACAAAGCTACTCTTGATAAAATTAAGGGCGATACAACACTCGCAAGTCTTGGCGCAGTTAAGACAGGCAAAATTCTTGAGGTTTCGCTTGAAGAAATGTCAAGACCCGGCAATACTGCTCTGGAAGCGCTTGAAAAAATGGTTTACTTTATGTATCCCGACCTCAAGCCAAAGTCTGCAACAGACACAACAAAGGCTCAGGATGCAACAGCGTCAAAGACTGACGCAACAACCGCAACTCAGGCAACAACTGCAAGCGATTCAAAGTCGGTTGCCGATAAGTATAAACTTACCATTACATCAGACCTTTCACTCAAGCAGGAAGATGAAAATGACACGGTAAAGGCTATGCAGCTCCGCCTTTATAACATCGGTTACATTGCCGACAAGGACAATGTGACAGGCTACTACGGCGAAGTAACAGCCGAGGCTGTTAAGAAATTCCAGAAAAACAACGGTCTTAAAGAAACAGGTACAGCCGATAACGCAACTCTTGTATTGCTTTTTGACAGTTCAGCCAAAAAGGCGAAATAAATCAGAAAATTGAAAATGTAAAATTATAGTCGGGAAGACAGTTTGCAAAATGCAAAACATTGTCTTCCCGACTGTTTTTTATATGTGGTTTACCGATATACCGTAGCGGCGATCAGCGATCGCCATTTGATTTGGTTGTAAAACCAAATCAATAATAGATGCCGCAATAAAATTGTGACAATGCACGGTCGAACCGATTTTGCAATCGTTTCGATTGGCGGTCACTGACCGCCGCTACAATTAAACCTTAACATTACGGTGGTACACCGTTAAAACAGTTCGGGGTGCATTCGGCTGTAGTGAAAAATGTACTGCTGGGCGATGCCTGCGTACTGACCGAAATCGTCACCGTTCATATTCGGGAACAGCTTTTCCATTGCCCGTTTCATCCACACATCAATCGGAAAAGCCTCAATTCTGTGCATACCGAAAAGAAGTGTGCAGTCGGCAACCTTTTTGCCGACGCCCGTAATTTTCATAAGCTCCGCTCTTGCGTCTTCATAGTCAAGCGTGAAACAGCTGTCAAGATTCACCTCGCCGTTTGCAACCTTTTGTGCCGCATCAACAATGTAACGGTTGCGAAATCCTGCCCTCAGCGGTGCAAGGTCATCGGGCGAAAGTTTTGCAAGTGTTTCGGCTGTCGGGAACGCAAATTCTCCGTCATCCAGCGGTGTGCCGAAGTTCTCACACAAACGCTCAACAATACCCTTGATTCGCTTTATATTGTTGTTCTGCGAAATGATGAATGTGCAGAGTGCCTCAAAAGGCTCTTGTCTTAAAATTCTTATGCCCGGGGCGTACTTTGCCGCCTCGTTCAGAACGGGATGTATTGTGCTGATCTCTTCACGGATTTTTCCGTAATCAAGCGAAAAGTCAAAGTAGCTGTACCAGATGTTTTTGAAGTCGTCAGCCGTTGCATTTTCAATGTACATATCCGTTTTGTCAAGGCTGACGGTTACGCTTTTGCCGTAGGCAACACCGTGAAAAGAACCGTCATCCTGCGGTTTCCAACGAAAGCTCTGACCGCAGTCGAGAGTCTGCGCAAGGTCAAGGTCATGCACATCGGTTATTTTGATTTTGTTGTCGAGTTCAATACATTCCATGATTTTCACCGCCGAAATATTCTTAATAAAGTATATCACATTCGGGAAAATTATGATATACTTTATTTAAAATGGAAAATGGAAAATTGAAAATGGAAAATGAATGTCGGGAAGATAGTTTGTTTGTAAAACAGATTTCAGTCCCGACTGTATTTCAGACAGGAACTCATTGAACGCAAGCCTTGATGAAATATTTTGTTTAAACACATATGTTTTGATATGATGAAAACGGTGTGTTATAACCACCACATTAACTCAAAAGGAGAATTATTGTGAAAGAAACTATCTGCACAATTCCGATTAACGATATATTTATGCCGAAGTGCGGTTGCCCGTTTTGCCGAATGGAGAGTATGCTTGAGGAGCAGTATGTAAAATTCATTACGGGCGATGCGATGATGGAGCCTAATATCAGGATTGAAACCAACAAAAAAGGCTTTTGTCACCGCCATTTTTCGCAGATGTTTGAAAAAGGACAAAAACTGCCGAATGCGCTCATTCTTGAAAGTCATCTTCAGGAAATTATTGATAACGATATGCCGAAAAAGCTAAAGGGCAAGCCTGATAAGAAACAGCTTGAAATCATTAAAAAGCGACTTGATTCGTGTTATGTATGCGACAGAATCGAGTGGGATATGCACCATTTTTGCGACACGATTTTTGTTGAGTGGGCAAAGGGAGAGGAGTTTTATAAGCTGTACAACGAACAGCCGTTTATCTGCTTTAAACACTACGATTTTATTATGAATGTTGCAACCCAAAAGAGCAAGCTGCCGTCAAAGCTTTTACCGCAGTTCTATGCCGAAACGGCAGGTCTTACAAAAAAATATCTGCTGTCGCTTAAAGAAGATATCACATATTTCTGCTCAATGTTTGATTACCGCAACCACGGCAAAGATTGGGGCAATTCCAAGGATTCAATTGAGAGAAGTATTGAATTTTTGACAGGCGAAAAGCCGTAAACGGCGAGCCGACTTTTTATGTTCGTGAAGACAGTTTGTAATGTCAAAAAACATATTATGCCCGAGCGAGAGTTATTAAATGTAAAATTGAAAATTGAAAATGGAAAATTAATGTCGGGAAGACAGTTTGCAAAATAAAATGCAATGTCTTCCCGACTGTTTTATTAATATGAAATTTACTGTTTATTTATGGCGAACACGGTTCGGCGCTACTGACAAATTTTGATATAAACAAAGATTGCATCAGAACCTTACTCGGGTATCTGATGCAATTTCTTTATCTGACTGTCATTAGCACTGCCATACTGCCATGACGGCGTTGAAGTATTCGTCAGAGAGAACCTTTCTCAACTGTTCTATGCCGGATTCGTCGTTCATATATGCATTGCGGATGTTGCCGCCTACCTGCATTTCTTCACCGTTAAAGGTCAAAAACTGCTGTCTGAGTACCGACACGCTGTCCTTTGTGAGCATATCGAGTGTGATTTTTTCTTTAAGTTCCATAATTTTTACCTCCGTTATTTAATTTTGTACAAGCAAATCACATTAATTTGCTCGTCGTCTGCGAATGTATATGCGGTCTTATCCTGAGTTGAAAACTGTAGCCAAGTGTTATTTTTCGGAATGGCAAATTTAAAGAGCTTGCCAAGGTTTGAAATACCGACACAAAAAACATTGTCCTCGGAAATACATTTGTACGGTAAATCAATCAGCGGACACATGCTATTGCCGGCAAGAGATACTGCGTTCATTTTGACCGTTGCACTGACAATTACAACATCACCAATCGTCTTATACATACAGCTTGCGCTTTTGATTTTATTGGTGACGGTTGAATACGGTGTGAGCTTTGATGTACCGCTCTCTATGTTGGCAGAGTCGTATTTTGAGCCGATGCTCATATCCATACGGACCAATCTTTCGTTAAGGGTTTTGTTGTCGGCTTTTGCGTTAAGCAGAATATCAACCTCATCCGACGAGTAGCTGTCGGCACTATCCCAGTAGTTATCGGTAAGATACTTGATACTCGGATAATTTCGAGTATAGTCGGTAATCTGAGAAGAATCACTTACCTTGTTTGAGTTGTCCTCTTTTTTTGTAATGTCGGATTGTTCAATTAGCTTTTTGGTTTTGTCAATTTCAGTCCGGCAAAGCTTTGTTTCGTCAAGAAGATTTTTCGTTTCTTCACGAAGCTTCAGCGTTTCTGAGTTCGGATTAAGGTACTCTTTGTCCTCAATCGGAATACTCTCGTCTGCATAAAGCGTGACGATCTGAGTTTGGAAAACATAGCCGTTTTCGCCTCTGCCTTCAAGCTGAAGTTCAAAATAGCCGTGCATGAAAATGTCGTTTTTTCTGACCTTCCACACAAGCTTTGTGCCTGTTTCATCAATTGCTGTGCTGTCGGGAATTACCGAATTTACACTGCCGTCGGCAAAACGCAGATGAATGGTGTAGTCAACCGTAATGTCGCACATTCCCCGAATTAAAAATTCCTGTGTTTCGGCAAGATTTTCACCCGTGATGCCGACGCAGTTTGCACCGTCAAAATTTTTTGGTTTTCGTTTGTCATAGATAATCATTGTTACACCTCCACTTAAAGAGGCAAAAACACGAAAAAATGCATTGTTTTATGCAATTTTCAGAAAATAATTTAAAAAATTTTTTTATTTCCCGCCACAAGGGAAAAACGGTTGCAATTGCAATGCTTTGTGATATAATCTAATTTGAATAATTTGAACAAAGGGGGGGACGGCAACACGCCGTGATATAAAATGAGAAAATATGTAGAAGTTTTTACTCGTGATCATTTGCCAAAGCTGAGGGATCAGCTGTTGTTTTCAGGATTGACGGATCACGAAATTTTTATGTTCATACAATATGCAAAGCCGTACTATCTGTCGCTGAACCGTGGCGGAACGGCAAGGGTTGAAAACAAGTTCAGTCATATGACGGGGCTTGTGTTTTCGGGAACTGCATACCTTTATTCTGTGGACTACAGCGGCAACAAAAGTCTGCTCAAAACAATTCGCAGCGGCGAGTCAAGCGGAACGCTTTACGCAATGTTTGACTACTACAATACGCTTGTTGAGATTATGGCAGGAGAGGACTGCGAAATTCTTTTCATTCCGCCGGAGTCGATGTTTATAACCGAGGATTCGCTTGCTTCGATTCAGCAGAAAATCCTCGTCAATATGCTTGCGTCACAAAGACAGGTGTTTTTGCAGATTTCGGAACACCTTGCCTGTCTTTCAAAGCGAAGTATCAAGGGCAAATTTATGCACCTTCTTCAAATCTATTGCAAGCGTGAGCATAGCTGTGAGGTTGATCTGCCGTTCTCCCGTGACGAGCTTGCAAACTATCTTGCGGTTGACAGAGCGTCACTTTCAAGAGCACTCGGTGAACTGAAAAAAGCAGGAATTATTGAATTTAAAAAGAGCCATTTTAAACTGATTGAAACAGCTGAATATCACTTTGATTAAAAACGGTCGGCAAACGGTGTTCTGTTTCCTTTCACCGCCGACTAAAATATAACGGAGGATAATATTATGAGTTTTGTGGAATTACTGCTGTTCGGCATCGGCTTGTCTATGGATGCATTTGCGGTTTCAATTTGCAAGGGGCTTTCCGTGCGTAAGTTAAGACCTAAACACGCAATTACTGTCGGATTGTGGTTTGGCGGATTTCAGGCGCTTATGCCGCTTATCGGTTATCTTCTCGGAAAGCAGTTTGAGTGGCTCATCACAAGCATTGACCACTGGATTGCATTTATCCTGCTTGCACTTATCGGTGCAAATATGATAAGAGAGGCTTTCGGTGAGGAAGAACAGCTTGACGATTCGTTTTCGGTCAAGACAATGCTGCCCCTTGCCATTGCAACAAGTATTGACGCACTTGCGGTAGGCGTTTCGTTTGCGTGCATTAATGTTGATATCGTACCTGCAATCGCAATCATCGGCACAACAACATTCATACTTTCGGCTGTCGGCATCAAAATCGGCAATGTATTCGGTGCAAAGTATAAGTCAAGGGCAGAATTTTTAGGCGGTGCGGTGCTGATTTTGCTTGGACTCAAGATTTTGCTTGAAGATTTGGGGTTTTTGCCGTTTTAATGGATTACAAATTGAAAATGTAAAATGGAAAATTAAGGTCGGGAAGACAGTCTGCAAAATGCAAGCATTTGTTTTCCCGACTGTTTTATTTTATATGAACGCCCCTACACAGAATGGTACAATATATTGCAATGTTACGCTCGGGAATAATATGGCTTTTTAATATCATACTGTCTTCACGAACGGGGAACGGCGGCTCGCCGTTAATTTATAATTTCAATTTCTTAAAGTTGTCATTCAGAATTGTGCAGGAGTTATCTAACTTTTGCAATTCCTGTTCGGTTAATTTAAGTTCCAAAATGCGTTTTGCACCGTTTGCGCTTACTATGCACGGGTTGCCGATGAACACATCTTTCTTGCCGCCGTATTCGCCACGCAGACGAACCGATACTGTCAGCACGCTGTTTTCGTCTTGAAGAATTGCACGGACGATGCGAACAATTGACATACCGATGCCGTAGTAGGTTGCGCCCTTTGCCTCAATGATTTTGTGGGCGGCACAACGCACATCATCGCTTATCTGCTCAAGCTCCTCCATATAGTACGATTTTGGGTTATCACGCATGACATCCTTTAGCGGTTTGGCGGCAAGGAGTGCCTGACTCCACGGAACAAATTCGCTGTCTCCGTGTTCGCCGATTACATATGCGTGAATGTTGCGTGGATCAACCTCAAAATATTCGCCGAGGAGATATCTGAGCCGTGCCGTGTCAAGTGTAGTTCCCGTGCCGATAATTTTTGACGCATTGAATCCAGAAAGCTCATAGGTCACCCGTGTCATAATGTCAACGGGGTTTGTCGCAACAAGAAAAATTCCCTCAAAACCGCTTTGCACAACCTTTGGCACAATTGAAGAAAATACAACTGCGTTTTTCTGCAAAAGCTGAAGCCTGCTTTCGGTGGGCTTTTGATTTGCACCTGCGCAGATTACAACAATGTCGGCGTCGGCACATTCACCGTAACCTCCGCAACGGATTTTCATGCTTGAATGCGAAAATGCAAGCCCGTGGTTCAAATCCATTGCCTCGCCCTCGGCACGCTTTTCGTTGAGGTCAATCATAATGAGCTCATCACACACATTTTGATTGAGTGCCGCATAGGCAAAGCTCATTCCGACCATTCCCGTTCCCACAAGTACAACCTTTCTTTTGTTTCCCGACATATGACCGTCCCTTTCATTTGTATTCTTTTTTTAGGGTTTTCATATGTGCAAAAATTATTCTTAGGTTCAAAAAATTGATTGAATTGTGCTTTTTGGGGGACTGTGAAAAAAATAACGGCAGAATCGGCTGTTTGTTTGGTGAAATGGCAAAGATTATATGTAAAAATGATCAAAATTCACTTGAAACGCAGATATAATTGTGCTAAAATTAATTCGACAAGGTGTTCGGAATACATTAGGCATATTCCGATTTTTATTTTATAGGAAAATGTCCGACAATGCTCGGACGGAAAGGTCTGATAATTCAGACTTTTCATATTGTTATTTCAGTCATTTCAAGTTTGCACTTGAAATGATTGGCGAACACTGTTCGCCGCTACTGATGTGAATTCAAATGCGAAAGGAAAAGAGAAAAATGTACAAGATAGTTAAGAAAAAATCTCTGAATCCAACCGTTACACTTATGGAAATTGACGCTCCGCTTATTGCCAAAAAGGCAGAGCCGGGACAGTTCATCATTCTCCGTGTTGACGAGAACGGTGAGCGTATTCCGCTTACGGTTGCAGGCTATGACAGAGAGGCCGGCACAGTTCGTATTATCTTCCAGATTGTCGGTGCAACAACAGAAAAGCTCAATCACCTTAACGAAGGCGATTATATTCACGATTTTGTAGGCCCTCTCGGTGTTCCCACACATACAGACGGTCTTAAAAAGGTTTGCGTTGTAGGCGGCGGCGTTGGCTGTGCAATTGCACTTCCTGTTGCCGAAAAGCTCCACGAAATCGGCTGTGAGGTTCACTCAATTGTCGGTTTCAGAAACAAGGATCTTGTTATTCTTGAAGATGAATTCAAGGCTTGCTCAGACAAGTTTATTCTTATGACAGATGACGGTTCATACGGTCAAAAGGGCGTTGTTACAGCTCCTCTCGAAGAGATGATTAAGGCAGGCGAGGACTATGACCTCGTTATTACAATCGGTCCGCTTATCATGATGAAGTTTGTTGTTAAAACAACAAAGCCTTACAATATTCCCACAACAGTTTCCATGAACCCGATTATGATTGACGGCACAGGTATGTGCGGCGGCTGTCGTCTTACAGTTGACGGACAGACAAAGTTTGCCTGTGTTGACGGTCCCGACTTTGACGGCTTTAAGGTTGATTTTGACGAGGCTATGAAGCGTGGCGCAATGTACAAGCCGTTTGAGCGTCATGCATACGAAGAAACATGTAATCTGTTCAAGAAGGAGGTTGAGTAATCATGCCAAATATGTCACCAAAAAAGGCTCCTATGCCATCACAGGATCCTAATGTAAGAAATAAAAACTTTCTTGAGGTAGCAACAGGCTACACAGAAGAAGTTGCAATTGAGGAGGCACAGCGTTGCCTTAACTGTAAACACAGACCTTGCGTAAACGGTTGTCCGGTACATATCGCAATCCCTGATTTTATCAAAGAGGTTGCTCAGGGCAACTTTGCAGGCGCTTATGATGTAATTTCACAGTCAAGCTCACTTCCTGCTGTTTGCGGCCGTGTTTGTCCGCAGGAGTCACAGTGTGAGTCAAAGTGCGTAAGAGGCATCAAGACTGAGCCTGTCGGAATCGGCAGACTTGAGAGATTTGTTGCCGACTGGCACAACGCTCAGACAGATGTTAAGGTAAATAAGCCTGAGTCAAACGGTCACAAGGTTGCTATCGTCGGTTCAGGTCCTGCAGGTCTTACCTGTGCAGGCGACCTTGCAAAGAAGGGTTACGATGTAACAGTATTTGAGGCTCTCCACCTTGCAGGCGGTGTTCTCGTTTACGGTATCCCTGAGTTCAGACTTCCCAAGTCAATCGTTCAGAAGGAAGTTGACACACTTAAAGAGCTCGGTGTTAAGGTTGAAACAAATATGGTTATCGGCAGAGTTCTCTCAATTGACGAGCTTATGGACGATTACGGCTTTGAGTCAGTATTTATCGGTTCGGGCGCAGGTCTTCCGAGATTTATGAATATCCCCGGTGAGAACCTTTGCGGTGTTTACTCGGCAAATGAGTTCCTCACAAGAACAAACCTTATGAAGGCTTATAAGGATGACAGCACAACTCCGATTATGCACGCAAAGAAGGTTGCAGTTGTCGGCGGCGGTAATGTTGCAATGGATGCCGCTCGTTGTGCAAAGCGTCTTGGTGCGGAAGAGGTTTATATTGTTTACAGAAGAAGCGAAGAAGAGCTTCCTGCCCGTAAGGAAGAGGTTGAGCATGCAAAGGAAGAGGGAATTATCTTCAAGCTCCTCAATAACCCTGTTGAAATTCTCGGCAACGAAGATGAGTTCGTAACGGGTATGAAGTGCATTAAAATGGAACTCGGCGAGCCTGACGCAAGCGGCAGAAGAAGACCTGTTGAAATCCCCGGCAGTGAGTTCGTTCTTGATGTTGACGCTGTTGTTATTTCAATCGGTACATCACCTAACCCGCTTATCAAGGCTACAACAAAGGGACTTGACACTCAGAAGTGGGGCGGTATCATCGCTGATGAAAACGGTCTTACATCCCGTGAGGGCGTATATGCAGGCGGTGACGCTGTAACAGGCGCTGCAACGGTTATCCTCGCAATGGGTGCAGGCAAAACAGCCGCAGCCGCTATTGACGAATACATCCAGAATAAAAATAAGTAAAAGTGAATAGTTAAAAAGTATGGTCGGGAAGACAGTTTGCAAAATGCAAACATTTGTCTTCCCGACCGTTTTTTATATATAGAAGGTGTTGTTAATTTGTAGGGGCGGATATTATCCGCCCGCAAGTAAAGACACAAACATTGTGATAGAAATAAACTATATAAATATCACAAAGTTACTGCTATTTTGTAGGGGAGAACCGTGTTCTCCCATTCGTGTGCAATGCACACGATTGCACGCATTGCGTGCAAAATTGAATACACAGTTTATGTTATATCAAAACATATTATATAAACATAAACATTCATCAAGCGGGCGGATGATATCCGCCCCTACGGGTTTGTGACATTTATAAAATTTGTTTTAACATATAATTTGTACCATTACTTGCAGGCGTACACGGTTCGTCCCTACAAATGAATACATAACATTGATAATATCAAATGATTTTTTGCAAACATAAATTCATATCAATGTGGGCGGATAATATCCCCAAAAACGGGTTGTGGGATTATACAGAACCTCGGCTCTTCGTGGTGTCAAGCCTCGTTGTTCTGTACTGTTTCCAAAAATAACTCTCACTCGTCTAATCCGTTCCAATCACTTGCGTGATTTACACGGCTTAGTCCTCGCCGGTCGTTATTTTTGGGTACAGAACCTCGGCTCTTCTGTTTTGCACAATAAATAAAATTTGTATATAGTCGGATTCTTTCTATTTTGGTATTGATTTTAGTATAAAATAGGTGTATTATGACTTTGATATGCGGACGGGTGAATTATTTCAGTGGTCCGCACCTTGTTTTTAAATAATGGTTAAGAGGAAAATTTATGAGGATTATAATTGTTGGATGCGGAAAGGTTGGCTCTTCGATAGCGTCGGAGCTTAATTTGGAGGGACATGAAATATCCGTAGTCGATATTAACCACGGTGCAGTCGATAAACTTGCAAATTCGCTTGATGTTCTCGGCATAGAGGGAAACGGTGCAACATATGATGTGCTTATTGAGGCAGGCGCAGAGTATGCCGATTTGCTTATTGCCGCAACCGCAAGGGATGAAATCAATCTGTATTCGTGTCTTATGGCTAAGGCGGCAGGCGTTACCCACACAATTGCAAGAGTGCGTAATCCCGAATACACAAACGACCTTTACAGAATCAAAGAGCATCTCGGTCTTTCTATGGCAATCAATCCCGAACAGACCGCCGCTAATGAAATCAGTCGTCTGTTAAGATTTTCGGGTGCGCTTGAAATTGATTCGTTCTCAAAGGGCGTTGTTGAGCTTATCAAGGTAACTGTACCGCAGAATTCGTCAATTGTCGGAACTGCTTTGAGCAGAGTTGACAACCTCAGAGGTAAGGTGAGAATCTGTACGGTTGAGAGAGGGGATGAGATGTTCATTCCTAACGGTGATTTTGTTATTAACGGCGGTGACAGAATTTCTGTTGTTGCAAAGCCCGAAATTGCCGCAAAATTCTTTAAGCGTATCAGTATTGCAATCGGCAGAAGTAAGGATGTTATCCTTCTCGGCGGCGGCAAGGTTTCGTTCTACCTTGCAAAGACGCTTATTAAATCCGGTGCGAATGTCAAAATTATCGAGAAAAATCCCGAACGCTGCAACTTTCTTTCGGAGGCTATACCTGGGGCTGTTATAATTCAGGGCGATTGCATGGATCAGTCGCTGTTGCTTTCGGAGGGTGTTGAACACGCTGACGGCATTGCCGCTCTTATGGATTATGACGAAGAAAATATTATCATAACGATGTACCTAAAGGGCATTACAAAGGCAAAATTGATTACTAAGGTAAATAATGCGTCATTTGATCCGCTTTTGCATGATCAGAATTTTGAATGTATTATTCATCCAAAGAGCCTTACAGGCGAATATATTGCAAGATATATCAGAGCGATGCAGAATACGGGCGACAGCAATGTTGAATCGCTTTACCGCCTTAACGACGACAAGGTTGAGGCTCTTGAATTCAAGGTTAATGCGGAATCAAGGGTTACGAATGTTCCGATTATGAGCCTTAATCTGAAGGATAATCTTCAGATTATCTGCATTAACAGAGGCGGAAAAATTATTCTTCCGCAAGGTACGGATGTAATTAAACCTGAGGACACGGTAATTGTGCTTACCATGCAAAAAGGTCTTAGCAAGCTTGAAGATATTGTAAAGCGTTGAGGGGAGCATAATGAATAAACGATTAATTGTGTATATCCTCGGCTGGGTTCTTATTGTCGAGGGCGCGGCTATGCAGATTGCAACCGTTACTTCATTTATATACGGCGAACACGAGGGACTTTATTTTCTTGGAGTAGGTGCTTTGTCGGCACTTTTGGGCTTGCTTGCCGTAAAAGTAAAAAAACCGAAAAATCCCGTGCTTTATCAGAAGGCAGGCTTTGCGGCTACTGCGTTAAGCTGGATTCTTATGTCTTTTGTAGGATGTTTTCCGTTCTGGCTGAGCGGTGAGATTCCGAGTTTTATTGACGCTTTTTACGAAACCGTGTCGGGCTTTACAACAACAGGTTCAACTATACTTACCGATGTTGAGGCATTGAGCCACGGAATGCTTATGTGGCGAAGCTTTCTCCATTGGTTGGGCGGTATGGGCGTAATCGTGTTCTTGCTTGCGATTATCCCGAAGCTCGGCGGTCAGCAGAATATTTTCCTTATGAAAGCCGAGAGCCCCGGTCCGATTGTGGGCAAGGCTGTTCCGAAAATGAGAAATTACGCAATGATGCTCTACGGAATTTATTTCGGCTTGACTGCACTTGAATTTATATTTTTAATTATAGGCAAAATGCCTGTTTTTGACGCACTTAACATAAGCTTTGCAACGGCAGGTACGGGCGGTTTCGGTGTTACCAACGCAGGTATTGCGTCATACAGCAACTATCTGCAAACGGTTATTGCGATTTTTATGATGCTGTTCGGAATTAACTTTTCCGTGTATATCCTCATTCTTGCGAAGAAGTTTAAGCAGGCTTTCCGCATTCAGGAGCTGTGGGTTTATTTCGGAATTATCGTGCTGTCAACAGCCTTGATTGCGTTTAACATCAGGTCACTTTATCCGAGTGCATATGATGCGGTTCACCAGAGCTTTTTCTATGTTTCGTCAATTATCACGACAACAGGTTTTGGTTTGACGGATGTCAATAACTGGCCTGAATTTTCAAAAACCGTGATTATGATTATCACATTTATCGGTGCAATGGCAGGCAGTACAGGCGGCGGTTTTAAGGTTTCAAGAGTTATTTTGCTATTTAAGGAAACACGAAAGGAGTTTTCACTCCTCGTTCATCCGAGAAATGTTAAGACCGTTAAAATGGACGGCAAGGCGATTGACCACAACGTTATGAGGTCAACTTCAATTTTCCTTGTGCTGTACATCGGAATCTTTGCGTTAAGCTGGCTTGTGCTTTCGCTTGATCAGACGGATTTTGTGACGAATTTCACGGCTGTTGCCGCAAATATCAACAACACAGGTCCGGGTCTTGGAATGGTTGGCCCTGTCGGCAACTATTCGGAATTCAGTATTTTGTCAAAAATTATTTTGATTTTCGATATGTTAGCAGGCAGACTCGAATTGTTCCCGTTGATGTTGCTGTTCGCCCCGTCAGCGTGGAAAAAATCGTAAGTAAATTGAAAAGATTATAATAAAGATCGGGAAGACAGTTTGCAAAATGCAAAACAATGTCTTCCCGACTGTTTTTTATATATGGAATTGGGTGCAGCGACACGCTGCCGGCGGCTAACCGTCAATTTAAAAGCACATCGGCAATTGCGTTGCCTAACAGACTGCCCGAGTAGGTTGCCTCGTCAATGGAATTTGATTCTGTGCCGACTTCTATTAACAGCGAACCGTTGCAGACATATTCATTGTATGCAAAGTAGTCAAAATTCAGCGGTCTGGTCATATCGGGATAGAGGGTTTCGGCTTTGTCCTGAATTTTCAGGGCAAAGTTTAAATTTTCCTCCCAGCAGTCAAAACCTCGTTCGCCGTCTGTGTCACAGCCTGCAAGAATCATAATCTGCGCACCCTTTTTGCCGTTGTATGTAAACACGGGTTTAACCTTGTTTTCGTCCGTTCCGATTGCGTCACGGTGCAGGTCGATAACAACCTTGATATCGGGATATTTTTCAAGATTTTTATACACCGTGTCAACACTTCGGTCATACGAACCGTTGTAGGATTCATCGTGAATTGTCGTGTCATGAACCGTTTTTATTCCACGCTTGTTGAGCTGTTCGGTGAGTGCATCTCCGACTGCCACAACATTGAAATCGTTGTTGTTTGTGCGTGAATAAAAGCTGTCATAAAAAAAGTCAACATCTTCGTCAAGATATGCCTCGCTTGTGTGGGTGTGGTAGATAAGAACCTGCGGTGAGTTTATGCCCTTGTCAATTGAAAACGGCAGTTTTGCCGAGAGCAGTCCGCCAAAGTCAAGCGACAGTCCCGTTTTGTTCTTGACAAAGCAGTTGTCAACCTGAGTTCCCGTGTCGCCTATGGTGCGTTCCTCAACCGTGTATTTGTTCTCGCCGTCATGGTTGCCGTAGGAATCGTAATAGGTGCTTTTGTCACGCTTGTGATTTTTTTCGGCTACAGGTTCCGTGTCGGCTGATTCTGTGGGCTTTTGGTCGGAGGCTGTCGGCTTTTCCGCCTTTGAATTTTCAAGCTTGTATTCTCCGTTTGTGAGAGTAAAAGCGGCAGCGGCAAGTGCCGCAGGATTCTGCGATTCAAAGCAGAGAGGCAGTCTGTATATAACGCTTAAAACAGCCGTTGTCAACAGTACAACGGCTGTGCTTGTTTTTAAGGCTTTTTTCAGTTTCTTTTTTGATGTTCCTTCACTTTTCACAAAATCACCTGCAATCCGTACATATGTTGGCTATCGGTTTCTGCAATAAATATATGCCGTGCCGTAGGTGAATATGTGTAAATATGCGTGGATTTACATCAACGAGATGAGGTCGGGCAAATCAAATTCATTTTGCAACGCTCCGTTGAGTGCAAAGGCTATGAGCCTTGAGGCTCTTTCCGTAAGCAGGTCAATTTCTCTCGGAATGACTACAAGCTGTCTGCCCTGCGGCATAAGCATTTTCTGCGTTTTTCGGTTGCAGTCATTGCCGAGAATGTCAACCGCAAGTGTTTGTGCGTCAACAACAGTCGGCACTCCGATTGCAATAACAGGAACTCCGATTGTTTCCTTTGTGATTTTGGTTCGGTGATTGCCCACCCCCGCACCGGGTGAGATTCCTGTGTCGCTTATCTGAAGTGTACAGCCGAGCCTTTCGGTTCTGCGTGAGGCGAGTGCGTCAATTGCAACAACGGCTGTCGGTCTTATTCGCCGTACAATGCTGAGAATGTATTCGCCTGTTTCAATGCCTGTCTGTCCCGTGACTCCCGTCTGCATCACGGCAACGGGGCGAAGTCGGTCAAGTCCCGTTGAACGGGCAATTTCTCCGCCTATGTGACGGGTGGCAAGCACTCGTTGGCTTGTTTTCGGTCCGAGTGAGTCTGGAGTGATTTCCATGTTGCCGAGTCCTGCAACAAGCACAAGCCCGTTTACGGGCAACAGCCGTTTGATTTCATTGCCGACGGTTTCAAGCCGTTTGTCGGTTTCGGTAAAATTGTCGGTGAGTGACGGCAGCTCAATTGTAATGTAAGTGCCGATTTCCTTGCCGAGTGCCTGTCTTGCCTTTTGGTTCTTTACAATCAGCCGTGAAATTTCAAGACCGTTTTCACTGTATTTTTTGAATTCAATACCGCCTGTGTTTTCTCCTGCAATTTCTCTTGCTTCAATTGCAAGGTCGGTTCTGAACTGCAAAATAATCCCCCGTTTCGCAAATTTGTTTGTATATTGTTATTATTGTGCAATTTTACGGAATGTATTCTATTTACAAAGTGAATATGTTCTGCTATAATGGCATTATTATAGAACAGAGTTTTACTTATATACGGGTGATTTTATGAACAGAAAATTTGTTAAAAAAATTACCGCAGCGGTTTCTGCGGTGTGCATGATTTCGGTCGGCATTGCAAGCGTAAATGCGGCTGAAATTGATGACGGCTTTGAGTCGGTCACAAAGAATGCACAATCCTCGGATTCGTCTTTTCCGTCTGCATATTCCGCAATCGGCTATTCGCTTGTTGACGAAAACGGACTTCCGAGTAATTTCAGCTCAAAAAATCTCGGCTTTGTAACACCTATCAAGGCTCAGCAGTATAACGATTGCTGGGCGGTTGCAGGCACAGAAGGCTTTGAAACAAAGCTTTTGAAGCTTGGCTATCCCGTTACCGAGATGTCACATGACCACGCAAACGCAAGTTCCACAACACAGACAAACGGCAAGGGCTGGCAGAGAAAATACCGTGACGGCGGATTTACAAATATTTATCCCGGCTATCTCACCTCATGGCAGGGCGGTGCAGAGATTGCCGATGTCGGTGAAATTGATTTTTCAAAAAATATTCACGGCGATGATATGACAGCCGACAAGACTAAATACGGCACAACAAAACTGCGTTATCTTGACGGTGCTGATTCAAACGAAATCAAGCAGGCAATAATCGACAATGGCTCGGTGACAGCGTCATATGCCACATCAAACAAGTGCTTTAACAATGCAGGCACAACCTACTTTATGCCGCAGTCATATGACGGCGACTATGTCGGTCACACAATCAGCATTGTGGGTTGGAACGATAATCTCAGCAAGTACAGATTTTCTAACGGAACAGGTGTGTTGCCACAGAACAACGGAGCATGGCTTGTGCGCAACAGCTGGGGAGACAACAACACAATGGGCGGTTATTTCTGGCTTTCATATGAGGATAAGTACATTTTCGGCGAAAAGTATTCCCCGAATTTCACAATTGACGAGGTGACAGAGATTACCGACGATATGACATTGTTGCAGGATGAACGCTACGGCGCTACATACAGCTTTGATTATGTTGACAGCAACGACATTACATTCATCAATTGCTTTGATTTTGGCGAAAACAGCCGTACACTTGATAAGGTGCTTTTTGAAACAAAGAGCAACGGTGCGGATTATGAGATTTACTACATTCCCGTAAGGGACGGTGCTCCCTCAAATGATGAGAGCGAATGGAAGTCTGTTGCATCGGGCAAGGTTGCATACAGCGGTTATCAGTCTGTTGATGCAAACGGATTTGTTGCACCGCTCGGAAGAGGTGCAGTCGGTGTGAGAATCAAAACGAATTCAGAGGAATCAAGTCAGCTTGGTGTAGGCGAATGGCTTACAAGTGCAACGAAAATGACTTTTCTCAATGATTCATCTTACGGCGACAGCTACATTAAATATGACGGCACAACATGTGAACTGCTCGACTGGTACAAAACCGAGAGAGATGATATGCTCGGCGGTACATTTGTTATCAAAGCCGTGGCACTCAAAAATGATAAGATTTTGAACGGCGATGTTGACCTTGACGGAGATATTACCGTCATTGACGCAACCACTGTTCAGAAGTATATAGTTAAGCTTGAACAGCTTGACAACACACAGCTTTGCAATGCCGATTGTGACGGTGACGGAGATATCACGGTTGCCGATGCCACGAAAATTCAGAAAATAGTTGTGGGAATCGGTGAAAATTGAAAGTTGAAAATGGAAAATTGAAAATTAATGTCGGGCAGACAGTTTGCAAAATGCAAATCATTGTCGCCCGACTGTTTTTGTATACGAAAGTTGTTGTTTGAATGTAGGGGCGAACTGTGTTCGCCCGCAAGTAATGGTACAAATTATATGTTAAAACAAATTTTATAAATGTCACAAACCCGTAGGGGCGGTCATCGGCCGCCCGCTTGATGAATATTTATGTTTATACATATATTTTTGATGTGATGAAAATTGTGTATTCAATTTTGCACGCAATGCGTGCAATCGTGTGCGTTGCACACGAACGGGAGAACACGGTTAGCTCCTACAAAATAGCGGTAACTGTGTGATATTTATACAGTTTATTTCTATCACAATGTTTGTGCCTTTACTTGGCGGGCGCCCAATGAGCGCCCCTACGAGCTGTAACTTTTACTTGACAAAATGTACGAACAAATGTACTATATTAGAAGAGCCGAGGTTCTGTACCCAAAAATAACGACCGGCGAGGACTAAACCGTGTAAATCACGCAAGTGATTGGAACGGATTAGACGAGTGAGAGTTATTTTTGGAAACAGTACAGAACAACGAGGCTTGACATCAAATACGCAACTTGAAGTCATGGGAGAAAAATTATGAACAAACCGCTTGCGGACAGGATTCGTCCAAAGACAATTGATGACATTGTGGGACAAAAGCATCTTATTGCACCCGACAGACCTTTGCGTAAAATTATTGAAAGCGGAGATATTCCGAATCTTATTTTCTATGGTCCTTCGGGGGTCGGAAAAACTACGCTTGCCACATATATTGCCAAAAAGACAAACCGTACCCTCAAAAAGCTTAACGGCACAACGGCTTCAACTGCCGACATAAAGGAGATTGTTGCACAGCTTAACACTTTTTCGGGGCTTAACGGAATTCTGCTCTATCTTGACGAAATTCAATATTTTAATAAAAAGCAACAGCAGACTTTGCTCGAATACATTGAAAACGGCAGTATCACGCTGATTGCGTCAACAACCGAAAATCCGTATTTTTATGTATATAACGCAATTCTGAGCCGTTCGACTGTTTTTGAATTTAAGCCGGTTGAGCCGGATGAGGTTGAAAAGGCGGTTTACCGTGCAAGTGATTTTCTTGCCGAGGAGAGCGGTACGGATATTGAAATGCCCGAAGAATGTGCAAAGAAAATAGCATCGGGTTGCGGAGGAGATGTTCGCAAGGCTATGAATGCCGTTGAGCTTTCCGTGATTGCAACAGATGAAATTGACGGAAAAAAGGTTGTAAGACTTGAAACCGTTGAACAGCTTGTGCAGAAAAGTGCAGTCAGATATGACCGTGAGGGCGATGAGCATTACGATATTATTTCGGCTTATCAGAAAAGTATGCGTGGAAGCGATCCCGATGCCGCACTTCACTATCTTGCAAGACTGCTTGAGGCAGGCGATCTGCCGAGTGCGTGTCGCAGACTTATGGTGTGTGCGAGTGAGGATGTGGGACTTGCGTATCCACAGCTTTTGCCGATTGTAAAGTCATGCGTTGATATAGCGCAGGCTGTCGGACTTCCCGAGGCGAGAATTCCGCTTGCCGATGCCGTGGTGATGGTGTGCAATGCCCCAAAATCCAACTCGGCATATATGGGTATAAACAGAGCTTTGGCTGACATAAGAACAGGTAACTCGGGTCCTGTACCCAGACAATTGCAGAACAGGCACTTTGACGGAGATGACAATCCAAACAAGGGACAGTTCTATCTTTATCCCCACGATTTTCCGAATCATTATGTTGAGCAACAATATCTGCCCGATGCTCTAAAGGATAAGAAGTATTACGAATACGGCAGAAATAAAAACGAGCAGGCGTTCAAAGCCTATTGGGACAAAATCAAAAAGAAGTAATCAAATGAAAATTTTTTGACATGAAACTGCAAATAAAGTCAGATGTTGCTAACCGAACATCTGACTATTTGCTTTTATTATCCTGTTTTTTTGCTAATTATTGTTTCATTGTCTATTATGCACAATTTGAATGTGAATAATTTGTGACGCAAGAAATTTTATTATTCTTTAAGAGAAAATTATTAGCGGTTCAATAATGTAGAATTAAAGAGTAATTGTGGAGTAGTGTTGAGTAGCTTCACACGTGCAACAAAAAAATAATTCTGGAGGAAATCAAAATGGTAAAAAGACAACACAAAATCATGTGCCTTGTGCTTTGCCTTATGCTGGCGGTTTCAACCGTATTCGTCGGTGTAGTCAGTGCTTCTGCTGCAACAGGCGATACTGTTTACGTTAGGGTAAACAACGGCTGGTCAAAAGTTAACTGCTATATGTGGACTGACGGTGTCGGCAGCAACGCATCTTGGCCGGGTAAAGCAATGACAAAGGTTGAGGACGGTGTATATTCTTACACTCTTGACAAGGATTATACAATGGTAATCTTCAACAACGGCTCAGATCAGACAGACGACCTTGCATACCAGGGTCACGGCAAAATCTATGACCTTTCAAAGAAAACATGGTCGGATTATGCAGGTGCTCCTTCACAGGACGCAACTGCTCAGAGACCTACAAGCGCAACAACAGCAACAACTGCTACAACAGCAACAACTCCCAGCGGTGAAGGCACAACTGTTTACCTCAACAACGAGGCAGGTTGGGCAACACCTGTTGCTTATATGTGGAACAGCAATTCTGACAGCAACGGTTCATGGCCGGGCGTAAAGATGACAAACATCGGCGGCAATGTATATCAGTACACCGCATCAAAGACATATGCCAGCTGTATCTTCAGCAACAGCGGTCAGTCACAGACAGGAAACCTTACTGCAAAGGACGGCTATATCTACAACAACAAGACTAATCAATGGTCTGTTTACGATACAAGCCCTCTCCAGGTTAAGGAATTTACTGCTGATCCTGCATCAAACATCTACACAGGTACAGATGTACAGCTTTCTGCAACTGCTGCCAATAAGAGCGGCGCAGCAGTAAGCTACAAGTTCTCTGTTACTAACGCACAGGGCGGAACATCAACACTTTCCGACTTCTCTTCTGCTAAGTCAGTAACATGGACTCCTACAGTTGCAGGTGAATACACAATTACATTTGACTTTAAGGACGCAGACGGCAACACAAACAACCGTACAATGACTCTTGAAGTTAAGGACGACTCAGCACTTGTTAAGCCAATCATCAAGAGCGTTACTCCTGTAAACCTTAACCTTATCAAGGTTAACTCAACTGCTACTGTAACAGTTAAGGCAGGCGGCGGTAAGACAGGTACTAACCTTCTTTTCTACAAGTATGTTGTAACTGATCCTAACGGTGCTCAGAACACACCTTACTACACACTCAACAACATTTACACATTCGTTCCTACAATGAAGGGTGAATACAAAGTTAATGTTTATGTACAGGGTTCTGACAACAGCACAGTAAACAAGACTTATACTTACACAGCTGCAGACGATGTTACTGAGCCTACAACAGTTGTTGTTCCTACAACTGCTCCTCAGCCAACAACAGTTCAGCCTACAACTGTTAAGCCAACAACTCCTCAGCCAACAACTGTTAAACCTACAACTCCTCAGCCAACAACAGTTCAGCCTACAACAGCTCCCGAAAGACTCCGTGGCGATGTTGACGATGACGGCGATGTAACTGTTATGGACTCAACATATCTTCAGAAGTCAATTGTAGGACTTCCGGATGTTCCGGCTCTCGAAAAACTTGACCTCAAGATTTGCGACCTTGACAGCGACGGTACAATCAGTGTTAAGGATGCAACAATCATTCAGAAGATCGTTGTAAATCTTGATTAATCCAAACATTAAGTAAAAAAAGATTGGAGATATACCTATGACAAGAATAAAGAAGCTGTGCGCACTTGTTCTTGCTGTGATGATGGTTGTAACCGCAGGAGTAATTTCTGTAAATGCAGCTCAGAGTTCCGACTCTGACGCTGTGTCTGCGGATACAACAGAAACAGGCATCACAATTCATGTAAGAATGAGTGACGGTACACAGCCATATGTATATTTGTGGAACTCGCTCCCCACAAACAGCGCCATGTCAAAGTCTTACCCCGGTGAGAAAATGACAAAGGGTGACAAGTGGTATAACTACCATGTAGCAGATGTTACAAAGGTAAATGCCATTGTTACAGACGCTGACGGCAAGCAGTATTCTTCGGAGAAAAAACTTGAATCTGCTGCAAGCGCTGACTGGTACTGTGAAAACGGTAAATGGTCAAAATACAACCCTGACGAGCCGGATCCGGTTGGCAGCGTTGATATGCGTGAAGAAACAATCTACTTTGTTATGACAACACGTTTCTATAACGGCGATACAGGCAACGATGTTCATTGCTGGGATGACGGCACAGCCGGCAACGGTGATGACGACCCTGCATGGCGTGGTGACTTTAAAGGTCTCGGTGAAAAGCTCGACTACATCAAGGCTCTCGGTTTCAGCGCAATCTGGGTAACACCTGTTGTTACAAACGGATCAGGCTATGACTACCACGGCTATCATGCTATGGATTTGTCAACAGTTGATGCTCGTTATGAAAGCTCAGACTACACATACGAGGATCTTATTCACGATGCTCACCAGAAGGGCATGAAGATTATTCAGGACGTAGTTCTTCAGCACACAGGTAACTTTGGTGAAGCATACTTCTGTAATCTTTTCACAAAGGATACAACTAAAGACCTTGGCAACCTTCAGGAGTCATTGATTCCTACACAGTATCTTCTTGATACATACGGCCTTAACTCACCTGAGGAATACTGGGCTCAGAAGCCGGGTGTTCAGTATCAGCAGAGACTTAACCTTATGAAGAATGTTACTTACTCAGGCGACAACGGTAACACAACCGGTCCTCAGCCTGCAGAACAGGACTTCTCTATGAATAAGATTTCACAGAGTGATACTTACAACCCGAACAACTACTATCATACAGGCTATTTCCAGAGTCCTAACTATGATGACTGGACAACAAAGTTCAGCCAGATTGCAGGTGACTGCGTTGACCTTAACACAGAGAACCCTGCAGTTGCAGAATATGTTGTAGATTCATATTCAAAGTATATGGATATGGGCGTTGACGGCTTCCGTGTTGATACAGTTCGTCATATTCCGAGAGTTTCTCTCAACATTATGTTCAATGACCAGCTTATGGATGCTGCTAAGGCAGCAGGCAAGCCTAACTTCTATATGTTCGGCGAAATCTGCACAAGATACACATCAGTTTGGTATCGTGGCCATGCCGAGGAGTCAACTCCTTACTACACATGGAAAGAGTCTAACTCTAAGTGGGCAGACAGCTGGCACTGGGGCACATCAGCTTCAGACATCAACGACAACATGAACCTCGTTCTTCAGCATTATCTTGAAGAAGATAATTACAACGGTGATATGGATTCTACACAGCCAAAGAGCGACAACGCTTACCTTGACGGTATTACATATCACGGTTCCGACCGTTCTAAGGCATCAGGCATGGATGCAATTGACTTCCAGATGCACAGAATGTTCGGTAGCGCTAAGAACGCTTATAACTTCGCTATTAACAACGACCAGTATTACAATGATGCAACATACAGCGTAATGTATGTTGATTCACACGACTATGCTCCTGAACAGCCGGATGAAACAACTCGTTTCACAGGCGGTACACAGACATGGGCAGAGAATATGGATCTTATGTTCACATTCCGTGGTATTCCTTGCGTATACTATGGTTCAGAAGTTGAGTTCAAGAAGGGTGAGCTTATTGATAAGGGTACACTTATTTCTCTTGAAAACTCAGGCCGTGCATACTTCGGTGATTATCTTGAGGGTACTGTAAACGCTACTGACTTCAGTGAGTACACAGCATCAGGCACTGTTGCTGACACTCTTGCAAGCCCGCTCAGTAAGCACCTTTCAAAGGTTAATGCTATTCGTCGTGCTATCCCCGCTCTCCAGAAGGGACAGTACACAGCATCAAACACATATGTAACAGGTGGAGATATGTCTTATGTTCGCCGTTATACTGACGACAACACAGACAGCCTTGCACTCGTTTCAATTTCTTCAGGTGCAACATTTAAGAACATTCCTAACGGCAAGTATGTTGACGCTGTTACAGGTGATGTTAAGTATGTTACTGACGGTACACTTACAGTTCCGGAACTTGCTAAGGCTAACATGAGAGTATATGTATGCTGCGCAAGCGGATTTACAGGTATCGACGGTCAGATCGGCGGAGATTCTGCTTACGCTAAATAATGCGGAATATTCCACACTCAACACGATTCTGATTCTGTAATCAAAATTAATTACGGCACTCCGAGTAAAATCGGGGTGCCGTTTTTTTGTTATTTTATTTGTTCGTAATATTTTAGAAAATATGCTTTATAATAAAAGTGTATCCTAAGTGTTATGTCAGCTTAAAAATGCTTGACAAAAAATCTTTTGAACGAAAATACAAATATTCCACGCTTAAATATTTTCATGATATTCTCGGTATAGAATAACAATCGGGTAGCAGAAGTTTACATTCAGTAAATCTGTTACCCGATTGTTCTCTTATATTTTTTATTGTTATAATCGGCACTCAAAAATTTCGTTGGTGTCGGAAAACCCATGAGATTTATACCATTCTGCCGAATTTTCGCTTGGCCATGCAAAGACAAGTTCGCAGTTGATTGACGAAAGGTAGTTCTTTACATAATCGAGCAGTCGAGTGCCGATACCCTTGCCACGATATTCTTCAAGCGTGAACACCTTTGTGAGATACGCAATAAATTCACGCTTTGCATTCGGGGTGGGAATTGTCGGAATAAGATATACAAACATTGCCGAAAGAATTTTTGCATTCTCATCTTCCGCAACGAAGATTTTATATTCCTTGTTTGTGTATAAAAAGGCAACGAACTCCTCGATAAATACCGATTTTGCTACACCGTCGGTGTTGTGTTCACCGTAAGTTTCGTCGTCCTCAACAGCATGTGTCCATCTCATTTCCGCAAGCTGAACGAAATCTCTGTCCTGAACCTCTCTTATTACCATGCTTTCACCTCATCAAATTATTTTCAACTTAAGTATAACACAAATTTCTGCGATTACAAGGATGTAATTCGTCAGTATTCGCTCTCGATTCCACTCATTACAGTTATTCATTTGGTATTGTTCCTTGGGTATTTTTCCCTTAGTCTTTTTCTATGGGTATTATTAGGCTTCAAATTCTGAAGGGGACGGGTTCAAATTCTGAAGGGGGGAGGTGTAAATTCTGAACCCCATGGGTGTAATATTTGAAGTAGGGGGGTGCAGTATTTTACATGGGGTATGAAGCGATATTCGCAGAGTGTGTCTTTGCAGATTATGAGGTGGCAGAGTTTTCGTTTTTGTAATATTCGACAAGGTTGTCCCTGCCGAAACCTTCGTCATAAAAATTTGGGTTGATCGAGAACAGATAGGACGATGACTGAATCTTGCCGTATTTGCCGACCGTGAAACCGCCCGATTTGGTAATGATTTTTCTTTTGCAAAGGAATTTTATGCTTTCCCTGACGGTGTTGTCGGAGATTGCACAGGCCTCTGCAATGGTGTGTATGGACGGATAACAGGTGTTCGATTCGTCACAGCATTTGAGTATGTAGCATAAAACAGCGAACTGTTGCGGTTTTAGGTTGAGGTCAAACACCTCGTTTGGAACCATAAAAAAGTTAGTCATAAAATCGCCTCCGCTTATAAGCTCAAAAGGCGAAAAAATGTATATTTTAATGCATTTTTTGAAAAATTTATCAGAGTTTTTCTTTATACAGCAAATAATAAAGATAATTTTAGTTACTGTTTTCACAATTCAGTAGGTGATCCGATGAACACCCGCAAGTAACGGTACAAATTATATAAATGCTACAAACCCGTAGGGGCGGATATTATCCGCCAGCTTGATGAATGGGTTTGTTTTATAAAAATGTTTTGCTGTGATGGGTGTTGTGTGTAATATGTAGCGGCGAACCGCGTTTTCCCGTTAGTAATATAGTCGCAAGGTTACCCATACGGCTTGTTTTATGTTTGCGTATAAAACAAATGGCGAACACGGTTCGCACCTTCACGAACAGAGTGCGAGGCACTCGCCATGCTTGACAATTTTAGGATTGCGATATATAGTATAGTCAAGGGAAGAGATTAACGGCGGACGCCGTAAAAATTGTGGGGTGAGCAGATGAAAATAACACTTAATCCCGACAAAGAAACAGTAAAAACAGTTAAAGAGGGCTTGAAGAGGACAGGCGGTTACTGCCCGTGCAGAATTCAGCGTACAGAGGAATACAAGTGTATGTGCAAGGAATTCAAAGAGCAGATTGCCGATCCCGATTTTGAAGGCTTTTGTCATTGTATGCTTTACTACAAATCTAAAGATTAAAATAACCGAACAGGAGGATTGTTATGGAAATAGAGCTTTACAAAGAAACTTTTGAGCAGGAGGTTTTGCAGTCGGATATCCCCGTGCTTGTAGACTTTTGGGCAACATGGTGCGGTCCGTGCAAGATGATTGCCCCGATTGTGAAAGAAATCGCTGACGAATATGACGGCAAAATTCTTGTCGGCAAGGTTAATGTTGACGAAGAACCCGACCTTACAATGCAGTATAATGTGTCGAGTATCCCGACTCTTATGGTGTTCAAAAACGGTCAGCTTGTCAATAAGGCAGTAGGCTATCGTGAAAAGGACGAAATCCTTAAAATGCTCAAGTAAATATACCGACTAAAACACAAAACCGTGTGTACAGAAAAAGTACACACGGTTTTTTTATTTGCCGGATTTAAGCGATTGTGAAAATTCTGAAATCTTATTCTGTATTATTTTTATGGTTTCTTCATTTGAATAAACAATTTCGGAATCAACAAGGCTCGTTGCAAAATCATAAAAGGGTTTTGCAAATCCACATTCATTAAGTTTAAAAACAGAGTGGCTGTTTTTTTCATCGGACAGAAGAAGGAAAAAGTCGTTAATCTGACCGGTCCCGCAATAACGAAGATTCTTCGGTAAATGGAGTTTGTCTTCACGAATGAGATGCAGACTGCTTTGCTTTAAATTTATTGCGGATTTGCAAAGTTCATTCAAGATTTTTATTCGATATTTGGGCGGAATAGGATTGTAGGCAATTTCGGGTATCTCGGTTATTCTGCCCGTCATAAGAAAATTGTCAAGCCCTCGTTCGGTAAAAATTGAAGTTTTTAACATAAAGTTGCGGTATTGCGAAAGACAGCTTTTTGCACGGTCAAATATGACGGGAAAGTTTGGAATGTCCTTTCTCATGCACATTTCAATTAATTCATCACCTATATACGGCGTTACGCATGGTTCGTATTCAATGGTAATCAAATTTGTGTTTGCAATGTCGTAGTGCCGCAAATGCTCAACATAAATACTGCTGTATCCCATAAGCGTGTTGATATCGGCAATCAGAGCATAGGAGTTATTTATTTTTTGCTCAAAGAGTTCTTTGTGAAGTTTGATTATGTTTTTATCCTGAGTTATTACAGCACTTCTTTTGTCATATGAAATCGTAATAAGGCAGTTGTCGGTAACAATAAAATATGGCAGAACGGAGCTGTTTGTTGTTTTATCGTAGTAGTAATAAGCATGGTAATCTGTTTTGCTGAGAAAAATCGGATAAATTTTGTTTATCATGTTTATGTTTGAATAGTAGTTATCATAGGAGTCGTCATAAGGTTTAAGACCAAAAATATGACATACCGACAAACCTGCTATGTCGGTTATACTTTTTAATAAATTGTTAATGGGTGACTTGTCTTCAAAAATATCGCCGTAGATATATATGGTGTTATTTTCAACAGCTTCCTGTCGCATTATGGTTTCAATTGCGTTATAGGTGTCGGATTCGCCTTTGATAACAGCAGGATATTCCATATTAAGCGATATTTTAAAACTCCGTTCGATAGGGCAATGCTTAACCTCGAAAATGTTATACAGATTTTCGATAAAATTTGCCGTGCAGATTCTGCTTTTGTACCTGTCTTCGCCTATAATTGCTATCTCATATTCTTTTGTTAAATTAAATTTTTCTTCGGGAGAAAGACAGAGCGAAGCACAGATAAGTTCAAGTTCCTCCATGGTGGGCAGTTTTTGACCGCTCTTAATACGCTGGAGTTTTGTCCGTTCAATACCCGTAATTTTGCTCAATCTGTATATAGTTGTATCCCCGACAGCTCTTTGAAACTTTTCACAAAACGACATAATCATCACCACAATCAGTTATAGTACATATAATAAGATACGTTTATTATTGCATAAAATATAATTACTGTCTGTACTTTTAATATAACTATTATACTACAAACAAAATAGCAGGTCAATGTAACTTGCGGTAAAAAATATGTCAAAAAAACACGAAAAATATGTTCTTATTTACTGCACACAAAATTGCACATATTGAGATAGTGAATTTTTATATGTAAAATATTTGATAAAGGAATTAACGAGAGGGGGAATATTTTTGGGTACGATAAAAGGACAGAAAAAATGCAACCGAACAGTCATAATTAAAAACGGCTCGGTTAATCGGCATCAAAGATATTTTAGTGCTTCCGAAGTCTTTCAAGCTCTTTGTCAATTATCATTGCAACAAGTTCTTTTCCGTGAGAATCAAGCTTTTTGAATTTGTTGTAAATTATATCATACTCCTCTTCATCCTGTGCTGATTTTCGGTCAAGTGAAACATTGCAAAGGTCGTTAACGGTAAGATTAAAATAATCGGCTATTTTAATAAGTGAGTCAACGGATACTCCTTTTTTACTTTTTAATGAATCATTCAAGGTGGTGGACGCAATTCCGATTTTTTCTGCAAGCTGGCGAATTGACATATTATTTTTTGTTAAAAGGAACCTGATATTTGAAGAAGAAATTTGTGCGTAATCAGATGTGTTCATGGCAGTACCTCCTTTTTCTCATAATTATAGCCGTTTATCTGTCTATAATCAATTACAAAATAGAAATTGTATGGCAAGTTTTTTGTTTGATATTGACAATAAACACAAAATCGTATAAAATTAAGTAGCAAATAAACGAAAACTCGGGCGGTGGTATAATGAATTGCGTTTTTCCATTAATAAAAAAGGCTATTGAAGAAGGAAATATCACTGTTGATGACATTGCAAAAAGTGTTGGCGAAGATGTTGTGATTATAAAGGAAAAGCTATGCGGCAAAGAGGATTTTATTATCAATGAAGCAATGACCATAAATATGGAGCTGTTTCCCGATATTCCTTTTAAAACTTTATTTTCACATTATAAAACCGATTAGTTGCCAGGTATTTTTGCAGAATCGTGCTGTTTGTCCGAAAAATCGGTCGTCTGTCGGTTTTTGGGGAAGCTTGCTGAAATTCTGCTAATATATAATCAAACCAGCGGAAGTAACCGCACAAACAGGAGGAGTAAAAAATGATCTCAAAAACAAAAAGCAAAAAAAGCTTTGCAAAACTCTTGCTTTCATTAGCGTGCGTTTTGTGTATGGCATTTTCGGTTGTTATTCCGGTTAATGCCGAAGCAGCCAACGCAAGTGTAACAAAAGTAAGCGAAAGTCTTGTTCAGGTAAGAATGATTTACAAGAAAGACAGTCGTGATAAGGGTACACCTATTCAGGGCGGTACAGGTTTTCTTATCAACGGCAACACAGTTCTCACATGCGCTCATGTTGTTGATGTAAATGACGATGTTAAGGCAATTTGTAAAGATATTTTCGGTTCAAATTACAGCATTGACAACCTGAGCCTTGAAGTTGTTGTTTCAGGTGATGTAACAATCCCTGTTAAGGTTAAGAAGGAAAGTCAGGAAATGGACTTTGCAATTGTAAACCTTACCGAGATGATGAACAGAAGAACACCCGCTGTTCTCGGCGACAGCGACAGTGTTGACAAAACACAGGTTGTTTATGCTCTCGGTTTCCCCGCAGCAGTTGCAGAGCTTCAGAACAAAAATACATACACAAGCGATGATGTAACAATCACAAGCGGTGAGGTTTCAAAGATTACTTCATCTGACGGTATTGATTATATTCAGCACGGTGCAATTCTTAATAACGGTAACTCGGGCGGTCCTCTTGTAAATGAGAACGGCGAGGTAGTTGGTATCAACAAGGGTACAAAGAGCAACTACTACTACTCCGTAAGCATGAATCAGGTTAAGAATATCCTTGACGAACTCGGCGTTGAGTATCAGAGCGGTACGGGTGCATCTGTAAGCAAAGGTGAAACAGTCGCACCGGAAACAGAGGAACAGCCGACAACAGAGGCAGTTGCTCCCGCAACAGAGAAACAGGAAGCAACAACAACCGCAGTTGCTTCAACAGATAAGAACAACGACAACGGCGACTCTTCAAAGATGATTATTATTATTGCAATTGCCGCAGTAGCTGTAATTATTATTATCGTAGTAATTATTATTATTGTTTCAGGCAGCAAGAAGAAGTCTAAACCCGTAAGAAATGTTCCGAACGGTCCGACAGGTATGAACAGAGGTCCTTCAGCTTATGGAAACCAGCCTCAGCCAAACAGAGGTTCATCACCTTACGGCAATCAGCCGCAGCAGAGCGGTGCTTACAGACCTAATGTACCGAGTCAGGGTGCTGCTCCGACAGTTCCAAACAATGAGGGTGCAGGTCAGACAACCGTTCTCAACGAAGGTGCAGGCGAAACAACAGTTCTCGGTTATCAGCCGACAGGTGCGGTTCTTGTGAGAACTTCAACAAACGAGAGAATCAGCATCAACAAGCCCGAATTTGTAATCGGTAAGGAAAGAAGAAGAGTTGACTATTGCATCAGCAATAACAATTCTGTCAGCAGAGCACATGCAAAGATTAAGGCTCGTGCAGGCAAGTTCTTTATTTCAGACCTTGGTTCAACTAACTGCACTTATGTAAACGGAAACAAGCTTACTCCAAATCAGGAAGTTGCTCTTAGCAACGGTGACAAAATTAAGATTTCTGATGAAGAGTTTCAGTTTATGGGCTGATTAAGCAGGTATTAATATGAATTATTTAACAGCAGTACATACAGATGTAGGAATCAGGAAGAAAACAAATCAGGATTCGGCTCTTGTTATGGAGGCAACAACCGACAAGGGAAATGTATTATTGACTGTTGTTTGTGACGGTATGGGCGGCCTTGCTAAAGGTGAGGTCGCCAGTGCTGCCGTTATAGATGCGTTCAGTAAATGGTTTGAAAATGATCTTCCGAAAATTATAGGTTCACCCGATATGAAAGATATGATTTTCCGTTCATGGGAAAAGATTGTTTTTGATATGAACCGAAATATTTCTTCTTTTGGAAGAAGAACGGGAATAAGTCTTGGTACTACCGTTGTTGCCTGTCTGTTTGCAGGCAATGAATATTATATCGTAAATATCGGCGATTCAAGAGCGTATTGTTTCAGCGACAGAACATATCAGCTGACCAAAGACCAGTCGTATGTTCAGCGGGAAATTGATATGGGCAGAATGACGCCCGAAGAGGCTGAAACCTGTCCGAAAAGAAATGTTCTTTTACAATGCATAGGTGCAAGCGAATACATTGAACCCGCATTCTATAACGGCAGTATGGTGTCGGGTCAGATATTTATGCTTTGCTCCGACGGATTCAGACATGTTATCACCGATGAAGAAATGTATGAAAGACTTAATCCGTTTGTGCTTAACAATGAACAGCAGATGAAAGATAATGCAGTTTATCTTACCGAGCTTGATAAATACAGAAGAGAACAGGACAACATTACGGTTGTTTTAGTAAGGGTAGAGTGAGAGTATGCTTGAGATTGGTTCCGTAATCGACGGAAAATATAAAATACTTAATGTAGTTGGCAAAGGCGGTATGAGCGTTGTTTACCTTGCCATGAATGAAAGGGCAAACAAACAATGGGCAATCAAAGAAGTTCGTAAAGATGGTATGCAGAGCTTTGAGGTTGTAAAGCAAAACCTCGTTGCTGAAACCGATTTGTTGAAAAAACTTAATCATCCGCATTTGCCAAGTATTATTGATGTTATCGACTGTGACGATACATTCCTTATCGTTATGGATTATATCGAGGGTAATCCGCTCAGCAAGGCTCTTGAAACGAGCGGCGCTCAAAATCAGGACGATGTTATTGAGTGGGCAAAACAGCTGTGCGACGTTCTTGGATATCTTCATTCAAGAAAGCCCCCGATTATTTACCGTGATATGAAACCGTCAAATGTTATGCTCAAGCCAGACGGAAATGTAATGCTCATTGATTTTGGTACGGCACGAGAGTTCAAGTCAACAAGCGTTGCCGACACAACCTGTCTTGGTACACAGGGATATGCCGCACCCGAACAGTTCGGCGGTCACGGACAAACCGATGCGAGAACGGATATCTATTGTCTTGGCGCTACTATGTATCACCTTGTAACAGGACATAATCCTGCAACACCTCCGTATGAGATGTACCCGATTCGCCAATGGAATCCGATGCTTTCGTCAGGTCTTGAAGAAATTATTCTCAAGTGTACGCAGAGAAATCCCGAGGACAGATATCAGTCCTGTGCAGAGCTTTTGTATGCCCTCGACCACTACAGGGACCTTGATATTGAAAATAAAAAGGTTCAGTCGTTTAAGTGGAAAACCTTCCTTGCCTCATTTATTATGACGATTGTTATGCTTGTCGGTACAATCGGATTCAGTGCCGGTCTTACGGTTCAGACTTCTTCAACTTATGAGAGTAAGATTGAGAACGGTGAAAACGCACTTGACCAGGATGCGGCTGAGAAAGCTTACCTTGATGCTATAGAAATTGATCCTTCTGATTTAAGAGCATATCAGGGACTTCTTGAAAGATACTTAAATGATTCAAAATTAACTCAAAAAGAGTATATGAAATTCAACGAACTTATGACTGTTAATAAAGATAAGCTTATAGAAAAAAATTCCGAAGCGTATGCTGAGAATATAGCTTATAAATTTGCAAATGGTTTGTATTTTGAATATGTAAAAGACGAATCCAAAGATGAAAAATTTAGTGTTGAGGGTATTGGAAAATCAACTGAATGGTATAAGGATTCGGAAAAATACCTTACCGATGAAAAAAAGAAAAACAGATCAAAATTGTTGCTTTCAATGATTGACGCATATCAGAACACCGATGTTACGGATGCGGGCGGAGATCCTGCGGAGAATGCAGAAAATTACTGGAAAAATCTAAAAGCAATAGCCGCTGATAATATTGCCGAAGAAGACAATAATCAAGTTGCTCTGTTGGTTTACAATAATGTTGTGTCTCAGATAGACAAAAAGTGCGATGATATAATTGAAAATGGCTTAGCCACTAAACAAGAAATATTAACTGAACTTGATCGTATTTTGAAATGTGTTAAAAAGATTAATCCTAATCAAAAACTTACTGAGATAAAAAATGATTGTATCGAGAGTATTAGAGTAGCAAAAATGGATGTTGAAAGTATGGGGTGAAATAATGGATTTAATTTCGATTTTTAGGATTTGTTTTTACATATGCCTTGCGTTTACGATTTTGTTTTTCATTATTTCAGTCGTTCTGTTTTTTCTGTTTGATATCAAAACAATTTTTAATATCAGAACAGGTCGTGCAAAGCAAAAAACAATCAAAGAAATGCAGGCGGCAAATAATTCAACGGGCAGACTTCGTGTTGACGGAAAGACGCTTACTTCACAGCTTTCAAAAAATGACAAAAAGAATATCAAGAAGAAGAGGGAAAATATTATCGTTCCGCCACAGACGGAGCCTGTTAAAGAACAGTATGTAAATCAGAGCAAGACGCCTTATGGCGACGGTTCGGAAAATACAACGGTTCTTCAACCACAGGCTGAACCGACAGCCGTGCTTTCACAGCCTGATATTCAAAGCTATGATCCGGGCGCACAGACAACGCAACAGCTTTCCAAAAGCGATATGAATAATATAGGTTACGACAATTCTTTTGCATATGACAATGTGCAGAATGTGAATTTTCAGATTGTCAAAAAACTTGTGGTTATTCATACCGATGAAATTATTAACTGATAATAATTAGAAGCTCAACAGCAGTTTTCTGCTGTTGAGAATTCGCATATTTTGAGGTGAACTACTTGAAAAGTGATATAAACAAGTTTAAGGCGGTATTGGTTTTGTTTACTGTTTCACCGCTTTCACTATTAATTCTTCTTTTCCTCAGTTTTGAGGGAGATTCGGTAAACATTCCCTTAATTTGCATTACAGAGGTTATTTTTTGGGGATGTATGGTTGCAGGCTATGCTTTGCTTGCAATGATTAATAAAAGCCGAAAGTCAAAAATAAAAGGCAAGCAGACACTTAAAAAGACAAAACCGGGTGTTATCTGTTTTTTCTCAAACAGATTTGCCATTGTTTTTGATATGATTATGGGACTTTCGTTTGTGCTGACGATTATATTTTGGATATTTCCTGTTTTGAACTGTGCTGTGATAGAAACTTTCGCAGTATTTCTCTTTTCTCTGCATATGCACAGTATCTTTAACGGGGTGAATTATAAATATATAAAGAGTATATCTGACAAAAAAGAAGGAGAGTAAACAATGGAATTGAATTTTTCAAAAAAGGCCAGAAAAATCGTTGCATCATTGCTTGCTGTGGCAATCCTCCTCGGAGTTCTGCCCGTTAGTGGCTTGACAGGCAATTCTTCGGGTAATGAAGGAAACAACGGTTCTGCAAACACAATTTTTGTCAAATCAGATTATCAGCCCGTGCTTTTTGACAGCAACGGCAATGTGAAATCAGTATTGACAAAAAAAGACGGAACAAATAATGTTTATACCGCAACACCTAAAAACGGTGACAAAATCGGTGTTTTTAAAGATGAAAACTTTGAAGCAGATAAGTCAATCGTTTTCTTTAAAAGTAATGAATGGAATGCTCCGTGTGTGTACCTTTGGCAAGGTGGAGTTAATAACGGTGGATTTACCGATACTAAGATGACAAAACTTTCTGATGGTATCTATTATTCTGTTTATCCGTCAAATATCTATAATCAAGTTGTTTTTAATAATGGTAACAATAATGAGAAAACAGGTGATTTGTCTTTAGTTGATTTCGGTGTGTATGTGCATAACAGTGACGGCAGTATCTCTAATGAATCATCTGCCGAGTATTTCAACTGTGTTGACTACAAGGAATCAAATAATGTTTATGAATTTACCGCTGACTCAAATACTTGGAAAGAGGCTAATGTTAACAAGCCTACTCCAAATGTAACTATCAGCGGAAATGGTAAAGACGAAGTAAAGGTTATTGAAAATGGCGCTGGAAAAGATGTCAGCTACAAATATTATTCAAATCAAAAAGTAGTTGCAAATGCTTCTGGTGTAACGGGCTTTACTGCAAGCGAAGTAGAGTATTCAAATAATGTTTATAGCGTTACCTATACAAGCAATGAATACAGCTTTATTTCATACGAATTTACAAGCGGTACAGTTAGTTTTGAAGAACTTGATGATTTGACTGTAACAGGTGAATGGAAAGTATATGACGGTGACAAAGAAATTTCTGATGATACAGTTGTCAGAGACGGTAAAGAGAATGTTACTGCTAAATATACAGTAACTTCGGCTGAATATCAGGGCACCCAAATTTCAGAAAAAGATTTGACTAATTTGACTATTGCTTTGAGATTTAACGGTAACGATTATACTAACGGCAGTGTAATTGCGAAAGAAGATTTAAAGGCTGAAAATAATACATTATCAGGCACAGCTACATATAATAAACAGACTGTAAGTTTAGTTGAATATAAGTTCAATTGTGTTGAATCAAAGGGCGTTGATTTAACAACCAATTCTAAAGGCACAATAATTGTAGAAAAGAATGGTGAATCCCATATCTATTCATCTCCTGATGAGGCAGTCTTAGAGATAGAAAAAGTCGGTGAGGCTAGTGATTATGCTGTGTCGTCAAAAAATAAAGTTATTAAAGTGACACAGGATGAAGAAAATAAAAATATATTCACAATTAAAGGCATAAGCGGATTAGGTGAAGATACAGCCGAGCTGGAAGCTTCATATGTTGTACACAGAAAAACTATCACCCAATCTTACACACTACATTATAAAAATAAAATTGCTTTCACAGGAATGAAATATACCACGAAAGATGAGAGTGACGGTACATATAAAACATATCCGTTTGTAAAAGAAGGTACAACTGTAAGAGCACAGTTTAGTTTTAATGTTTCTGAACAGCAACTTATTGATAAGATTGAATGTGTTTCTGCTCCTGACGGTGTAGATAAGGATGCACTTACTAATACGAAGACTGATAAGGGCATATGGTATAAAGATATTACAAAACCCGGCACATATGAGTTCGTTATCTATGATAAGTGCGACAACACAAAAAAGATTACAATACAACCTTATGATTTAAAAATAGATGATAAAGCACCAACTGTTGAAAATATCTCTTTCAAGGCAGTTGAAACTAACGGTGATAAAGTTTTAAAATTTCTCACTTTTGGTATTTATTCCAAAAATGAAATAGAGGTTACAGTTAAAGTGAAGGATGAGGGACTGTATTCATCGGGTATTTCAAAAATCGAACTCTATAATGAAGAAGAAAAGATTAACTCCGCCGCTGTTGATGCTAACGGTAATGCTACTTTTACACTTGAAAAAATAGATGATATTTATAATCTCAAGATAAAAGCCATTGATAATGTGGGTCATGATAGTAAAGTAGTTGGTGTTTCTGATATTTCTGTTTTTGAAGAAGTAGAGAAAGATCAGTATGTTCAGCATGAGGTTAGTAAGAATTCAGAAGGTAAGTTTGAAATTGTTTCAACAGGTAAAGCGGCATATGTAGAAGAACCGTCATTTACGCCTAATAACCACAAAAATCAATTTACATCTGATAGTAAAGATTACTATTCGTGTGACGGTTGTTTTTCATTTGAGGTTAAGGATGATTTATCAGGTATAAAATCAGTAAAGGCATATCTTGACGATAACGAGGTTCAGCTTGTTCGTACTGACGAAAAATCGGAAGAGACAGCTACATTTGATGAGGCATATTTTGATAGAGAAGCAGAAGGTATCAAAAGCACAGTAAAAAGTGCATCTTTCAAATATACCGCAACAGAACTTAAAGACGGAAAGCACACATTTTATGCTGTGGTAGAGAATAACAGCGGTATTGTAACAAAATCTACAGATAAAATAATTTTTATTGATAAAACCGTACCTAGAGTAACGAAATTCCATTTTGAAGACGGTTCAAATGCCGGCGACAAAATTCTTTCGTTCCTTACTTTTGGTATTTATCATAACGATAAAATAAAAGTTACAGTATCTGCGACTGATGGTACGGTTAATGGTGTAGCTACAGGGGTTAAAGCTATTACTCTCTATAACGGTACTGAATCAATAGAAGGTAACTTAGAGAACGGAGAGGCTACATTTATTCTTAACTGTGATTCTAAATCATATAAGCTTTCTGCTACAGCGACAGATAATGTTGGCAATATCTCAAAGTATTGGACATTTAACGGCCTTGATAAGAGTAGCAAAAAAGGAGACTTTCATAATCTTTCATTATATGATGATGCGCCTACATGGGATAATTTTGAAGTAGTTGCTACAGATAAGCAACCTGAAGTAAAAATTAATGATATTACACCTCTTGAAAACACATATAAATATACTGATAATGGTAATATGTATTTTTCATCGGGTGCGAATATTAAATTTACAGTAACGGATGAGATTTCAGGTATCAAAAATGTTGAGGTTTATCTTGACGGTGAAAATAAATCAGGTACACCGCTTAAAGTAACAACTGAATCTGAGAATCATCCTGCAAGTGATGATCAAACTAAAACAAAATCAGGTGTATTTTCTTGTAGCACGGGGGATCTTTCTGAAGGTAAATATACAATTCGTATTTATGCACAGAATAATAGTGGTAACAGTTTAGAAGACAGTTCTATGACATTTTATGTTGATAAAACTCCGTCAGAAATTACAGGATTTACCTTTAGCACTAATAAAAGTGCCACGGATAAGTTGCTGTCATTCCTTACATTTGGTATTTATCGCAATGAAGAAATCAAAGTTACGGTAACAGCAAAAGACCCTGCCGTAAATTATGTTTCATCAGGAGTTAAGTCAATAACTCTGTATAATGGTGAGGATGAGATTAAACCTGATAAATATGGAAATAATCAGGCTTATTTTACACTTCCAAATAGTGATAGTGCATATCATATTTATGCAACAACAACAGACAATGTGGATAACGAAGGTAAGTTCTATTCATTCAATACAAAGAATTTTGGTGCTGCCTACAGAAAAGAAAGTGTAACATTTGATGGTTCTTGCCTCAGCCCTTATGACACAGAAGATGCTGTAAAAGCGGCTCAATTAACAGAAATTGTTTCTTCTAATCAGAAACCTGAAATTAAAGACTTTAAGCTATCTGCAACAAATGAACTTGATGCAGTAAATCTGAATGGAAACAATTGGTATTCAAGTGATGTGAAAACTGAATTTTCGGTTGACGGTGGATTGTCAGGAATTAATTCTGTGAAATTATTTGTTGATACATATGAGGAAAATGCGAAAATAACTGAATTCCCTCAGGATAATGGTAATGGAGCAGATAAAGAAATTAGTATGGTTACAAGTAATGAGTCTGACTCCAATAATTCTACAGGCTCTTCTTCAGCAGTATTTGGTCATTTAAATGATAGTTATTTTACAGCACCAGAACGAAAAGGAAAAATTACTGAAGCTGAATTTATTTATCTAACAAATCCAAAAAGAGAACTGTCAGAGGGCAAACATACAATCACCATATTTGTAAGAAGTAATAACTATGAATTTAGTTATGTGCAAAAAACTTTCTATGTTGACAGATCTACACCTAAAGTAACAAAGTTTGAATTCAGCCCTACAGTTACTAACAACAGTAATAATGAACCTGTTGAAAATAAAAACGCCTATGGCTACTATGTTAACCAGAAAACAAGGGTTACTGTAACTGCAGCCGATACCAAAACGGATGTTAAACCCGTATCAGGTGTTAAAGAAATTTTCTACAAGGCTGTTGATTTTAAAGGTAAGACAATACTGAACGAAAGCAAATCTGTAAACAGCAACAACTCAGTTTCATTTGATGTAGAACCAAACTTTAAGGGTTATATCTATGCGTATGCGGTTGATAATGTTTACAATGGCAGCAAAGATGCCAAATATAATGGCAAAGTTGCTGATAAGCGTGAGTTCCACCCAGACGGATTAGTTGTTGAAAACGGTGAAATGCATGCCAAATCGTCGGGTATTACAGCAACACTTCCGAACAGCAGTTATTCAGCAAACGGTAATCCTCTTTACAGCGGTGACATTACAATTCCTGTAACTGTTACTGACTCTTACTCAGGTATTAAGCAGATTGAATATTCTGTTAAATCTAATTATGATACACAGAATAATCAGGCACAGACTGTTGATATTGCTAATTCTGGCAACGGTTCGAGTGTCGGCGGTTGGACTGTTAATAAAACAGATAAAAACCTTGTAACGCAGATGAGCAGAAACATTACTGTAAGTAATAACAGCAACGATATTGTTCTTACTGTTAAATTTACAGACAGAGCAGGCAACAAAACTGAAATTGAAAAGAAGTTCAGCATTGACAAGACTAAGCCTGTTATTGATGTTAAGTATGACAACAACGAGCATACTACATACGGCGGAAATGATTATTACAAGGCTGACAGGACGGCTACCGTAACTGTTACAGAGCGTAACTTTGACGAGTCGCTTGTTGAGGCGGCAATTATGAAGAACGGCGGCAGATACACAACAATCGGCGGCTGGACTCACAACAACAATACCGCAGATCCCGACAAGTCAACTCATGTTGCTAAGATTGTTTACAACACAGACGGCGACTTTACATTTGACATTGCCGTTAAGGACAAGGCTATGAATTCTGCCGACAAGTTTACTCAGCAGAAGTTCACGGTTGACAAAACTGCTCCTGTAATTGACGTTTCATTTGACAATAACTCTGCAAAGAACGGCAACTACTACAAGGCTGACCGTACTGCTACTATCAAGATTACGGAACATAACTTCAACAGCGGAAGTCAGTATGTAAACATTCCCGTAACTGCAGAGGGAGCAACTGCTCCGTCAGTTGTAGGTTGGTCAGGTTCAGGCGATGACCACAATGCAACAGTTTCGTTCAACAAGGACGGCAAGTATTCATTTACTGTTGACTATACCGACCTTGCAGGTAACAAGGCTGTTCAGAAAAAGGTTGATTCGTTCTATATCGACAAAACCGCTCCCGAAGTTGAAATCACAGGTGTTGCAGATCATCAGGCTTATAACGGAACGGTTGCTCCTGTTGTAACATACAAGGACGATAACTTTACAGATGATCACGACTTCCGATTCACAAAAATTAATATCAACGGCAAGAGTGAAGATACTTCTAAGTTCGATTACGATACCGGCGGCAACGGCGTGACAGAATTTATTTATAAGTACAGAGATTTTGCCGAGGTTCTTGAAAATGACGGTATTTATAACTTCACCGTTGAGCTAAGCGATAAGGCAGGCAACAGCACATCAAAGAGCGTTACATTCTCGGTTAACAGATTCGGCTCAACATTTAAAGCATCCGATGAGTCGGAAAAGCTCATTAAGAACGGCTACACAAATGCAGAGCAGGATATCGTGATTGAAGAAATCAATGTTACTCCGCTTACAAAGCACAGCGTAACACTTGCCAAGAGCGGCGGAAATAGTACAGAACTTGTTGAAAATACCGATTACACATTTACTTCAAGCAACAACAGTAATGAGTGGTGCAAGAGTGTTTATACCGTAAACAAGAAGAACTTCTTTGATGAGGCTGCATATACAGTTACAATTATGTCGGTTGATAAGGCTAAGAACACAAACAACAACCGTATGGCAAATTCTTCTCTCAGCACAGGACAGAAAAATAAGCGTGAATGTGCAATTTCATTTGTTGTTGATAAGACAAGCCCTCTCGTAAGTATTACGGGTATCAAGGATAATGAGCTTTACAAGGAAGCAAGCAAAAAGGTTAAAATTGTTTGTGAGGACGATAATCTTGATAAGAGCAAGCTGGTTGTAACTCTTGATAACAAAAAGCTTGCCGAGGGTGAGGATTACACGATTGTTGATGATAAGGACGGTTCTATTGCAGGTATGCTTACCGCAGAAATTGTTCTTAAAGCAGAAACAGGCGGTATTAAAGAAAATCTTAAGGTTACAATCGGCGACCTTGCAGGAAATACAGGTGAAAAGAGTGTTGATAACTTCATTCTTTCCGCTAATATATTTCAGAGATTTTTTGCAAATCCCGTACTGGTAATTTGTACTTTTGCAGGTCTTGCACTTGTTATTGCGGCAGTAATCTTCTTTGTTGCAAAGAAAAGAAAAAAGGCTGAATAAAGTCAGACAATATTTTTAATGATTCGGGCGTATCCTCTTTTCGGGATATGCCCGAAAAAGAAAGGTGGGCAGGATATGCTTTTCGGCGGTGATATCGTAAATGATACTTACAGTATTGTTGAAGAAATCGGCAGCGGCGGTATGGGTGTGGTGTATCTTGCATATCACCTCAGACTGGAAAAATATGTTGTTATGAAAAAAATCAAGAACAGAAATCTTGATTCTTCCTTTCTGCGAAATGAAGTGGATATTCTTAAAAAACTTCATCACCCGTATCTTCCGCAGGTATATGACATTATCGAATACGAATGTGATTTTTATACGGTTATTGATTATATTGACGGCAAGGACCTTGAACATTTTATTAATGACGGTTATGTGTTTACGGAAAGTCAGTTAATCAAGTGGCTCCGACAGCTTTGTGAGGTGCTTGACTATTTGCATTGCAATAATCCTCCGATTATCCATACGGACATTAAACCCGCAAATATAATTGTGAGGGATAACGGCGACATTTGCTTAATTGACTTTGGCATTTCATTGAGTGCCGATGACGCTGTAAAGGGTTACAGCAAGAATTATTCGTCACCCGAGCAGTATATGAATGTAATGAATATATTGAACGGAACTCCGGAACTCAACGCTCCGCTTGACGGACGGACAGACATTTACAGCCTTGGTGCTGCTTATTATCACCTTATGACAGGATGTATTCCCGATATTGAGGACGAAACACTTCCGCCTCTTGAAGAATACGAGCTTCCGTATTCTCAGCCGTTTATTTCGATAATAAGCAAGGCTATGGAGTGGGACATAAAGAAACGCTATAAATCTGCGTCAAAAATGCTTTCTGCTGTTGATAATATCAAAAAACAGGATGAGCGTTATAAGAGATACATATTGTTGCAGGTTTTGTCTTCGGTTGTTTCGGGAATTATGATAGTTTCCGGCGTGCTTATGTTTGTGTTCGGTAATTATGAAATTGCAGGTACCGAGCTTGCAGGGCAGTATGATTTGTTTGTTTCATATTGTGATAAAGGCGACACGGTTAACGCTGAACGACTTGGAACGGATTTGCTGAATAATTCAAAATATCGCAGTGTCATGACCGATAAAACAACGGCAGAAATTCTCCGTTATATGGGCGACTGCTATTTTGATGAGGGCGATTTTGCCAATGCCGTTGAAAATTATAAATCGGCATATGAAATTGCTGACGATGACAATGCCGAAGTTTGCCTGAGAGATTACGCAATTGCCCTTGTAAAAGGTAAAAGATTTTCAGAGGCTCAGAGCGTTATTTCTATGGCAGAGGAAAAATTTCCGAATTCGTCTGTCAATAAATTACTTCAGGCGGAAATTGAATATGAAAACGGCAATTTGGATAATTCTTTAAATTATGCAAATGAATGTCTTAACACCGAACCGAACGGCGATAACGCATTTGCCGCATTTTTGCTCAAAGGCGATATTTATACGGACAAAAATCAATACGGCGACGCTGTATCAAGCTATGAGAGTGCAAGGAGTATTGATGAGAATTTAAGTGTCTTGAGAAAACTCGGACAGGCATATCTCGGAATGGGTTCGCTTGGTTCGGGAATGGAAAGCAGCGGTCTGCAAAAAGCAAAAGAATGTTATTCAACCATTCGTGACAGATATTATCTTTCCGCAGAGGACGGAATAAATTATTCACAGGCATACAGCCTTTCGGGAGATTTGTCGGAGGCAAGAGGCTTGCTTGATGACCTTGCAATAACTTATCCCGATGACTGCAGGGTATATATGCAGCTGGCAATTGTCAGCGATAAGCAAAATGATACTCAAAGCAGAGTGTATTGCGAAAAAGCGAGAGCTTTGTATAAGGAATCAAGCGACAGCGTTAAGCAAAATGTCGACGGCAACAGATTAAATGAAATAAAAAATTTGTACAGACGATTTTTTGGAAGTGTGTGGTAAAAGGGGTGTTTGTATGCTTTTGTTTTTTGGCATTGCACTTGTTGTTGCCGGCATATTTCTGTTGGCAGTAACTCAGATTGTTCTTTGGAGAAAAATAAAAAAGTTTAATGAGGAATGGGAGGACGAGCAGAATGAAATGTCCTAATTGCAGGTGCATCGTTCCGAATAATGTAAGCAGATGCACATATTGCGGATATGATTTTATGTCGGGAAGTGCCAAAACCTTGACAATTGAAGAAGCATATGAATTTAAAACATACGATTATGATTACAGCTGTGATAATTATGCAGATGAATTTTATGCATACGATGATTATTATAATTGTGAAAGCTATAAAACAGAAAATGCGTCTGCGTACAGACGGGAAACTGATGATAACAGTCCGATTATGTTAATTTCTGCACTTATGCTCCTTGCGGCAACATTGTTGCTGTTGAGTGTTGTTGCAATTATTATTTGACGGCAGAGGGGGATTTGAGAATGAACAAGAAAACTATGCTTTTGATTATACCTGCAATAGCTTTGCTTGCCTGTTGTATTGCGGCAATATGCGTTATATGTATTCCGTCAAGCTACGAGGTTTATACGAAACAAATTCAAACGGCGGAGAAATATCTTGCAGACAAAGATTATGACGGTGCTATAAAATATTACGAAATGGCAAAGGCAACCGATGAAACTCAGGAAGAGCCTTATCTTAAACTTGCAATGATTTATTATGACAACAAAAATGATATGGAAAAGGCTGTTGCAATTCTTACCGAGGGCTATGAAAAGACAAAGTCTGAGCAGATTAAGAATGCACTTGCCGTTTATCAGGGTGCAGGTGAAAAGAACACCGATACATCGGGAAAAACAGACTACAACGGCAATCCTGTAAATATTACCTTGCTGAATATGTTCGGGCAATATAATTACGAACAGTACAGTAAAAACTATACCGTTGTGTCGGATAATTACAGCGACGGTGTTTATACGGTAAGATACAACGGTATCGATGCAGAATTTTCTTACAGCAACGACTCGACTAAGGTTGTTGACAACAAAACAATGAAACCGTTTTCTTACTCATTCCCGACAGAAATTAAGGTGGATAAGATTTCCGATATTATCAATGTTCCGTCACAGGGAATGAAAATTGACGAGTTGAAAAAATCGGCAGGCATTACAAATACCGTTGCAAAGTACGATAATACGCTGAAGAAAAATATTATTACTTTCAACTGTGAAAAATGTACGGTGTCTGTTGAAACGGACAAGAACGGTACAATAACGGCTAACACTTCTTATATTACCGTAAATCCCGAAACGGTTGCCGCAGTTGCTCGAAAATCTAAGGTTAGCGGTAAGGTTATCAGTGTTACAACAGCGGATGTTGTAAGCAGTGCAGAAGTGGTTGTCAGAAAAGGCAAGGACTCAAAGGACGGTGAAGGTGCCGCCGATGTGTCAATTGACAGCGGAAATTACAGCGTTGAACTTGAAACAGGTGATTATACATTTGAGGTTTCGGCATCGGGTTATAAAAAAGAATATTTCAATGTTTATGTGAGCGGAGCGGATCAGGAGAAAGATTTCAGTATTTCTCCGTCACTTGCAGAGGGTGAAATAAGAATTGTACTTGAATGGGGGGCAACACCAAGCGACCTTGATTCTCATCTTGAGGGTACGACTAGAAACGGTGACGAAGTCAGCATTTATTGGATGAATCGTGTTGCAACCTCCGGAGCAAAAACTATTGCACAGCTTGATGTTGATGACAGGGACGGATACGGTCCTGAAACTATAACACTTTCCGAGCTTGACGGTACATACCAATACAGGGTTCACAGATTTTCTTCAAGCGGTTCGCTTGCCATGTCGGGTGCGGTTGTAAAGGTGTATTCCGGTTCGTCAGAGCCGATAACAATTTCAGTTCCGTCCGATTGTGATGAATGGTGGGATGTATTCACCATTGAAAACGGCGAAATCAAAAATATCAACGGGGCAACAAATTGATGATGGTATTAGTAATAGTGTTGACAGTTGCCTTGCTTATTCTGATTGCCGCGGCGATTGTAAAGCTTAATTCTGAAAAAAGCGAGAGAGATAAATATTATACCGCCGCAGGCAATATAATCAAGGAAGAATATCTTAACTACTGCCTAACAAACAATATGAATTCAGATAACAGGGCTGACGCTCCTAACGGTCAGAAAATTATGATATACATAAAAACTTTGAACCGTAAACAAAAGGCACAGTTTGTATTCGATCCCGAAAAAGGCGTAAATATCGGCAGAGATTCCGAGAAAAATAACATTTTTATCAATGAAGCATCGGTTTCCATGAACCATTGCAAAATCTTTTCCGATGATATGAGGGTTTACATATGTGACCTTAATTCGTCTAACGGAACAGTTCTTAAAAGAGGTCTGTTCGGAAATTACTTGCTTGAGGGCGGAAATTCATGTGAGCTTATGTCGGGGGATCGTGTTTGCATAGGCTCAAATGTATTTAAAATTACGCTGTTTTATTATGATATGGTGACTATGTAGCAACGGAGGTTTGTTATGATACTGATAATTTACCGCAGTCAGGTTTGCAGAGAAATTGTTCTCCCGAATGCAGATAATACGGATTATCGTATTTTTATTGACAGCAAGGAATTTAAACTGAAAAAAAGTTTTTATCTCTCTCTTGAAGTAATTGCTCATAAATGGTCAATAACAAACGAAAACGGCGAGTATAAAATTGTAAAAAATCAAAGTGAATTTGAAAAAACATCCCTCGGCGGAGGAGATATTGTTTCTATTATCACTCCCGAAAAGGATTCTCTTCGTTGCATTGTCGTTGACGCCGAACCCGTGCTTGCATCTTTTGAAAAGTATTTTATCGGAAACGGGCTTGTTACGGTTGGTAGTGAGGCTGACAATACCGTGCAATGTTCATTTTTGAATTTGATTTCAAAACACCATTGCAACCTCAGATTTGACGGAGCTTACACTGTTCTTGAAGATACAAGCTCAAACGGAACTTTTGTAAATCATATCAGGGTAGGCGGGAGAAAAGTCCTCGGTTTCGGAGAAATAATAGATGTTTTCGGTCTGAAAATAATTTGTTTCGGAGATATGATTGCGGTGGGCTCGCTGTTTTCAAAATTTTCGGTATCCGACAAAATTGAGAAATTCACCCTTCCGAAAGTTTCATATGATACTGCTCACGCTGTTTCAAATGTGGAAATGTTTAACCGTTCACCGAGAATTTTCAGAGAAATATGCAACGAAACGGTTGTTATTGAACCGCCTACAGTTCCGCAGTTTTCAAAAAAGCGTTCTATGCTAAGCGTTATAGGCCCGTCATTTACCATGGCAATTCCTATGGTGCTTGGCTGCGGACTTACCGTGTTCAGCACTACGCTTAACGGTTCGGGTGCAAACGCATTTATGTTTACGGGTATCATCACTTCGGTCGGTTCTGCTCTTATGGGGGGCTTGTGGGCATATTACAATATTAAAGAAACAAAAAAGCGTGAAGCAGAGGACGAATCCGAAAGATTTAACATTTACGGTAATTACCTTATTGAAATTGCCGATTACATTAAGGAAAAATACAGACAAAATTTTGAGGCATTGAACACAATGTATCCGTCTGCGGATATATGCGCAGAGTATACAAGAAACAATCCGGAACTGTGGTGCAGAAACTTTACCCATAGCGATTTTCTTTTTTGCCGACTCGGAACGGGTGACATTGATTTTCAGGTTGATATTCAAATTCCGAAAGAAAAGTTTTCCGTTACATATGACGGCTTAAAGGATAAACCGGCAATGCTTTATGACAACTTTAAAAAGCTGAACAATGTTCCCGTGGGAATTGATTTGCAGTCAAAAAAATTGTGGGGTATTGCAGGCGGTGAAAATAAAACCGGAGCTTTTGAAATTGTTGACGACATAATTGCACAGATTGCGGCAAACATCAGCTATACGGATGTCAAAATTGCATTTTGTTTTGACGAAAAAGAATTTGAAGATAAAAACAGGTGGGATTATGTTCGTTGGCTGCCGCATGTATGGTCGGAAAATAAAAACACGAGATATTATGCGACAAACAGGCAGGAATGTGCCGATGTATTTTTTGAACTTGCAAATATAATGCGTGTTCGTTGTGAAAATGAGAATAAAGATATATATGCACAGCCGCATTACATTTTATTTGTATCTGATGTAAGCCTGCTCGACGGCGAACTTATTGCAAAATATGTATTTGACAGAGAAAATAACACGGGGCTTACGACTTTTCTTATAACGGATTACTGCCGTAATTTACCTAATGTGTGTGAAAATATAATTCAGAACGACAGTGAATTTTGCGGGTTTTATAATGTTATGAGCCGCAATACAGAGGCTTGCTCCGTTCATTTTGATTCGGTGTCAAGCGAAAAAATGAATATGTTTGCAAAGACTCTGTCGGGAGTTGCCGTAAGAGAAATCAAGGGCGACAACAGCATTGCACAATCACTTGATTTCTTTGAAATGTACGGTGTGCAAAAGCTTGATGATTTTAACATTATTGAGCAATGGCAAAAAAACAGAACTTTCAACACGATGAAAGCTCTTGTGGGCAAAAAGACAGGCGGAGCTGATTGTTATCTTGATATTCACGAAAAGTATCACGGACCTCACGGACTTATTGCAGGTACAACGGGTTCGGGTAAAAGTGAGCTTATTCAGACATTTATGCTTTCGCTTGCAATCAATTTCAGTCCCGATGATGTTGCCTTTTTTGTAATCGACTTCAAGGGCGGCGGCATGGCAAATCTGTTTGTTGATTTACCGCATATGGCAGGTCAGATTTCTAACCTTTCGGGTAATCAGGTTCGCAGAGCGATGATTTCAATTAAGAGCGAAAATCTTCGCCGTCAGAGAATTTTCGGCGAATACGGTGTGAATAACATAAACAACTACACGAGGTTGTATAAGAGCGGTGAAGCTCCCACACCGATTCCGCACCTTGTTATCATAATTGATGAATTTGCGGAGCTGAAAAAGGAAGAACCCGATTTTATGCGTGAGTTGATCAGTGTTGCACAGGTCGGAAGAAGTCTTGGAGTTCACCTTATTCTTGCAACGCAGAAACCGAGCGGTACGGTTGACGATAACATTTGGTCAAATGCAAAATTCAGACTTTGTCTGCGTGTTCAGGATCGACAGGACAGTAACGATATGCTGCACAAGCCGGATGCGGCTTATATTACACAGGCGGGCAGGTGTTATCTTCAGGTCGGCAATGATGAAATATATGAGCTGTTTCAATCCGGTTGGAGCGGTGCGCCGTATGACGACAGCAACGAGGGCGGCAAGCAGGAAATTGCAACAATGATTACTCCGACAGGCAAAACCGCCATTGTCGGAAGTCATACAAAAATGAAACGCAAAGAACAGGAAAAACTGAGGTGGTATCTGTTCCTTTACAGGTGTGCAAGGTCAATTTCAAAAAGTGACGAATTTTTAAAAGAGGCAGACAGCAATCAGGGCGATGTTATTAATTTGCTTGCGGATAAGATTATTGAAAATGCAAGGAAGAATAAGTTTAATATTGGAAACGGCAACTCGGATATTAATGCCGTAAAGAATTTTTTAAAGCTGATTCCGAAAGATGTTTCCGACGATACCGAGGCGGTAAAGAAAATTATTTTCTCGGCGTCGCTTAACAATATTAAATTGCCCGAGGTTAAGGAAAAAACTCAGCTTGAGGCTGTTGTTGAATACATTGCAAAAACCGCAAAAAGCAACGGATACAGCTTTAAAGCAAGACTGTGGATGCCGTTGCTGAAAGAAGAAATCATTCTTTCCGATATTACAAAAAGCAAGTTCAACGGTTGGAATGAAAGCGATTCGTGGTCGCTTAATGCAGTGACGGGTATTTATGACGATCCGGAAAATCAGGCACAATTGCCGTTGTCGGTTGATTTTGCAAACGGCGGTCATCTTGCCGTTTGCGGTTCTGTAGTTACGGGTAAGAGTACATTTTTACAGACATTGATTTATTCGCTTGCAGTAAAGTATTCTCCGAATGTTGTGAATTTTTATATTCTCGATTTCAGCAGCGGAATGTTGTCGTCATTTGAAAAATTACCGCATACGGGCGGTATTTTGCGTGAAAATGATGTTGAAAAAATCGGCAAATTTTTCAGTATGATCAAGGGTATTATTGACGAAAGAAAGAAACTGTTTAACGGCGGTAACTATCGTCAGTATGTTAAAGTACACGGAACAGAAATCCCCTCTATTGTAATTGTGATTGACAATTTTGCAGGCTTTAAGGAAAAGACAGAGAATGCTTATGAGGATACTCTCATCCACCTTTCACGAGAGGGTGTAGGCTACGGTATCTTTCTTGCGTTATCATCGGCGGGATTCGGTATGGCTGAAATTCAAAACAGAATAGGCGATAATATTCGTACCGTTGTAAGTCTGGAAATGGGCGACAAGTTTAAGTATATGGATGTTATGAGGGCAACTCACATTGATGTTATTCCCGAATCGGGTATTAAAGGCAGAGGCATTGCATTTGTTGAGGGCAGATTGCTTGAATTTCAGACCGCTCTTGCGATTGACGCAGAGGATGACTACAAGAGAAACGCAAAAATTGAGGCAATGAGTCAGAAAATGCGTGATATGTGGGACGGAAATACGGCAAAACAGATACCGTTCATTCCGGAAAATCCCGTGTTTGACGATTTGAAAAATCTTGATGAATACAGCGTTGCCGTAAGCAATAAACGCTTGGTACCTTTTGCATACAACTATGTTGACGCATCTGTTTACAGCATTGATTTGGCGGATACATATTGCTGTTCAATAAGCGGAAAGAGGAGAACGGGAAAAACCAACCTGCTTAAATTGCTTATGTACGCAGTAAGTCAAAAGAACGGCAAGGGTGTGGTGATTGAGAAAGAAAGCAATGAATTAAAACTGCTTTCTTCGGAACTCGGCTTTGAGTATATTGACAGCGATAAGGGAGTTTTCGATTACTTTAAGTCAATTACCGATGAGTTTGTTGCAAGAAATAAATATAAGCATATTCTTGAGGAGGACGGACTGTCAGATCTGCAAATATACGAAAAAATGAGCGTTAAAGAACCGATGTTTATTTTTATATCCGACATTACAAAGTTTATTGATTGCGTATATCACCCCGAGGGGAATATTACGAATATGAGCGGATATTTTGAAAATATCATCGAAAAAGGCAGTTTACATAACATATATTTCTTTGCGTGTATCAACACGGATAACATTGCATCTGCCGCAGGAAGCAATTTGTACAGACTTTTTACAGGTTATAAAACGGGAGTTCACCTCGGCGGAAATGTTGCGTCACAGAGGATATTCAATTTCCAGAATATACACTATTCGCAGATGTCAAAGTCATCAAAGAAAGGTCACGCTCTTACGCCCTCAAAGGATGATGATACAACTGCACTTAAAATTATCGTACCTCTTTTTGGGAGTAGAGAAGAATGATATCTTTTTTGGCTTATACCAAAAGTAAAAATGAATTGACCTTGCTGAAGCAGACTGTTACGGATATAAGCTCGGTACTCAGCGATGAGGACTTGAAAATGTATGGCTTTTCATCAAGAGATAAATTTGAAAAGTTTCTGGAAAACTGTCCCGTGCTGGATATTTCGTGCGTTGACATTTGCGGAAACGGCGGAATAGATTATGCAAAAAAGGTGAGAAGTACAAATAAGGATATGTCGATATTACTTATTGTTGATTTAAGCCTTTCGCCTGCAACATATATTATTCCGAGTATTATGGCTGCTTCTTTGCTGATAAGACCGTTTGACAGAGCTGCTGTTAAAAATGTTCTTGATACGGTTTTAAAGGATTACTGCGAATATTTTGAACAAGAGGACGGCGGTAAAAGCTTTGTGGTTGAAACCCGTGAGGGCAAACGGCTTGTGCCGTATTCGGGGATTGTTTATTTTGAATCACGGAATAAAAAGATTTTTCTCGGCACTGATAACGAAGAATACTCATTTTACGGTACGCTTGATAATCTTGAAGAAACGCTCGATGACAGGTTCATAAGATGTCACAGAAGTTTTATTGCGGCAAAGAAAAGAATAAGTAAAATTGTCCTCTCAAAAAATATTGTCGTGCTTGACAACGGTTGTGAAATTCCGCTTTCAAGGTCATACAAAGGCAAAGTCAAGGAGGCAATTCAAATATGAATAACGGCACTCAAAACTATGTTTTGACTAAAAAACAACTTTATATTTTGCTTGTGGGTTGCGGCGGTGAATCGGTGAGAGGACTGAAAATTGACGGTGATGTTCCCGATAAGGCGGAAATCATCAAAACTATCGGTGAACTGTCGGACAGAGGATATGTTGTTTCGGACGGAAACAGTTTTCATACCGTAGGTGATATCGACAAAATTATAAAGCTGATTATGTTTGCACCCGACTTTTATATTATCAAAGGCAGAAACAATGTTCCGGATTTGTGCTGTTACGGAGATAAAAAGCAATTTGCCGTGTGCGAAGTTATGGTAACCAAAGCAGACAGCATAAGAATTTCGGTTTGTGATTTTGAGGGCCTTTTTTCAAAACTTTTTGACGAAGGGTATTTTGAAAATTGCTTTGATGAATATTTTGTCGGTGATGATGAACTTAGGGAGTTTGAAGCTCGTTATCTTGAGAAAAGGGATATATCCTGTGAAAACAACGGCAGTTCAAGGCGAGTGTTTTCAATTGACAAAATAAGGTCTGACGGCACAGACAGATATATAGATATTGCAGAGTATTTTTTGTGTGACTATATACTTGATGTTGACGGCGAAAATGTGAAAAGGAAGCAGTTGTCAAACTCGGAAATGAAAAAAAGTATAAAAAATTTGTTGGAGGAAAGCGTATGATTGTTGCCGAAATTTATGTGCCGGTTCTTGATGCTTCATATGATTTTAAGCTTGATGAGAATGTGCCGACAGGTGTTGTGATTGAAGAAATTGCAAGCGTTATCTGTCAGAAAGAACAGTGCGAAATCGGAGGCGATAAAACGCAGTTTATGCTGTTTAAGGTTGAGAACAGACAGTCGCTTTCCGCAAATCTTACCCTGTATGAAAACGGTGTTACCACGGGTGACAGTTTGGTATTTGTGTAAAATATGTCTGTTTGTCCGAAAAATGTGTCGTTTGTCAGCTTTTAAACTTTTTCAGGCACAATTAAATATAATATAATCATCCGAAGAACAAACGGATGAAATTAATAAAAATCAAATTCAATTTGGAGGAATTAGTTATGGCAGATTTTAAAGTTACAGCGTCCCAGCTTAACACACAGGCAGAGAGTCTTCAGGATCTCAACGGCAGATTCAAGTCGGCAATAGAACAGCTTGTGACATCCGAAACAAGTCTTAAATCCATGTGGGAGGGCGAAGCAAACGACGCTTTCCATGCTGCTTTTACAAATGACAAGGCCAAAATGGATGAGTTCTACAACCTGATTATTACATATATTGAAAGACTCAATTCCATTGCGACACGCTATGAGCAGACAGAGAGAACAAACACAGAAATTGCAAGCAACAGAACATACTGATAACAACCAAAAATAAAGGAGTGCATTATTATGACAGGAACAATTAAGGTTTCACCCGATAAATTATTATCTACATCAGCCGAATTTTCTTCACAGGGCAATACAATCATCTCACTTACAGGCGAGATGATGAACATTGTAGCATCAATGAGCAGTGTATGGGAAGGCGAGGCTGCCTCATCTTATATGACAAAGTTCAAGAGCCTTGAGTCGGATATTCAGACTCTCAACAGAATGATTCAGGAACATGTAAACGACCTTGAGCAGATGGCAAACCTCTATTCAACCGCCGAACAGCAGAATGTTGATGACGCCGCTTCTCTTTCGTCAGGTGTTATTTCCTGATAAATAAATCACAGGTTTGTTTCGGGGCAGTAGCTTCTGCCCCGAAATGAAAGGATTGTTAATATGAAGATTGATTGCGACAGAGTTCTGATTCTTTCAGACCGATTGGCACAGCTTTCAAATGTCTGTTATGAAAAAGCCGAGGAAATTCATATTGAAAAATTGCGAATCGCCGAAAATTCTTTGATGGACGAAATTTTGAAAAATCTTGAAAATGACAGAAAACAGCTTGAAGAGCAGGCAGAAAAATTAAAGCGTTACGGCATTGCTTTAAAGAGAATTGTTGCGGTTTATGAAAAAGGCGAGAGCAGTATATGCGATATTATGGAAAACGGAAGCGGTACACAGTATGTTTTTGCCTGTACTTTAGATACAGATGTTTTGAATGATTTGTATAAAGCAAGGATTAACATACCGCAAATTTCATTGAAGGCAGAGTGATTGTATGGGCTTAAAAATCAATGTTGATATTAACAATCTTTCAACCGATTGCAATAAAATGACCGACCTGATAAGCGAGCTTAAAAATCTTACGCAAAAGATTACCGATGAAGTTGCTGAGTTTAACGGAATGTGGGACGGTATTGCAAAAGATAAATTTATGAAAAGTATGGCTTCCGATATTGCCGAAAGTGTTATTGTGACGGATAAGTTCGATTTTATTCGATATGCTATGCAGACGGCACTTACTACATATGAGAATGATAACGAAGAGGCAGTTAATATTTTTCTTGCGGCGGATAAGTGACGGGAGATAAGTTATGAGCTTTAAAAATCTATCTTTGGAGAATTACACAGTAACGGTTTCAACTGACAGGATGTATCAAAAAGCATCGGAACTTGAAACTCTGGTGGAAAAACTTGATTCTGCTCTTACACAGGCAGCCGAAATTGTTAAGAGAACCGATTCATATTGGGTTGGGGATGCCGCTGAGATTGTCAGAACAGAGGCAAGAGAGGGAGTAAAACTTGCCGAGAATAATCATAAAAACCTCACGAGAGAAATTGAAAATCTCAGACTTATAACGGAACAATATCATTCTGCGGAAAAGAAAAATTCAGAAGATTCTTCACAGCTTCCGTCATCAATTTTAACATAAGGAGGATTTTGCGTTGGATAAAATGATAAATTATGATTTTGATGCCGCAAAAACAGCGTCGGATAATTTAGAATCTGTATCTGACAGTATATCCCGTGAAATTGTTTCCGTTATCAGTTCCAAAATTGATGATATAAGCAATTATTGGAATGACGACGCGTCAATTCGTTTTATTAAAGGACTTGACGGAATAAACGAAGAAATTGACAGAATTCAGAAAAATTTGCTTTCACAGTCTGAAAAAATCAAAACAGCCTCAAGGCATATGAAAATTGCCGAGGAAGAGGCTGAAAAAATTGCAAAAACGAGAGATACGGAGTGATTGTCGTGGAATGGATTATTTACACAATATTGGCGGTTGTAATTTTGGCGGCGGCAGTTGTTTGTGTCTGTGTTTTTGTCAAGACGAGAAGGGATTTTTCACGAAATGATGTTCATATAAACGGCGGTGCGGATATTCAGACCGGCAGAGTATCGAGAGATCAAAATTATTTTAAAGGAATAACAGGAAAGCTCGGCGGAACTGTTGTTGTGGAAGGCAGTTGTGCCAAAAACAGAGGATTCTTTATTGAAATTATGAATATAAGTAACGGCGATAAGGCGGATTTCAATGTTAATAACGAGCTGATTATAGGCAGAATTTCAGGCGAAAATGTGTATGCTCTGCCGAATGATTTAATGGTTTCAAAGCAACATTGCAGACTTTTTGTTTCGGGTAGTGATTTGTACCTTGAAGACCTCGGCTCGGCAAATCATACATACTTAAACGGCACAATTATTACAGAACCAACCCATATTCAAAGCGGTGACACCATCCGCCTTGGCAAAACAGAACTTGGAATTGTGTATTAAGGTGATGACCTTATGAAAAGATTTTTTAAAATTTGTCTGATATTTTTACTCGGACTACTGATTATGATAGGAGTGAATGGCTGTATGTTGGAAAATAAAGATGATTTTCAGTTCAGCAAAAATGATATTGAGAAAGTTGAACAGGCGTTTAAAGAATATAATAATAACACTCAAAAATCATTTGACGCTATTACTACAGAACTTTCTGAAAAGTACGGGGGTTCTTTTGAAATTCAAAAGGTCAGAAATATTACAGGCACAGAGTATATTCAGGCATATGTAACTTCTGAAAAATATCCCGATGTAACTTTTGATGCTTGGGTTGATAGAATGACAAAAGAAGTTACTGATGATTATTTATCAATGCTTATCGGATTTAAAATTCAACAGAAATTAACAGAAGGCTTAAATGAGTGTGATATAAGGTCTTATTCCAAAGTAACACTTTTGCTGAAAAATAAACATAACATTACAGATACTGATATGGATGTAAAGTTATACCTTGCTGAAAACGGTGCAGAGGAAATTATAATCCATACTTCATTGATGATGAATACAATGGATACAAATATGGCTAATGATTTGATTAAAACGGTTTTAGAACTTTCTAAAGAATATAATGTGAACTTTCTTTTTAGCGGATATTTGCTTGTTGATGATTATGAATCATGTGTAAATGATATGAAAGCCACACCAAGCGTTAATGAACCTTGGTATGGCGGATACAATGTTTTGAAACGGTTCTATTTTAGCATTAAAAACGGAGTTGCTACCAAAACCGCAACGGAATTGTTAAATAGTATGTATAACGAATCAGGTGGTGAATTAAATGGCATATTCAGATAAAGATTTAAGGACATTTACGCAAATAGCCTATACGGATTTTAGTGATGCAGCGGAAATTTTAGTGAAAGATTCTGATAACGGTAATGTCGATTGTACCATTGCAAATTTGGAATCAAAAACAAAGCCACCGAAAGACGGATATCCTTATAATACCACTATAACAGCTGATCAAAAACAAAATTGGAAAATAGTTTCGATTCACGACACAAATGCACAAAATGGTTTTTATGCCTGTATTGTCGAAACTTCACCCGGAAATGCTGTTGTATGTTTTAGGGGAACAGAAGGTTTACTTGATTTTGGTGCTTTACAAAATGAATATGATATGGTTGGTGCAGACCTGGGATTGCTCAATAGTGTTTGTACGAACCAACAGGCAGAGGTTGAAAGATTTTTAGCCGCCAATAAGGATTTGCTTTCAAAGTATGATAATATTACAATGACAGGTCATTCCTTGGGAGGTAACCTTGCCGAGTATGCTACGATAATGTCTTATAAATACGGACTTGATAAAAAAATAAAACAGTGTGCCAGCTTGGATGGACCAGGGTTTTCTGATGAATTTATCAAAACTAATAGAGAACATATTCTTGCCATGAGTGGAGTAATGAAACACTATAAATGGAGTTTGATAAGTGGTATGTTGCTTGATTTGCCTGGTGTTGAATATGAAACGGTTAGGGTTAGTACGAAAGGAAAACCAATCGAGAATATTGCAAATTTAATATCGCCAACTTTATTTCAGATGTTTTTTTCATTTGTGAGACATGATACTAAATATTTAGAGTACGATGAAAATGATAATTTTGTACATGGTAATAGGGATATACTGTCACTTATTGTTGAACCTTTAACCAAAATAATTGACTTGAGTAATATCGGTAATAATACTGTTAATTTCTTTAAAATAATATCTGGTGTTCTTCCCAGAATGTATCTGAAAGTGGATATAAATCAACTTTTATCCGATGCAGATGATATGAGTTTTGAGATAGAAGAAATCTTAAAAGAAGTTCGTTCTGTTTATGATGATGTACAGGCACTCGGAGCAATGTGGCAGGGTACTGCAAGCGACAAATTTGCAACATCATTTGGTGAAGAGTACACAAAGATTAATGAGTATCTTACCGAGTTGAAAAAGTGTGTGGATCATGTAAAAACTTCGGCTGAAGATTATAACAGTTGTGAACAACAGATTTACAGTATGGTGGAGAGTATAAGCGTTTAAGGAGTGAGTGAAAATGATTGAAAAATTTGATACTTCATTCGGTTCGGTAGAACTTAAAGTTACACCACAGGTAATGCACAGCACAGCTGATAAGATAAATAAATCGGTAACACAGCTGACTACTCGATTTGATTCTTTACTTGATAAAATTAAGCTTACAATTTCTTATTGGGAGGGTGCAAATGCCGAAAAAACGAGAAATTGTTTTAGTAATGAACAAGACAATATCAAGTCGTTGCTGAACAATGTTTCTGTATATGCGGAAAAGTTAAGTACCATAACCGCCAATTATGAGAAAACAGAATCAGATGCTACAGAAGCATCTGCCGAGTTGCCTTCCGGAATTTTGAATTGAGGTGATACATTTGACAAGAACTGAAATATATTTCAATTATTTACATACACGACGCTCTGCAAACAAATTAAGGTCAGTTTCCAAAAAGCTAAGGCGTATAGCCGATGATGAAATTGAAGAGTCAATAAAAAATGTAGAGAGAAACTGGACCGGAGAATCCGGCGGATGTTTTGTAGGTAAATGCAGAGAATTTTCAGAGAAAATTTCAAATGAAACCGACTCGTTGGAGCGTAGTGCAGAAACGATTGAAAACATTGCTTTGCGCACATATAATACAGAAATGAAGGCTCTTGATATGGCAAGAAAAAGGTCTTACCGATAATGAGGTGTTGAGATGTCGGAAATATATATCAAATGGGATAAAATAAGAAGTGAATCTGACCGATTTTCAAATATTTCAAAAAAACTTTTGCAACATGCCGATACGGTTTTAAATGTTGCAAATAAGCTTGAAATATCGGATGATGTAAAAGAGCTTCTTAAAAGAAATTTGCGTTCGGAAGCTGAAAATATTTCACAGCTTTCGGAAAAATCTTTGAAATTTGGAACGGTTGTTGCAGATGCTTCGGATAAATATCAATCGACAGAAAACGGATTGACGGAAGGTTAATCAAAAATATTAACAATGAAGGTGAAAAAATATGATATGTAAAAAATGTGGTACGGAGAATTCTGATGACAGCGTGTTTTGTCAGTCTTGCGGAGAAAGGTTGACGGGATTTGTGAACAACAATACTTATGCAGAACCGCAGGGTGGGGCGGAAAATTATTACGGCAACACATATGCTCAGCCTATTTATAGTCAGGGCGGTTACGGTCAACCGATAGGCGTTCCGCCGGCTGTTGAATATCAGAAATCGTATTTTGACGGAACAGGTTTTCAACTTATGGGCTGGAACATACTTTGTTCAATTATTATTTTTATAACATTCGGTTTTGGTGCGGCATGGGCGTCCTGCCTTAAACTGAGGTGGGAAACAAGTCACACGGTTGTGAACGGAAAAAGACTTTATTTTAACGGTACAGCCGCTCAGCTTTTCGGAAAAATGATTGCGTGGGAGATTATTGTCGGTCTGATTCTTAGTATTCTTCCTATTATGGCAATTACGACCACAAAATATTCATATAATATTTTGCCGAATTTGATAGTCGCAATTATTGTTGATGCTATAATTTCGATGTTTATTGTTCCGTTTTATTCTGTTTACATTAAAAAATGGGTAATAAAACATACGACATTCGTTGATGATAGAGGTTCGGCAATGCCTACTGCACCGTATTATCAGAATCAGGTGCAATATCAAAATCAATCGCAGTATCAAAATCCGCAGACATACAACGGTGCGGCTAATGACAATGTTGCAACGGTAACTTTAAAACGCTGTCCGTTTTGTTACACGGATAATTCTGAGGACAGCGAATTTTGCCAGAATTGCGGAAGAAGGCTTGATTGACAATTAAATTAATCGGTTTTACCTCACAAAAGTGGTAAATAATATTAAGCAAAGGGTTTGCACATACAGATTTTCTGTATGTGCAAATCTTTTTTTTGTTATCTGATTCGGAAAAGACGGTTTTTTTGAGGGGGCAGGGGGGTAACTCTGCGATTGATTTTTGGTTGTGAATAATTATTTTTAAAAATATTTTTGAAATTTGCATTAAAGTATGCAATTTTTTTGAATTTTGCAGGTATAAGTGAGGGGCGTTGATAAAGCCTCTCGGAAAACGGAGGTGACGAGATATCAGAAAATTGACAGGCAGGGAAAAGAAATTTTGCAGTTTATTTCTCGGTTCGGGAAATTCCGAGCTTGCCGCTGAAAAGGCAGGCTACACAGGGGATTGTGAGCAGAAAGGGGAAGAGCTTATCTGCCGTCCCGAAATTTCAGCCGAGCTTGAACGGCTGTCACGGCTAAGAGAAAAATCCCTTGCCAACATGGCGGCTGCAGGGTATCAGCGGTTGGCTTTCGGGAGCATTTGCGATGCAATTTCTTTGCTTTACAAAAGTGATCCGAGCAAGGAGGATCTTGAGGGCATGGACCTGTTCCTTGTGTCGGAGATTAAAAGACCGAAGGACGGTTCAATGGAAATCAAGTTTTTTGACAGGCTAAAGGCACTTGAAAAACTCGGTGCCGGCGGAGAGCATGAAACAGGCGCAAAACAGCTTTTTGACGCCATTTCAAACAGCGCAAAGGCGGTGAATGACAAGGAAAATGGAAATTAAAACTTTTTCTAAAAAACAGCTTACCGTGCTTTCGTGGTGGAACAGGGAGTCGGTTTTTCGTGACAGGGACGCAATCATCTGTGATGGTGCTGTGCGCAGCGGAAAGACTTTTTGTATGTCGCTGTCGTTCATTTTGTGGAGCTTTTACGATTTTGCAAATTCGGACTTTGCACTTTGCGGAAAGACAATCCGTTCTTTAAGGCGAAATATGATTACGCCCGTGATTCCGATTTTGAAATCACTCGGCTTTAGGTGTGAAGAAAAGCTGTCGCAGAATATTCTGACCGTGAGCGTTAACGGGGTGATGAACAGGTTCTATCTTTTCGGAGGCAAGGACGAGTCATCCGCATCGCTCATTCAGGGCATGACGCTTTCGGGTGTGCTTTTTGACGAGGTTGCGTTGATGCCGAGGTCGTTCGTTGAACAGGCATTGGCGAGATGTTCCGTGTCGGGTTCAAGATTTTGGTTTAACTGCAATCCCGAATTTCCTGAGCATTGGTTCTACCGTGAGTGGATTAAAAAGTGCGGTGACAAAAATGCGTTGTATCTGCACTTTACAATGCAGGACAATCCGTCTTTGAAGCCTGAGGTTATCAAGCGGTATGAAAGTCTGTATTCGGGTGTGTTTTATGAGAGGTTCGTAAAAGGCAGATGGGTAGCCGTTTTCGGTGCGGTTTATCCGTTTATGGACAATGAAAAGATGTACTGCGATATTCCGTCAGATATTGAAAGCTGGGCGGTATCGTGCGATTACGGTACTGTAAATCCCGCATCATTCGGTTTGTGGGGCAGAAAAAACGGTGTGTGGTACAGGGTTGACGAATACTACTTCAACTCACGCACTCAGGGCTTTCAAAAGACCGACGAGGAGCATTATGACGGACTTGAAAAGCTGATTGACGGGCGGAAAATCGAATGTGTGATTGTCGATCCGTCTGCCGCAAGCTTTATTGAGGTTATAAGGAGACACGGAAAATACACGGTTGTGTCGGCTGAAAACAATGTTATCAACGGCATAAGACAGACTTCGCAGGCTTTGAAGGACAGAAAAATCAGAATCTGCAAAAATTGCAGAGCCGCAAGAAGGGAATTTTCGCTTTACCGTTGGGACGGCTCGGGGCGCAGTGACGCACCTATTAAGGAAAACGACCATGCAATGGACGACATAAGATATTTTGTCGCTACGAAAATTTACGGTTGTGACGGATTCTTTGCCGTTGCAGCCAAAAGACAGGAGGAAACAGCTTGAGGCTTGGCAGAAAAAATAAAAAGACCGAGAGCATAAAGACGGTACAGACCGTTTTGAGAGAAACGAGAAATAATTCGCCGATTTTCTCACGCTTTGCCGTTCAGACGAGAACGGAAAGGCAGTTGTACACAACTTTGCGTGAGTCTGTGCCGATTATTGATGCGGCACTCTGCAAAATTATCAGACTTATCGGCGGATTCAAAATTGTGACTTCATCGGCTGAAAGTCAGAAGATTGCCGACAGCTTTGTTAAAAATGTCCGCACAAACGGTGAAATGATGGGACTTGAAAGCTTTGTGCTTTGCTATCTTGATTCGCTTCTCACCTACGGACAGGCGGTCGGTGAGATTGTTCCCGATAGTGACGGAAACGGAATTTGTGCATTGTACAATGCAAGCCTTGACGATGTTGAAATCAGAGCGGATTCTTCTCCGCTGAAGCTTGCGGTTTACACACTCGGCAACGGTACAGCCGAAGAACCTAAGCATCCGGAAAGAATTTTTGCAACACTGCTTAATCCCAAGCCGGGTACTGTGTGCGGTACTTCCATACTCAGCGGTCTGCCGTTTGTCAGCTCAATACTTTTGAGGATTTTTGAGTCGGTAAAAACAAACTGGGAGAGGGTTGGCGATATCCGTTTTGCGGTTACTCTCAATCCCGATTCAAACGGTTCGGCTGTGAGCAGAGAAAATGCACAGGCGGTTGCCGATGAGTGGAAAAAGGCGATGAGAAGCGACAGCGTGTGTGATTTTGTGTCGGTCGGCGATGTCAGCGTTAAGGTTATCGGCGCTGAAAGTGATATGCCCGACTGTGACATTCCCGTAAGGCATATTCTTGAGCAGATTATTGCAAAGCTTGGTATTCCGCCGTTTCTGCTCGGCATTTCGTGGTCGAGTACAGAGAGAATGAGCGAACAGCAGGCGGATATTCTCACAAGCGAGCTTGCCTACTACCGCACCGTGCTTGAACCCGTGATTACAAAAATTGTGTCGGCTCATCTTAAAATGTGCGGTTATAATGACAGCTTTAAGATTGAGTGGGACAAGATTAATCTTCAGGATGCGGTTGAGCTTTCTCAGGCAAGACTTAACAATGCAAATGCGATGAACATTGAAAGACAGATTGGAGCGGAGGTGCAGAATGAAGGATAACAAACTTATTAAAAGCGGTGTTTCGGGCGTTGTTGACGGTGAAAATCAGACTGTCGGCGGCGATGATGAGCTCGAACTGATTAACCGCTTTACAAGGCGAAATCTTGCAAAAAAAGAGGTGTATGCGTTTTCGGTTGTGCTGTGTGACAACGATGTTGACCGTGACGGCGAACGCTTTACAACAGATTCGCTTTATGAGCTTGAAAAGCTTTTTGTCGGCAAGACAGGAATTATTGACCACAATCCAAGTGCAAAAAATCAGACGGCAAGAATTTTCAGCTGTAAGGTTGAGAAAATTGACGGTCAGAAAACGGCTTTGGGTGACGATTATTACAGGCTCAAGGCAAGGGCATATCTTCCCGTTTGTGAGAGCAACAGGGATATTATTCTTGCGATTGACAGCGGAATTATCAAGGAAGTAAGCGTTGGCTGTGCCGTTGACAGGGTTGTGTGCAATGTGTGCGGTGAGGACATCTCGATGTGTACTCACAAAAAGGGCGAGGTTTACGGCTCAAAGCTTTGTTGCGGTGAACTTGTGAACCCGTATGACGCATACGAATGGAGCTTTGTTGCCGTGCCGTCACAAAAGAGGGCAGGCATTACGAAAAGTCACAAAATTTTTGGAAAGGAAAATGATATGGAGAAAATTCTTAAAGCCATTGAAAACAAAAAGGCTTTTACACTTGATGAGAGCGACAGCAGAAAGCTGTGCGAATATATTGACGGGCTTAAAAAGTCGGCTAAGGACGGTGTGCTGTACCGTGAAAGCCTTACCCGTGATGTTGTGGGACTTGCCGCTTTTGTTCAGCCTGATATTTCGGGCGAAACAATGGAGAGCGTTGCAAAGAGCATGACAATTGAACAGCTCAGAGAATTTAAGTCAGCATTTGAAAAGAAAAAGAAAGCAGCTTTTGAGCCTGTTCCGCAGCTTTACTGCAAGCAGGACAAGAGAAATAACACCGTGGAAAACGGTCAGTTCAGTATTTAACGGAGGTATGATTATGAATGTAAATTTTAACGGTTTCGGCGAAAATGCCGCAACATTTATTGCAGACAAAACAATTACGGAGGCAGGCGTGCCTGTTAAGATGAAGGACAACGGCACAGTTGCAAAATGTGACGCAAGCGAGAACTTTTGCGGTGTGTGCGTAAGCGTGAGAGGCGGTTATGCGGTTGTTCAGCTTTCGGGCTATGTAAAGGTTAAGAGCGACAAGAAAATCGCCGTCGGCTACAAAAAGCTTTCTGCAACGGCAGACGGCGGTGTGTCGGTTACAACAACCGGCAGAGAGTACCTTGTGCTTGACTCAACAGACACATCAGTCGGATTTATTCTTTGATAACGGGAGGAAGATATTATGGCAAATTTTGAAAATATTACAATTGAAAAGGGTATGTATCAGACAAAGGGCGGAATTTCTGGTGTACTTGAAAAGCTTGATCCGTCAGAAAATTACAGAGGTACTGCACTTGAGGGACTTGACGCATTTTCCCGTCAGCTCAAACGCTTTGACATTAAGGTTAAGGGCAGAAACAGCGACTGCGTTGAAAAGTTTTTTCAGAGTTCAAACTCTGCGGCGCTTTTCCCCGAATATGTGAGCAGAGCCGTTATGCAGGGCATGGAGAGAGCGGATATTCTCCCAAATCTTGTGGCAACCGTGACAGACATTGAGGGTATGGATTACCGCAGTATTGCATCTGTTCCGAGTGAGGATGACAAGAGTCTTAAACTCGTCGGTGAGGGTGCAAAGATTCCGCAGACTGAGGTTAAGACAAGAGAAAACCTTGTTAAGCTTCACAAGCGTGGCAGAATGCTTGTTGCATCATATGAGGCACTTCGCTTTCAGCGTCTTGACCTCTTTACCGTAACACTCAATCAGATTGGCGCATATATTGCAAGAGCACAGCTTAAAGATGCGATTGATGTGCTTGTGAACGGCGACGGCAATGAAAATCCCGCTGGCACACTTAATGTTGCAACAGGCGGCAAGGTTACATATGAGGACCTTTTAAAGCTTTGGACAGAGCTTGCTCCGTATGAGCTCAACACAATTCTTGCGTCAACTCCCGAAATGCAGAAGATTCTTTCGCTTTCTCAGCTTCAGGATTCAAACGCAGGTCTTGATTTTCAGGCTACGGGCAGAATGATTACACCTCTCGGTGCAAGCCTTCTTCACACTCCCGAGCTTGCGGGCGGTAAGATTATCGGTCTTGACAAAAACTGTGCGCTTGAAATGGTTCAGGCAGGCGGCGTTGTTACAGATTACGACAAGCTTATTGACCGTCAGCTTGAAAGAGCCGCAGTTACCTGTACCGCAGGTTTTTCAAAAATCTTTACAGAGGCGTCAAAGGTGATGAGCTGTTAAGGAGGGATTGCCTTGAACATTGCAAACATTACAAAGCGTTTTGCCTTATACAGCGGTATTGACGGTGCTGAAGCATACAAGTGGAAGAGCATTATTGACGATGCCGTAGTGTATGTTAATTCGATTGTTACGAAGGGAAATCTTTCGGAAGATGACGAATTAAGACTTGAAAACCTGTGTGCCGTTTACGCTTTTAAGTTGTATTCCCTTTGCAATGATGACAGCATTTCTTCTTTTTCCGCAGGTGATTTAAAAATTTCATCATCTGCGGACGGCGAAAGCCGTGCCGAAAAGCTGTGGAGGGAATATGCCGACAAGTCGCAGGATCTTATCGGCAGAGAAAAATTTTTGCTTGGGGTGATATGATGAATATTTCACCGTCTATCGGGAAAATATTAAACAGATACGGTTGTGATGTTACCGTTAAAAACGGCGGTAAATCGGTTAGGACAAAGGCTTTTATCTCACCTTTGAGATACAACTACAATCAAAACTCCGACAATGTACGGCATAGACTCGGAATGAGAAAAACAAAGCTGTTTTTATTTATTGCACCGCCCGATGTTTTGCTTGATTCGGGAAAAAGCGTAATAGAAAGTGAAAACGGTAAATATACTGTTAAAAGGTGCGAAAAATATTATGTGAAGGACAATCCGATTTATGTAAGGGCTGTTCTGTGTGCATACAGGGAAGAAACGAGGGATGATTTTGAATCGAATTGAGAAACAGGTTGACCGTATTATTGCAGGCTTAAAGGTAAATGAGGCTTTGAAAAATGTCAGGTTTATAAGAGAATACGGCTCTGATGAAGCACCGTCACCCGTGAACGGAATGATTGCCGTTGTGTCGGTGAGAGATATGTCAACGGAGAAAAGCTATATCGGCGGATACCTTTCGCCGTCTATCAAGGGTGAAAGCTACAACGCAGGAGTTGAAATCAGGGTGTATGCTCCTGCAACCGAGAACGGAAGCGGTCTTTCGGAAGTGGTAAGCGAAATTCTTCTCGGACTTAAAACTGCCGATGCGGAAAAGACGATTACCCACAGCGAGGCGGCATCAATTGAATTTGATCCCGATATGAACGCAATTTACAGAACGGTGAGTTTTAATATGGAATTCTGTCTTTGCGAGGAGGTTTAAATGGACGGCTTTGAATTTGAAAACTGCGGAAATGCTGTGTTGAAATGTGAGGGGAAAATTCTCGGCGGTGTTGAAAGGGCGACCTGTACAAGAAAGAACTCCTTCACGGAAATCAAGGAATTTTTCAATGACAAGCCCGTTGAAAGGATTGTTTCAAATGAATGGGAGCTTACCTTTGTGATGAAGATTACGGACGAAACTCCGTTTTTGGGGCGTGACAGCTTTAAAAGTCTTGAACTTGACCTTGCAAAGAAGAAAATCATTTACACGGATTGCAAAGTGCTTGAATTTTCAAGCGTTACTCAGGGCAGCGGAAGTATTCTTGCAACCGTGAAAATCAGTGCCGACGAGAGGAAAATTATATGAATGATAAAATTTCAGACGAACTTTACAGGCTTGCGGAGTCTGAGAACGGCGGTAAAGATACCGAAATGTTAGGTGAATACCTTGAAAGGGAAAGCCGCCGTTACAGTCGCAGACTTGACGAAGAAAAGGAGGCGAAAAGCCGATGAAACAGGTGCCGATGAAATTCGGTGAATATGTGTGGCATCACAATCCGCAGAATATCAGCTTTGAATGTGACAAGAGTGTTGCAGAAATGAAAAGTCCGTTCGGCGAAGCTTCCGTTCAGGATATGGGGCGGAAGAATATGAAAATCAGCGGTTCGGGACAACTGTACGGCGAGAATTGTGCAGAACAGTTTGAAAGACTGTTTGAGGTGTTCAGAAACAGCGGAAAAGAAGTGCTTTCCGTGCCGAACCTGCCGAGCATTTATGCTGTGTTTGAAAAGCTTGAAATAAAGGGCGAGCCAAAGCCGAATGTGCTTGAATACGGCTTTGTGTTCCGTGAGGTTATGGAAAAAAAGCAGAAAACGGTAATTACATATTTTGACTGTGAAAACGGACAAACCCTGTGGGACATTGCATACAAAACAGGAGTGAAAATTGACGAGCTTGTGCGACTGAATCCCGATGTTAAGTTCCCCGATGAAAACCTCGGAACGAGGAGGGTTAAGCTGTGCTGACTTACTTTTTTACTGATAAAAACGGCAAAAGGTGTGAAATTAAAAATGTTCTCACGGCAGAAATTTCGGCAGATGTTGATGTGCCTGCCGATGAGCTTGTGATGACTGTGCCGTATGACGGGAAGTTCGGAAATGCCGATATACTTGAGGCTTATGACGGCAAGTCGCTTGTGTTTGTGGGACAGGCTGACGAGATTGTCAGCATTGTGAGAACCGACGGTGCGATTGTAAGGCTGAGTGCAAGAAGTCTTGCCGGAAGGCTTCTCGACAATGAGGCAGAGCCTGTTACATATGTGAACCCTGCGGCGAAGTTCATTTTTGAAAGGCATTTAAAGCCGTTCGGAATTGTCGGATATGACGGTGACGAACATCCGTTTATGGGCACAATCAAAATTGAAAAGGGCATGACCGAGTGGCAGGTGCTTGAAAAATTCTGCAACGGCAGATACGGCAAAAGTCCGAGAATTACGGGTGCGGGATTTGCTTTGATGTGCGGAACCTACGGCGGTGCAAAGCCGATTGTATTCGGCAGAAACGGAGCAGGCTATACATCTCTCCGTGAGTACATAAAGCCGTGCAGGGTGATTTCGCAGGTCAAGCTCCGCACCGAGGAATACGGCGGTTACAAGAGCGTTATAAGCAACAAATGCGTTGCCGACAGGATTAAAAGGGTGAGGTATGTAAACGCTTTTCTCGATAACAATGCGGTAAAAACAGCCGACAGAATGATTGAAAACGGCAACAGGCAGAGCTTTGAAATAATGCTTGAATGTGCAGAATGTCTGTGCGGAATTGTCGGCAGAAGGGCAGTGATTGATGACTCTCTCATCGGAAAAAGAGAGGGCTTGGTTGTGAAAAGCATTAAATATTCACTTGGGAAGAACGGTGAAAGCACAACGGTTGTGCTTGGAAAGGAGAACGGCGATGTGGCTGATGAATTACATAACTAAAAATTCGATTACCGCCCCGAAAGCCGAAAAGGGCGGTGTGAAAAGTTCGGGAAACACGGTTTCGGTGGATTCCTCGGAAGAACACAGGGGGATAAAATGCTGCGTGCCGTATGGATTTGCAAGCGTTGTTCCCGTGGGAGAGTCGGCGGTTGTTTTGCCCCTTGCTAACGGTGAAGTAAGTCTTGGTGTGCTTGCAAACAATGTTGAGCTTGATGAGGGCGAGGTTATGCTCTCGTCAAAGGGCGGAGCGAGTATTGTGCTGAAAAATGACGGCAGGGTTCTTATCAACGGCAAGGCGGTGTAGTATGAGGGATATGATGATTAAAAACGGTGATATAGTTATCGGCTCTTCGGGCAATACGGTATTGCTTGAGGGGACTGACGCAAAATTCCAACAGGCTGTGCTTTGCATCTCGGCAAAACTCGGCGGATTTATCTATGACAGAAATTTAGGTTCAGAGGTGCTTTTGCAGGACAAAACACTCTCGGCAAAGCAGATTGAACTGCTTGCAAATGAATCGCTTGCAAAAATGAAAAATACCTATGCAAGCGTTAAGTCGGTTGGCAAAACGATTACGATTGACCTTACGGTTGACGATATTACAAGGGAGGTGCAGATAAATGGAAACTTATGATGAAATTTACGGCAGAATGAAGAATGCCTATGAGCATGAAACGGGTGACAGCTTTAACGAGGTGAGCGATATTGCAATCAGGCTCAAGGTGCTTGCCGGCGAGATTTTTAAGCTACAGACGAACCTTGAATGGTGGAAAAGACAGATGTTTGCAGTGAGCGCAAGCGATGAATGCCTTGATAAACTCGCATCGCAGAGAGGTATTGAACGCAAAAAGGCGATGAAGTCAACGGGCGAAATTACCTTCAATATTTCTCAGCCGTGCAGTCACGATATTGTAATTCCAAAGGGGTGCGTTGTGGCTACTGCCGACCTTGTGCCGATACGATTTGTTACGACCGAGGATGAAGAAATCAGTGCCGGCAACACGCTTGTGAGTGTTTATGCCGAGGCTGAACAGGCGGGAAGTAACGGTAATATCGGGCTTGGCTATGCGGTTGTTCCCGTGAGTGTGCCGACAGAGATTGAAACGGTTACAAACCGTGAGAAATTTACGGGCGGTTGCGATGCCGAAACGGACGATGAACTTCGCAAACGCATAAGAGATACATATATTAACACCTCCAACGGCACGAATGCGGCATATTACGAACAGCTTGCACTCACGGTTGACGGTGTTGCAAAGGCAAGTGCCATCGGCAAAGCGAGGGGCGTAGGTACGGTTAATGTCTATGTTACGGGTGCGGATGCATCATTGGGTACGAATATTATTGCAAGGGTTCAGTTGCTTTTGGAAAAGCAGAGAGAGCTTAATGTTGATGTTATTGTGGCGAATGCCCAGCGTACCGCCTGCAATATGAGCGTTGTTGCCTATGCGAAGGACGGATATTCTTCCGATGAAGTCAAGAAATTGCTCAAAAATGCCTTTGCGGAATATGTGAATTCAATCCCTATCGGCGGAACTTTCAGATTGTCGGAACTCGGTGCAAGATTGATTGACACGGGTTGTATAACCAACTACAACTGGAACACGGATATGCAGGATGTGACGGTGGCAAAGTCGCAATGCTTTACTGTCGGAACAGTTACGATTGGGGTGAAGTGATGAACAGCTTTGATTCGATGAAAATCAAATTAGAAAGTACGGGGCTTTACAAAGTTACGGCAAAATCAAATATCAGGGCGGAGCTTTTGGCATATGCAGAGGGGTTGAACACGGAATTTGATATGCTCGAAGCTATGGAACGGGAGTTGTTTATTGACACGGCGGAAAACAGCGGAATTACCGAAAGGGAAAGATTTGTCGGTAAAATCAATGCCGATTATCCGCTTGAAAAACGAAGGGAAATGCTTAAAATATCTGAGCAAAAGGTCGGCGGAAAATGCACTCCCGACGATTTCAAAAGAATAGTCAGAGGTTACGGTGTGGAGAATTTTACAATTGCTGAAGCTCCCACAAGAAACCGTGTGGACATTAAAATTTCGGACGCAAAAACAGACGCAGAGAAGAAGCTCATAGAAAAGCATGTGCATGCAGATTTTCCGTTACATCTTAATGTGATAATTTCTTATGTAAATGCATAAAATCCTGATTAAAATTTTAATCAAGCTATGTTAATAAATTTTGCAGCTTTGCAAAACCATTCAAATAATTAAATAACCATTACCAAAAATAAAAATGACAAGTTGAAAAATCTCAGCTTGTCATTTTTCTGTGTAGATGTTGTTATTCATTGTAAAAAATGTGACTTACACATTTATTCGTACGAAAAAGTGTTGACAGAACCGCCTGATATCAGTGAAGCCGCAATTCCTACTATAATTACGCCTATACCCACAAATTTAAGTACCTTAGATATAATATTATTTCCCATATATTTTCTTCCCTTAGAAATAATTATAATTTAACATTCGCCTTTTTTGCCGCTTCTAAATCTGATAATGTAATAGTTAAAAAATCTTCATATGATATATCTGACAATATCGGAGCAATGCGATTTGCTCTTGCTTTTATGACCTTTTCAAAAAAATTTCGCACATCTCTTCCGTTTGCATAGTTGATGGAACGATTGTTATACATATCTATAAAATAATTTTCAATAAAGTCAGTGCAATTATCAGATAGTTTCAAATGTTCTTTTTGACACAATGAATAGAATATATCGCGAAGTTCATTCGACTTATAATCCTTAAAATTGATATATTGGTTGAATCTTGATTTTAATCCGGGATTTGAATTTATGAATTCTTTCATTAAATCAGTATATCCTGCTACAATTACGATAAAGTCATCTCTATAATCTTCCATTGCTTTCAAAATGGTATCTACTGCTTCTTGACCAAAGTCGTTTTCACCTTTTCCGTGAGTCAGGGTATATGCTTCATCGATAAAAAGAATACCGCCCATCGCTTTTTTTATTGCTTCTTTAGTTTTTATAGCGGTTTGACCAACATATCCGCCGACTAAGCCGCTACGATCAACCTCAACTAAGTGACCTTTCGATAATACATTAATGCTTTTATAAATTTTTGCAAGCAAACGGGCTACGGTAGTTTTGCCTGTTCCGGGATTTCCGTAAAAAACCAAATGCAATGAAAGCGGTGCGACTTTTTCACCGAATTCTTCTGCTTTCTTTTTTACTTTAACTACATTTATTATTTGTGATACTTCTTTTTTTACTTCTGTTAATCCTGTTAGCGAATCAAGTTCTGCAAGAAGTTCTTCCAAAGTTTTTTCCTGTTCATCCTCAACATTGTCTGATGAGTTTTCTTCTTGATATTCAATACATTCTTTATGATCCGGTGTTTTATTTGACTTTGTGAACTGTTGCTTTTTGTGGCTATCGTTTTGATACTCAGATTTTGAAATATAATTTTTCATAGCGTTTATTATATCGGTAAAGCGTGAGATGTCGATTTGTTTTTTATCTGTTGGGTTTAATAAATATGATTTGCCTAAAGTTATAAAAAAAGCAATCAAAATTTCCGATGTTTTTAAATCACTTTCTGCCAAATAAGTGTTATCTATTTCATAAAAATTCCTTAACAAAACGGATGTGAATTCTTCATCAACAGATGTTTTGGTAGGGCAAAATTTTGTATTGGAATAAGTATTAATGAAACAGTCATATCTATTTAATTCGCCGGTTGTAGAAATACTGCATATGAAATTAAAAATATCCTCCAGAAAAATTTTGTGAAATGACTCGGCGTTACTAACTTTGTGTACCAAACTATCACATATTGTTGTTACTTTGTCAAATGCGTTTTTTACATCAATATTCATAAAGACAAGCCCCTGTTACGATATTCCAACCTTCTTAAAGGCATCGTTTAAAATGTTTGCAATTTCGTTATTTTCAAAATGTACATTTGCTTCTTTAAATGCCTCATTTATTTCATCTTTTAAAGTTTGATTGGTAATTTCATTATAATTTTTAAAATCCATATCGCTGTCAAATGCCTGTATTAAACTTTGGTTGTCATTAATTTCCTGTATGAGATCTCTGGCTTGATTTAATAGGCAGATGTAGTATTCATCATTTTCAAATGTACTTAAGTTTAATTCTAAAAATCCAAAATCCTGTATTTTTGATATAAATTTGGCAGAAGAGAGTCTGTCCAATTCTGACATCCAACGATTGTGTGATGAGTGCCAGTATTCGCCGTTACTTATTCTGTCTTTGTTGTTGTAATAATAAAGTTCGTCAAAATACATAATAGAAACAGTCAGCATGGAAGCTAGCGAATATATAGATAAAACAAGATTATTTCTTTCGTTGGTAGTTTCCAAGAGAAAAGTATCAATAAGCATTTTTAACACATTGAACTCATCATCAACAAGTATTCGCATTTTCTCTTCGGAATAATCATTCTTTGTTTTTCTGCTGTCAAGCATATTAGCGTGTTCTGATAGAATTTTATTCAGTTCAAAGTTTGTTTGTATTTGATTGCTTGATTTAACTGTATTTACCAATGCGTCAACTTTACCGCTGATTTTTTTGAGCTTTTCAAACATAATAATAAATCCGACACAAGTTGCACACAAATTTACTGCTTCTAATATTATTCCAACGCTACTTAGGCAGGTTACAGCATTGATTTTTGATAATGATGATTTTATTAGATCGTTATTTATATTTAGAGCCTTTTTGATTTCATTTTGAATTTGTTCTTGAGCACGGTTTAATAAAGAAGGATCTATAATAACATTTTGAAATTTTTTAAATTTTTGGTCTTTTCTTCTTTGAGCAATTTCTAAAACACCTTTGTCATTGAGGAATTGCATCAATTGTTCAATACTGTTTATTATTGTTGGCATATCATTCACCTACAATCTCATTATTTTTTATGTAACAGAACATTATTATCAAGATGATAATTGAACATATGTCAAAAGTATCATCGTAAAAAGAAAACCAACCCTTTTTGCTTTTTTTGACTTTATTTTCTGTTGTGATTGTGTTAATTAATTTTTTTATATCAAGGCACTGCGTTGAATATTCAAAGTCGTCAATCTCTTTGTTATTGTTATTAATTATTGCCATGAGCAAACACATCATTATTCGTGAATAATCTGTCATATTTTTTATGGAAATATTATCTTTTCTCTCAGTGACAGCAACATAATATTTCCATGAGCGCGGAATTGTTGGGGTTGGGTTTTCTTTGTTTGCTTTAGGTGCACTAACAATCTTATCTTTTACCATTGAGTCAAGGTCGGAAATGTATTTTTTTAATAATGAGTCAAATGTTTCCTTGCCTTTTTTCTTGTCAAAATAATCAAATAGTTTTTCTGCAAGCGTTTCTTTGGTAATGCTTTCTTTTTTTATAAAGGGAAATGAAATATATTTTCCTACAATTAATTTTTTAAATTCACCGAATAAATCATCATCAAGTTGAATTACGGTTTTTTCAAGAAATTCTTTACGCTGCATATATCATTACCTCGCTATAATCACTTTTATTTGATTATACATCATGACAATATAAAAAACAACAAAATATGAATTTATTTTGCATAACACATCAAAAAGAGGGTGTTCCAATCGGAACACCCTCTGATTTTATATCAGGAATAAACTTGTATTAAGTTACCTGTCAATACATCCTGTGTGGATTACTTGTTTGCGATAGCAGCCTGAGCAGCAGCAAGACGAGCAATCGGAACACGGAACGGTGAACATGATACATAGTCAAGACCGATCTTGTGGCAGAACTCAACAGAAGAAGGATCGCCGCCGTGCTCACCGCAGATACCAACATGGAGCTTGTTGTTTACAGGCTTACCGAGTTTGATAGCTGTTTCCATGAGCTTGCCAACGCCTGTCTGGTCAAGCTTAGCAAACGGATCGTTCTCGAAGATCTTAGCATCATAGTAAGCGTTGAGGAACTTACCTGCGTCATCTCTTGAGAAGCCGTATGTCATCTGTGTAAGGTCGTTAGTACCGAAGCAGAAGAAGTCAGCTTCCTTAGCAATCTCATCAGCTGTAAGAGCAGCTCTTGGGATTTCGATCATTGTACCAACTTCGTACTTGAGGTCGATGCCTGCAGCAGCGATTTCAGCGTCAGCTGTTTCAACAACAACCTTCTTAACGAACTTGAGTTCCTTAACATCGCATACGAGCGGAATCATGATTTCAGGCTCAACTGTCCAGTCTGCGTGTGCCTTCTGAACATTGATAGCAGCACGGATAACTGCCTTTGTCTGCATCTTTGCAATTTCAGGATATGTTACTGCAAGACGGCAACCACGGTGACCCATCATTGGGTTGAACTCGTGGAGTGAAGCGATGATTGTCTTAATGTCTTCAACGCTCTTACCCTGAGCAGCTGCGAGCTTCTCAATGTCAGCTTCCTCTGTAGGAACGAACTCGTGAAGCGGCGGATCAAGGAATCTGATTGTTACAGGATTGCCTTCGAGTGCCTCATAAAGAGCCTCAAAGTCGCCCTGCTGATAAGGAAGAATCTTGTCAAGAGCAGCTTCTCTTTCTTCAACTGTATCTGAGCAGATCATTTCTCTGAATGCAGCGATTCTGTCCTCTTCAAAGAACATATGCTCTGTACGGCAAAGACCGATACCTTCAGCACCGAGCTCACGAGCCTTCTTAGCGTCAGCAGGTGTATCAGCGTTTGTTCTAACCTTAAGAGTTCTGTACTTGTCAGCCCAAGCCATGATTCTGCCGAACTCACCTGCGATTGTAGCGTCAACTGTTGGGATAACGCCGTCGTAGATGTTACCTGTAGAACCGTCGATTGAAATGTAGTCACCCTCGTGGAATTCCTTGCCTGCGAGTGTGAACTTCTTGTTAGCCTCGTCCATTGCGATGTCGCCGCAACCAGATACGCAGCATGTACCCATACCACGAGCAACAACGGCAGCGTGTGATGTCATACCGCCACGAACTGTGAGGATACCCTGTGAAGCCTTCATACCTGTGATGTCCTCAGGTGAAGTTTCAAGACGAACGAGAACAACCTTTTCGCCGTTAGCGTTCCAGTTTTCAGCATCTTCAGCTGTGAATACGATCTTACCGCAAGCAGCACCGGGAGAAGCGCCGAGGCCCTTACCGATTGGTGTAGCAGCCTTAAGAGCAGCAGCATCGAACTGTGGGTGAAGAAGTGTGTCAAGGTTACGAGGATCGATCATTGCAACAGCTTCTTCTTCTGTTCTCATGCCCTCATCAACGAGGTCACAAGCAATTTTAAGAGCAGCCTGAGCTGTTCTCTTACCGTTTCTTGTCTGGAGCATATAGAGCTTCTTGTTTTCAACAGTGAACTCCATGTCCTGCATATCTCTGTAGTGGTTTTCGAGTGTCTGACAAACATTCTGGAACTGCTCGAAAGCTTCCGGGAACTCTTCAGCCATCTTAGCGATTGGCATAGGAGTACGAACACCTGCAACTACGTCTTCGCCCTGTGCGTTGATGAGGAACTCACCCATGAGCTTCTTCTCACCTGTAGCAGGATCTCTTGTAAATGCAACACCTGTACCGCAATCGTCACCCATGTTACCGAATGCCATTGACTGTACGTTAACGGCAGTACCCCATGAATAAGGGATATCGTTGTCACGACGGTAAACGTTTGCACGAGGGTTGTCCCATGAACGGAATACAGCCTTAACTGCGCCCATGAGCTGTTCCTTAGGATCGTCAGGGAAGTCCTGACCGATTTTCTCTTTGTATTCAGCCTTAAACTGGCCTGCAAGCTCCTTAAGATCGTCAGCTGTAAGCTCTACGTCATAAGTAACGCCTCTCTCAGCCTTCATCTTGTCGATGAGCTCTTCAAAATATTTCTTACCTACTTCCATAACTACATCAGAATACATCTGAATGAATCTTCTGTAGCAGTCCCAAGCCCAACGAGGGTTGTTTGACTTCTTAGCGATAACTTCAACAACATCTTCGTTAAGACCGAGGTTAAGGATTGTATCCATCATACCCGGCATTGATGCACGAGCACCCGAACGAACTGAAACGAGGAGGGGGTTCTCCTTGTCGCCGAACTTCTTGCCTGTGATCTCTTCCATCTTCTCGATGTACTCGTTGATCTGACCCTGAATTTCAGCGTTGATTTCTCTGCCGTCCTCATAATACTGAGTACAAGCTTCTGTTGTAATTGTGAAGCCCTGTGGAACGGGAAGTCCAAGACCTGTCATTTCTGCAAGGTTGGCACCCTTACCGCCGAGGAGCTCACGCATGTTAGCATTACCTTCTGTAAAAAGGTAAACCCATTTGTTTGCCATAACTGGTAATCCTCCTAAAAATAAATTAAGATATACGGCTGTGGCAGACTTACCCCTTGGTAAAACCTGCCTGCTTGTATAAGCCTATCGAATATTATAACAAACTTTGGTCAAAATAGCTATATTTTTTTCAAACTTTTTTCTTATAAAAAACAGGTTTTATTTTCGTCAATATTGTATAAATCGTTTAAAATGCCTTTTTTTGCCCGATTTTTGTAATTTTCTCTTGAAATTTGTAATTTTTGTGAGATAATATTATGGTATAAACGAGTGTCTTGCGACAGGATTGTCTGCAGCTTTGTTGTTTTGTTGCAGATAAAAGGAGAAAAAATGAAGAATTGTGCCGTTATCCTCGCAGGCGGCGAGGGCAAAAGAATGAAATCCGACAAACCGAAAACATTGTCGGAGGTGCTTGGCAGACCGATGCTCTGCTGGGTTATGTCGGCTTTAAGAAAAGCCGGTATTGACGACATCTGTGTTGTTAAGGGCTTTAAAAAAGAGTGTGTCGAAGAGTATCTTTCAACCCTCGATTTTTCCGTTGAAAGCGTGTTTCAGGCTGAAAGACTCGGAACAGGTCACGCTGTGATGACGGCAAAGGATTTTCTTAAAAAGCACAGCGGCAATGTTGTTATTCTCAACGGCGACGCTCCGTTTATGGACAGCAAGACTATTGAGGATTCCCTGAAGGCTCACATTGAGAACGATTGTGCCGCAACGGTTATTTCCGCAAAGGTTGACGATCCGACAGGTTACGGCAGAATTGTCCGTGACGAAAACGGAAATCTGCGTGCAATTGTTGAGCAGAAAGACGCCGATGAGGAAACTCTCAAAATAAATGAAGTAAACTCGGGCGGTTTCTGGTTTGATTGTCAACTTCTTCTTTCGGTTCTCGACAGAATCAAGTCGGATAACAGCGCAAAGGAATATTATCTTCCCGACGCAATCAAGCTTTTGCTTGAGGACGGAAGAAAGGTCGGAGCATTCACGGCTCAGTGCAGCGATACGGTTCTGGGTGCAAATGATCCGGCTCAGCTTGAACAGCTTAACGAAATTGCAAGGGCAAAGGGTTACAGCTGTTAATTGCTCGGTTAATCATTGGTAAACATATACTACACACATTAAAATTCAAAGGAGTTATTGCAATGAATTTTCACGGTAAGGACATTAAAATTTTCACCGGCAGTTCAAATGTTGATGTAGCTCAGGGAATTGCAGGCTGTCTCGGTCTGCCGCTTGGTAAGAGTGACTGTACACAGTTCTCAGACGGCGAAATCTCTGTTTCTCTTCACGAATCTGTTCGTGGCAGCGACTGCTTTATTGTTCAGTCAACCTGCGCTCCAGTCAACGACAATCTTATGGAAATGCTCATAATGATTGATGCCATGAAGCGTGCATCTGCCGCAAGAATCACAGTTGTTATGCCATACTTCGGCTATGCAAGACAGGACAGAAAAGCTAAGGCGAGAGATCCGATCTCGGCTAAGCTTTGTGCAGACATCATCACCTGTGCAGGTGCTGACCGTGTGCTTACAATGGATCTTCACGCAAATCAGATTCAGGGCTTCTTCAACATTCCTGTCGACCACCTTCAGGGCGCATCACTTCTTGCCAACCACATGAGAGAAAAAATCGGCGGCAACAATGATGATTATATCGTTGTATCTCCCGACCTCGGTTCTGTAACCCGTTCAAGAAACTTTGCATCAAAAATCGGCACAGGTCTTGCTATTATCGACAAGAGAAGACCAAAGGCTAATGTTTGTGAGGTTATGAACATCATCGGTGACGCAAAGGGTAAGAAGGTTATCCTTGTTGACGATATGATCGACACAGCAGGTACTCTCTGCAATGCCGCTAACGCTATTGTTGAAAAGGGCGGTGCAACAGAGGTTTACGCTTGTGCTACTCACGCAGTTCTTTCCGGTCCTGCAATTGAAAGAATTCAGAACAGTGCCATCAAGGAAGTTGTTCTTCTTGACACAATTCCTGTTCCGAAGGAAAAGATGATTGACAAGTTCACAATTCTTCCCGTTGCTCCTACATTTGCAGAGGCTATCGCAAGAATCTATAATGACAAGCCGTTCACAGCCGCTTTCGGTTGATAGGCGAACAATTTAATTATGTAATTAAACAGGCGGGTTTTAACTAACCCGCCGTTTCGCAGTTTTACTGCAAATTTTTCAGGGATAAAACGGTACAATATGTGAGGGTGATTTAATTTTGTTTGGTATAGTTTACGGCTCCGATTCAGATAACAAAATAATGAACAGCTTTGTCGATGAGTACGAAGTGTGGTGCAATGAGGGCAAAAATCCGGATATTGCGTCAATCGACCTCGACTTTGCGCTTGACCTGCAGAAGAAAAGACTTGACGAAAAGGGTGTAAGGATTCAGACAGCTTTTACCGATAAGGAAACGGTGAAGGATGAAACTCCGGTAAATGCTTTTACTGTCTACGATATGGGCGAATGTAAGAGTAACATTGCGACAAAGACTTATGAGGTCACGGAGAAATACTTTAAAGACGGAAAGAAAAAGAAAAAAATCAAGGACAGTTTTTTCTTCTACACAATGATTACAAGGCTTGAAAACCAAAATTCCGAGGCTGCGTGTTCGTGTCCGAACTGCGGTGCGGTAAGCAGCGTAAGAGAGCTTCTCGACGGTTGTAAAAACTGCGGAACTCGCTTTATTATGGACGATTTGTTCCCGAAGGTTACAAACTTCTACTTTGTAAAAACCTATTCGCTTGCGAACAAGTCAACGAAAAAAGTGCTTGCTCCGTACCTTCTCGGCGGAATTGCCGCCGTTGCGGCATTTACGGTATGGGTGGTTGTAAAGGACGGAACTTTTGATCCCGCAACCGCAAATATGGTCTATGAAATCGGCGTAAGAGCAATCCCCGTACTGCTCGGCGGACTTCTGGCGGGGTACCTTGCATGGGCATTAAAAACGCTTTTCGGACTTTTTGTCGGTGCGGCAAAGAGCATTCCGATGATAGGTCCGCACTTCAATTGTCAGAAAAGACTCCCGTGGCTTATGAAAGAGGTTAATCCCAACTTCTCATATGAATACTTTATCGGCAAGGTGCTTGCTTTGCTCAAGATTATGATTTTCAGCGATGATTACACAAACCTCGCAGTCTATGAGGGCAATCCGATGAAAAATCCTTTCGGAGATATTGTTGACATCAAGTACAGAGGAGTGTCAAAGCTTAATTCGTTCAATGTCACAAACGGCTGTTGCTATGTTGATATGACCGTTTACGCAACGACCGTGAAAAACAAAAATTCTTCATTTAGGGTTAAAAACGAAAAGTTCAGACTTACCGTTTGCAGAAGTGTGAACGCCATGGATGACGGAGTTTTCACAATGAAAAAAGTAACCTGTAAAAGCTGCGGCGCAAGCTTTGACGCAACAAGAGAACGCAACTGCCCGTATTGCGGAAATCCTTATCATCTCGGCAACGATGACTGGGTTGTTGTAAGCTTCGGAAAAGGTTAATTTAAATTTCAGAATACATATAATATAAATAAGAGGAAAACGGATATGTTCGGAAAAAACAAATCAACGGGTTCAATCGAGTACATTGTAGTGGGACTCGGCAACCCCGACAGAAAATACGAAAACACACGCCACAACGCAGGCTGGCTTGCAATTGACCGCATTGCCGACAAGCTCGGTTGTGATGTGAACAAGATAAAATACAAAAGCTTTATCGGCACTTGCACTGTAAACGGCGCAAAAGTTATGCTGATGAAACCCACAACATATATGAACAACAGCGGTCAGGCAGTTGTTGAGGCGATGAACTTCTACAAAATCCCACCCGAAAATGTCATTGTAATTTTTGATGACATTTCGCTTGATGTCGGAAAAATGCGTATCCGTTCAAAGGGCAGTGACGGCGGTCAAAGGGGAATGCGCAGTATAATCTATCTCAGCGGAAGCGATAAATTCCCCCGCATCAAGGTTGGCATAGGCGCAAAGCCAAATCCCGACTGGGATCTTGCCGACTGGGTGCTTTCAAAGTTCACTCCCGATGAAATGAAAAAGCTTGATGAAATTTTTGACAATGCCGAAAAAGCAATCGAGCTGATTATTGACGGCAAAACCGACCGTGCTATGAATTTGTTCAACTGAAAAGGGACAAAAAAATGAATAATCTCAACTTTCTTGTTGATGTCCTCAAAGAGTCACCCGTTTTCAAAACGCTTGAAAAGAATGTCAAGCCGGGCAGAACGGTCTGTGCTTCGGGACTTTCAACAATTAACAAATCAAATATCATCTATGCGCTGTGCCGCCTCAAGGGCGTCACGGCATTTTGTCTTGCCTCCGATGAAAAAGAGGCGCAAACTTTGTGTAACGACCTTTCGTGCATGGGACTTCGTGCCTATGTTTATCCAGTGCGTGACTTCAACTTTCTTGACTTTCAGAGCCGTTCGCACGAGTACGAGCACGCAAGACTTAAAGTTTTGCTCAAACTTCTCAACCACGAATGTGATGTTGCAATTGCGTGTGTTGATGCGGCGGCACAGCTTACCGTTCCGAGAAATGTGCTTGAACAGTCGGTTATTGAATTTGAAGAGGGCAGAGAGCTCTCGCTTGAAAAGGCGACAAAGGCGCTTACTCTGCTCGGCTACGAACGCTTTGATGCGGTAGAGGGCAGCGGTCAGTTTTCGCTGAGAGGCGGTATTCTCGACTTCTTTATGCCCGACAGCGACTATCCTGTGAGATGTGAATTTTGGGGCGATGAAATTACCGACCTCAGCTATTTTGACATTGAAACACAGAGAAGATTTAAAAAGGCTGACAAAATTACGCTTTCGCCCTCAACCGAAATCGTAATTGAGGACAGAGCCGCCCTTGCAGATAAAATTGAACACAAGGCAAAGCTCCTCCGTTCCAAGAACAGCGCCAAAGCCAAGGAAAAACTTTTTTCAGAGGCAGAGCTTATCCGCAGCGGTGCAATGATTGCCAATGCGGACAAATTTATCAATCAGATTTACGATAAACCCGAGTCGCTTTTTGATTATCTCGACAGAAATACCCTCGTTTTTGCGTCCGAATTTACTGCAATTCAGGAACGGGGAAAGTCAATGGACTTTATCAGCAATGAAACCCTTATGCAAGGCTTTGAGGACGGAACTCTTTGCAGAGGTTTTGACCGCTTTGCGCTCACATTCAACGAATGTACCGAGTTTTTGCAAAGTCACGGAACAATCGTGCTTGAAAACTTTGTTCACGGAAGTATGCCTATCAAGCTGTCGGAAATCATCAGCTTTTCAACAAAACAGCTCTCGGCATGGGGCGGTTCGTATAAACAGCTAAAAGAAGATGTTGACGGACTTTTTACCCCCGAAAGCAAGGGCGTCATCTTTGCAGGAACAGAAAGAGCCGCCAAAAATCTTTGTGACACCTTTAACGCAGACGGAATAAACGCTGTTTACAGCGAGGGTGCGGATAAGATTTCAAAGGGCGAACTGCTTGTTATGCAGGGTGCATTGAGTGCGGGCTTTGAGTATCCGTCACAAAAGTTTTTTGCAATAACCTACAGTCAGGTTTCGTACCGTCCCGAAAAGTCCAAAAAGAAGAAGAAAAAGACGGGACAGGAAATTTACAGCCTTTCCGAGCTTGCCCCCGGTGATTATGTTGTACACAATGTTCACGGTATCGGTGTGTTCGGCGGTATAAGAAAAATTGATACTCACGGAGTTATAAAAGACTATATCAAGATTGACTACGCAAAGGGCGATGTGCTTTATGTGCCTGTCACACAGCTTGATATGGTTGCAAAATATATAGGTCCGAAAGAGGATTCAAGGGTTAAGCTAAACCGACTCGGTTCGGGCGACTGGCAAAAGGCAAAGGCAAGGGTTAAAACCTCTGTCAAGGACATTGCCAAGGAGCTTATTGAGCTTTACTCACAGCGTATGAAAGCCAAGGGCTATGCCTTTTCGGCTGATAACGAGTGGCAGAGAGATTTTGAACTCAGCTTTGAATATGACGAAACTCCCGACCAGCTGCGTTGTTGTGAGGAGATCAAGCATGATATGATGCGTTCGTCGCCGATGGACAGACTTCTCTGCGGTGATGTCGGATTCGGCAAAACAGAGGTTGCACTCCGTGCCGCTTTTAAGTGTATTGCAGATTCAAAGCAATGCGCATTGCTCTGCCCCACAACAATCCTCGCATGGCAGCATTATCAGACGGTAATCAAGCGTTTTGAGGGCTATCCCGTTCGTGTGGAACTGCTTTCAAGATTCCGTACCCCAAAACAGCAGAAAGAAATTCTCCAAAAGCTAAAGCGAGGAGAAATTGATATGATTGTCGGAACTCACAGACTTGTGCAGAAGGATGTTGAATTCCGTGACCTCGGACTTGCAATCATAGATGAGGAACAGCGTTTCGGTGTTGCCCAAAAGGAGAGGTTCAAGGAACTGTGCAAAAATGTCGATGTGCTTACGCTCTCGGCTACTCCTATTCCGAGAACCCTCAATATGGCAATGAGCGGTCTGCGTGATATGAGCGTTATCGAAGAAGCGCCGACAAACCGTCAGCCTGTTCAGACCTATGTGCTTGAACACGATGATGCGGTTATCAACGAGGCAATCCGCCGTGAGCTCCGCCGTGGCGGTCAGGTGTTCTATCTTCACAACAATGTTGAAACAATTTCTTCATGTGCCGCAAAAATTCAGGAGGCTGTTCCCGAGGCAAAAATCGCAATCGGTCACGGCAAAATGAAAGAGGGCGAACTCAGCGAAGTTTGGCGACAGATGCTTGAACAGGAGATTGATGTGCTTGTCTGCACGACAATTATCGAAACGGGTGTCGATTTGCCGAATGCCAACACCCTTATTATAGAAAATGCCGACTGTATGGGACTTTCGCAGTTGCATCAGCTCAGAGGCCGTGTGGGCAGAAGTTCACGAAGGGCATATGCCTACTTTACCTTCAGACGGAACAAGGTTCTCACGGAGATTCAGCAGAAAAGGCTTGCCGCAATCAGGGAATTTACAGAATTCGGCAGCGGCTTCCGCATTGCAATGCGTGACCTTGAACTGCGAGGTGCGGGCAATATTATGGGGGCACAGCAGCACGGGCATATGGAATCGGTCGGTTACGATATGTACCTCAAGCTTCTTGATGAGGCAGTAAGCGAGGAAAAGGGCGAGCAGAATGTCACAAAAGACCTCGACTGTCTTATTGATATTTCGGTTGACGCTCATATTCCCGAAAGCTATGTTGAAAGTCTTACGCTTCGTCTTGATGTTTACCGCAGAATTGCCGATATCCGCAGTAATGAGGACGCAGACGATGTTATTGACGAGCTGCAGGACAGATTCGGCAAGATTCCGAACTCGGTTCTCGGACTTATCGACATTGCCCTTGTGCGTAACAAGGCTTACTCAATGGGTATTTACGAAATCAGACAGAACGGCACAACGCTCATGCTCTTTGTAAACGAACTCAAATCACCTCAGGTTGCCGACTTGCTCATTGCTTTGGGCGGAAAGGCAAAGCTTGTTGCCGGAGCAAAACCGTGCGTTGCGGTTGAGTGCAAAAACAGTTCCGCTCCGCTTGAAATCCTCACCAAAATTTTCGGTGTGCAGTAATTTAACGGTATGAAGCCGTAATTTGTTAAGAAAAAACCTCCCGAAACTACAAAAATGCTGTTTTTCGGTGGAAATTCTCAACAAAATTTTATAAAAATGTAGACAATGACGATTTTTTTGTGTATAATCGTAAGGTACATTATCCTGTGAAAGTGTGTTTGCAGGACACTTTGCATTTAATTTTTCAGAAGGACGGTAAAAAACTATGAAGCCTAATATCAAGGTTGGTTCATTTTTACTTGCAATTGTTATGATGTTCTCAGTTTTTGCAATTGCAGGTTGTACACCCACAACTCTTAACAAAGAATGGTCGTATAAGACAAGCGACAACGAGCTTGCCATCGGCGTTTATATCTACTCACTCAATGCAGCTTACAGTCAGGCTGAGTCATTTGCTAAAAAGCTTGACGATTATGATTCGACATCTGACAAGTGGCTTGATGAAAAAATCAAGGACGATGACGGCAACGAGCAGGTTGCAAGAGAGTGGATTAAAGATCAGGCTAAGAAAATGTGCCTCAGCTACCTCGTAGTTGACGAACAGCTTAAAAAGGAAAATGTAAACATCGGTCAGGCAACTCTTGACTCCGCAACAAGTCAGGCTGAAACATACTGGAATGTCGGCCCGTATGCGTCACAGGGTTATGTAATGCCGATGAAGAAGCAGTATGAAAAGTACGGCGTTTCACTCGACAGCTTTGCATACTGCACAACTCTCTACAACACAAAGTATGAGGCTCTCTTCAAAGCAGTCTACGGCAAGGGCGGTTCAAAGGAAGTTTCCGACACCGACCTTACAAAGTATTTCAAGGAAAACTATACGGACTACTCATATCTTCCCGTGAACCTTTATACATCAACAAAAGATGAGGCAGGTTCATCAAAGAATGTTGCAATGAGCGACAAGGAAATCAAGAAGGTTGAGGATCAGCTTAACGGCTACAAGAATGACCTTAACAAGGGCGGTTCTTTTGATGATGTTATTGCATCATACAAGAAGTCAAGCGGTTCGGGAACAGATTCTTCTGTTTCAAATGTAGAAGTTCTCGACAAGAGCTCAATCGGTGACGAGCTTAAAGAGGCTATCGGCAAGCTTAAAACAGGCAAGGCTGAAACTCTCAAGGTTGGCAGCGGCGACAGCGCAATCTACTATCTCGTTTATAAGAAAGACATCAATAAGGATGTTGACAGCTATATCGGCAACGAATCAAACAGAGCAAGTGTTCTTGCATCAATGAAGTCAGACGAATTTTCAAAGTACATTGACGGTCTTGCAGAGAAACTCAAGTATGAAGAAAACACTTCGGTTATTGACAAGTATAAGCCCGAACTCTTCTTCGTTGCGGTTGAGCCTACAACATCGGCATCAACAACATCGGCATCCGATAAAAGCTCAAAATAATTGATATCGGACATACAACAGACGCATTTTCAGATTATTCTGAAGAAAGGGGCTTTTATGAAAAAACATTCAAAGCTTTGCGCAATTTTTCTGACGGCACTTTTGAGCATTTCTGCTGTAAGCTTTTCTGTATCGGCAGTCGGTGAGGAGGTTGATCCCGGCGGAGATTCAAGCGTTATTGTTGATCCCGTAGAGCCGGAGCCTGAGCCCGAACCGGAACCGGAACCATCACCGGAGCCTGAGCCGCAGCCGCAGCCCGATCCTGTGTATCCGGATTCTTCGGACAGTTCATCATATGTAGATCCCGGCTATTCGTCAAGTGATTCGTCATATGACAACAACTATAACTATGACAGTAGCTATGACTACAACAATAACAGTTATGACAATAATTACAGCAGCAGTCAGACTTACTACTACTCTGAGCCGTCATATGTAGGCGGCGGTCAGTCCTATGTTGCTCCGTCAAATACTGCTCCGTCAGCATCGCTCATCAAGTCTGACGATAACATTGACGAAAAAACTCTTTCAAGCAACGACTGGTCGGATATCGCAAAAAATCTTAAAAATACCGACACATCGGGTTCTGACGGTGATGACTTTAACTTCATCAAGAACAATAACAGCAAGGGTGACAACGGTCACTGGATGTTCTATGTTTCACTCGTTTTACTCTCACTCGGTGTTGCAGGCATTGCGTACTTTGTAATTTCAACTGTTCTCAACAGAAAGAAGAGGGTCACAGTCGGCGGCAGAAGTAACGCTCCAAAGAGCAAATCTGCACAGCCACAGCGTTACGGCAGTAACGATGATTATGCCGATGATTACTCATCTTCAGGCAGAAAGTCAGAAAGACGCAGTAAGTACGATACTGCCGAAATTCAGCTTCCAAAGAACAGCCAAAAGGGCGGAAGAAGATACAAATAATTAAATAACTTTATAAAACAAAAGCAGTTCCAAAATCGGAACTGCTTTTTTGTTTGACTGTGTAATTAAATTTTCGTATGACTTCTGTCTGAATGTCAAAATCAGTTCTTGTCATACGGCTTTTTGTATGCCTCTTTGAACGGTTTTACAGTGCCGTCCTTTTCCTCAACGCTTACATTGTCAAGTGTTGCGTTGAACTGTGTGCGGATTTCGCCGAGATAAATTTTGTACAACTCTTTCTGTTCTTTTTGCTCAGCCTCGGTAAGTCCCTGTTCCTTTTTCTTTTTTGCAAGCTCATTAATTCTGTCAAGCATCTTTTTATCCATAAGTCAATCCTCCCGACCGTTATTTTGGTTTTGAGAGCAATCTGCTCCAAAGCTATGATATCACACAATCAGCCAAAGTGCAAATTTTCGATTTGTCGGTTGAAAACAAAAATTTTTTGTGCTATCATTCAATTAAAGCCGTTACACGGCAAATTTTTTCGGCGGTGAATTATGGAAAAATTCAGCTTATTACACCCGACAAATTCAAATGCATCCTACAGAACTCTCAACAAAGAGGCGCTGAATGATTTGTCGGTTGATTATATATGTGACGCTCTCACAAAAGAGCAGTATGAACGCAACAGCATAAAGCAGCTGCTGATAAATATTACGGATGACGAGGAAGTTATAAAATATCGTTGCGATGTTTTTGAGGATTTTCTTCGTTTTCCGAAACTTCGTGATGATCTATCCGCACTTCTTGTAAAGCTGAACGATTTGCGTGAAATTGAGCGCTTTCAAAAGGATACTGAGGCATCTTCCTTGTGGCAGCTTGTAAACCGACTTCGTGAAATGGACGGCTATGTCGATTGCATTACAAGAATTAAAAACACGCTTGAAACAATTGAAGTAAAGTCGCAGGGCCTGCTTGAGCTCAAGAAAAATGTTCAGTCAATTTACAATGACAGCGGTTTTCCCGAACTAAAAAAGGATATAATAGATACGCTTGCAAAGGCTCAAAAGCTCAAGAGCATTACACTCGGTGTGAATCTTGACGATTTGCTCCGCCCAAAGAGTGTGGGTGTAATCTCACTCAATGACAAAGAATTTACCGACAGCGGTATCCTCAAAAGATTTATGAAGTTTACAAACCGTGACAGCGAACTGCACCACGGCAACGATGTTTCGGGATTTTTAAGCTTTCATCCGTCCAATCCGTCAACCTCGCAGTTCGGGCTGGGACAGTTTGTTGTGGGCGCTCAGCAGGATGTAAACCACACTATGAACAGCTCGCTGACCGGTGCAGATCCTATGTCTGACGCACTCAAAAATGTTGTGACCGATATCCTCCGCAGAACCGTAAATGACATAAAATCAATGCTCAACAGATATGTCAATGTCAACGGCTACTCGTTCGTTTCGCTTATGCCCGAAATCATTTTCTATATTCGTTTTGCAGAGCTTTGTGATAAGATGAAAAAGAAAAATCTTCCGCTGTGCAAGGCAGAAGTTTTGCCGAAAGAGGACAGAAACTGCTGTCTTAGAGATGTTTATAACCTCAAACTCGGTATAAAATCGGCAAACGGTGAGAATTTGGATATTGTCACAAACGATATTGATTTTAACGATGACAGGCGAATTTACATTCTGACAGGTCCGAACCGTGGCGGTAAAACCACGATTACTCAGGCGGTCGGACTTGCGTTTCTGCTTGCTCAGAACGGGATATATGTTCCCGCAACGCAGATGAAATTCAGCCCATGCGACAGCATTTTTACGCATTTTCCTGCCGATGAAAACGATACCGTTGACCTCGGCAGACTCGGTGAAGAAAGCAAAAGACTTGCCGAAATTTTCTCCTCGGCAAGCCGTTACAGTCTGCTTTTGCTCAACGAAAGCCTTGCGACAACCAATGTTGCCGAGGGCTTGTACATTGCCCGTGATGTTGTCAAATCAATGCGATATCTCGGCACAAGGGCGATTTTTAATACCCATATGCACGATTTGGCTCGCAATCTTGACGAGGTGAACACAACCGTAAAGGGCGACAGCAAGATTGAAAGTCTGGTAACAGGTGTCGAAAACGGACAGCGTTCGTTCAAGGTTTTCATCGCTCCGCCTCAAGGTGTAAGCTATGCCAAAGACATTGCCGAAAAATACGGTGTAACCTTTGACAAAATCAAAAAACAGATTGATCGGCAGCGTGTCGCTGCACCCGGTTCGGGAAGATAGTATGTAATAATAAAAACATATTATGCCCGAGCGGAAGTTTTTTTAAAATTGAAAGTTGAAAATGGAAAATTGAAAATTGCGGTCGGGCAGACAGTTTGCAAAATGCAAATCATTGTCGCCTGACTGTTTTTGTATATAGAAGTTGCGTTTAAATGTATGGGCGGATGCTACGGTGTTGCAATTATTTTGTTATATTAAGAAAATTCGTATAAAAGAAAACGGAGTGCATTACGCACTCCGTTTTCTTATGCCCACAAAATAATAAAAAAAGAAGGAAATAGCTGTTTAATAAAGTAACAGTTTAACCTTGCAGGATTTCAAGTCATTTCCTGCAAACCGTTACCCCATGCGAGTATTCTAACACTAACAGTAATAAAAGTCAAGACTGTTATACTATTTTTTGTTATTGATAGTAATAATATCGTTTAACTTTACACATTGAATAAATCATGTGTCTGAAATTTGTGCAGATTATTAAAAGAAACCTACCTGTCTGAAGAAGAAAATCCACAAAAACATCGTGAAACACGCTAAAACCGAAGTGAACACAACCGCCGCACCTGCAAGTTTGAAGTCGCTGTCCATTTGCTGAGCCATTGTGAATGACGAAACCGCACACGGCGATGCAAAAAGTCCGATAAGCGACACAAAGTCAACTCCTCTGATTCCTATAAGCGCCGCCGTACCCAGACAAAGTGCCGGCACAACAACAAGTCTTGCGATTATGCAGATTATGAGGTTGCGTGAACAGCCTTTTATGCTGTCAAATGTGACAGACGCACCGAGTACAATCAGCGCAAGCGGAGTTGCAACCGCCGCAATATCCGAAACCGTTTTGTCAATTGTTTCCGGAAGGCTTATATTGAACGCAACAGACAAAAGTCCGAGTACAGAGCCGATAATCAGAGGATTTTTGGCAATGCCTTTTAAAATTTTCAGCACATTTATCTTTTGCCCTCTGAAAATTTCAAGCGTGATGACGGCAAGCATATTGTAAATCGGAACAACAACGGCAACAAGCACGGCTGTCATACCAAGCTTATCCTTACCGAAAATATTCGCCGCAATCGGAAGTCCCATAAGGACAAAATTACTGCGGTAAATCGCCTGAATCATCGCACCGCGGCTGTAATTTGACTTTTCAACAAGGAGTGTAAACCCGATTGACAAAAAGTAAATCGTAAACACGCCAATAACCGCAAAGGCAAGCAGCTTCGGGCTGAAAACGCTTGAAAAATCCGAGCCGTAGATGTTATTGAACATCAGAAACGGGAAAAATACATTGAAAACAATTTTGTTAAGCTGAGGCAGAAAGCTGTCCTGCAAAATTTTTAATTTTCTCACAAGAAAACCGATGAAAAGCATTATGAACATCGGCAGAACCGCATTAAGCGCAACGAAAAAGCTCTCCATAAAATCACCTCTTTTCAGCATACCACATTGCAAAAATTTTTTCAACAAAGCATATACCCGAAAATGTACATTTATTCAAGTTGAAATATGTCGATTTGTGTGTTAAAATATTCTGTAAACGATTTAAAATGAAATAACGAGGTGTGTCCATGAAAAAATGTGAATTCTGCGGAAAACAGATATCGTATTTTGACCAGTATTGTGATGATGAGTGTCATATTAAAGCAAATAAATTTTACGAAAAGGGCGAGCGTTTCGGCAAGCTGTTTGCGGTAATCAATATGATTTGTGTGTTCGGAATTCCAATCGGACTTTTTATGCTCTCGTTTGCAAGAGAGGTCGGTCTTACCGTCGCACTTGCAAGCTGTGTAATTCTCGGAATTATGCTCATTATTCTTCCGTTTCCCACGGAAAATATGATTTCAAAATTCAAAATTCGGAAAGCCGTAAAAATCACAAGAATGATCGGCGGTGCGGTAATTTTCCTCGGAGTGCTGATTTTGCTCCTTGCATTGTTGATTAAATTCTGATTTGAATTGAATAAAACGAAAAATTGCGTCAATACTATTTTCAGCAAATACAAAGGAGGACTTTGAATGCTTGATAAAATAGCATTGACGCTTCTTATTATCGGCGGACTCAACTGGGGAAGTGTCGGCATTTTTCAGTTTGATCTTGTTGCGTGGATTTGCGGCGGACAGACTGGAATCATAAGCCGTATTGTTTATATCCTTGTCGGACTTTCCGCAATCTGGTGCATTACACTTTTATTCAGGGACACAAGCGACACCGTGACGGACGGAACAGTTGCGGATTCTTGATTTTATGAACTGTTGTGCTGTAGGGGCGTTCATTGGACGCCCGCACGGCGAGCCGCCGTTCCCGGTTCGTGAAGATAGTGTGTGATATTGAAAACTTATTATGCCCGAGCGTATTATAGTAATCACTTGTGCAATTCCAATGTAGAGGCGAACCGTGTTCGCCAGCCGTCTGTGTTGCGCACGGTTGAACGCAATGCGTTCAAATTTAAAAATACGGATAAGAAATAACCATAAACAAAAAACAGGCTGTCATATGACAACCTGTTTTCTTATGTAATATTTACTGCGTGGCAGATTTATTTCAATTAAAGTGCCTCAACAATGGCTCTTGTATCTCTTGCGATAACCATTTCTTCGTCGGTTGCAATGAGTTCAACTCTGATTGCAGAATCAGGAGTTGAGAGTGTGCCTGTAACACCGCATGTAGCCTGCTTGTTAAATTCCTTATCCATCTTAACGCCAAGGCATTCAAGATAGTCGCAAACCTTTTCACGGAGCATAGGCTGGTTTTCACCGATACCTGCCGTGAATACAATGCCGTCACAACCGCCGAGCGCTACATAATAGCTGCCGATGTACTTTGCAATCTGGTAGTAAAGCATTTCGTGGGCAAGGTGAGCTCTCATATTGCCGTCTGCTTCGGCTGCACAAACATCACGGTCGTCAGACGAAACGCCCGAAATACCCAAAAGACCCGATTCCTTGTTGAGAATCTTTGACATCTCCTCGGGAGTGAGATGCTCTTTTTCAGCGATAAATGTGATAACAGACGGATCAAGTGAACCTGAACGGGTACCCATCATAAAACCGCCGAGAGGAGTAAGTCCCATTGTAGTGTCGATAACCTTACCGCCCTTTACGGCTGTGATTGAAGAACCGTTACCGATGTGGCATGTAATAAGCTTGAGCTCTTCCTTTTTTCTGCCCATAAGGTCAGCCATTTTTTCTGAAACATAACGGTGAGATGTGCCGTGAAAGCCGTACTTTCTTACACCGAACTTTTCATAATACTTGTAAGGTACTGCATACATAAATGCTTTTTCGGGCATTGTCTGGTGAAAAGCAGTATCAAAAACCGCAACCTGCGGAACTTTCGGACCGAAAACTCTTGTGCAGGCCTCAATGCCCTGAAGGTGTGCCGGGTTGTGAAGAGGAGCAAGAGGAGCAAGCTCTCTGATTTTGTTGATTACCGAGTTATTTACAAGCACCGACTTGTCAAAGTACGCACCGCCCTGCACAACTCTGTGACCTACGGCGGAAACCTCGGACAAATCGCTGATTGCACCGTATTCGGGATCTATGAGTGCATTTTTAACAGCCTCAAAAGCCTGAGTGTGATTAAGCATCTGTGTTTTGCGGTTAATTTTTTTGCCGTCGGGTGTTTTAAAACCAATGAAAGCACCGTTCTGACCGATTCTTTCACAGTTACCCTTTGCGAGAACTGCCTCGTTGTCAGTATCAATAAGCTGGTACTTGAGCGAGGAACTGCCTGCGTTGATTACGAGAATTTTCATTACAATCGTCCCCTTTGGTAGTTGTTTTCAGTTTAAAATATAAGAAATATATTTGCCTGTCGTCATATTTTATACTATAATGTAAATCAGAAAAAGACTTTTCAAAATTGACAGGTCACACATACATATGATACTCCAAATTATGTATGTTTTCAAGTGTTTTTTACAATATGTATGCGAAATAAAGGCTTCGGAGGAATAGTTATGGCAACAGCTGTCATCTGCGAATTCAATCCGTTTCACAACGGTCATAAATATTTGCTCGAAAGTGCAAAAAATGTGCTTAAAGAGCCGGTCATAGCAATTATGAGCGGCAGCTTTACCCAGCGTGGTGAGGTTGCCGTGTGCGACAAATTTGTCCGTGCAAAATCTGCCCTTGAAAACGGTGCGGACTTGGTGCTTGAACTGCCCGTTGTGTTCTCACTTTCGGGAGCTGAGGGCTTTGCAAAGGCAGGTGTTGCGATTGCGTCAGCTTTTGGCTGCACAAATCACCTTGCTTTCGGCAGTGAAAGCGGTGACTGCGAACTGCTTAAAAAATCCGCAGACGCTGTTTGTGACGAAAGGGTACAGGCTCTTGTGCGTGACGGAATGAAAAACGGCGGATACTACCCCCGTGAACTTGAAAATGCCGTCAAAACGGTTTTCGGAGATGAGATTTCATCCGTACTCTGCGAACCGAACAATATTCTTGGCGTTGAATATATAAAGGCATTGAACGGTACGGGTGTTGAGCCGTTCTCGGTTGCAAGAACAGGTGTTGCACACGACAGCCGAATTGCGGGCGAGGGCTTTGCGTCTGCGTCACACATAAGAGAAATGCTGCGTAACGGTGAAAATGCGAAGAAGTACGCTCCGTACATTCCCGATGAAATCACATTTCCCGAAAATCTTGACAGACCGTTACTGTACCGTCTGCGTACTATGACAAGAGAGGACATTGCAAAACTGCCCGATGTGGGTGAGGGGCTTGAAAACAGAATTGCCGATGCGGCAGTGCGCTGCAGTACCTCATCAGAAATTGCCGACCTTGTAAAGACAAAGCGCTACACTCATGCGCGCATAAGGAGAATACTCGCCTGTGCATTGCTCGGAATCGAAAAAGCTCATACGCAAATCCCGATTGAGTATATCCGTGTTTTAGGCTTTACAAACGAGGGTGCGGAATTGCTCAAGAACTGCCGACTGAATATTGTCACCTCTGCAAGCAACGGTATCAGAACAGGCGGCAACACAAAGGCATTGCTTGAAAAGGACATTTTAGCCTACGATATTTCGGCACTTGCGTATGATATTCCAAAAAGGAGCGGTCTTGATTTTACAACGCCTATTGTGAAAATATGACATTGGTCGATTGATTCGTCAATGATATGCCGAAAACGGCGGTTTCTGAGGATTTTTCTTACATTTTTTACCGCAAAAAACAGCGGATTTTACGGGATTTTTATCTTTTTTGTGAGAAGTGCAACAATAAGTGTGTAATCTTTTTGTAATTATTATTGAACCCGATAAAAGTAGAAAAATGGTCAAAAAAACATTGACAAATATTTAACAAAGATGATAAAATAGAATCAATCGAGAATTAGCTAAATTCTGAAACAACGATTGAAAGGATCCAGAAAAATGAAAAGAATTCTTTGCTTTCTGATGGCATGCACAATGTGCGCATCAGCAGCGGTCGGACTCTCAGGATGCGGTTGTGACGACAACACATCAAACAGCAGTAAGCCCGGCTACAAGGTTGAGCCGACAGAGCCTGACCTTACAAACGGAGATTTCGGATTTTTCATTATCAATCAGGAAGAACTTATGATTACAAAGTACACAGGTTCTGACACGGTTATTGAAATTCCCGAAAGCTACAAGAACTACAAAGTTACCGTAATCGGTGCAAGCGTGTTCAATGACTCCAAAATTACGGAAGTAACAATTCCGTCAAGCATCAAGCAGATTGAAGATTATGCCTTTTCAAGCTGTCACAGCCTCACAAAGGTAAATCTCTCCGAAGGTCTTGAAATCCTTAACAACAGCGTGTTCTTTAACTGCTCTGAGTTAAGAGAAATCAAGCTTCCGAGTACACTCAAAGAAATCGGACCGAGAGCTTTTTCGGGTGCGGCACTTAACAATGTTGTTCTTCCCGACAGCGGTAAACTTACAAAGATTGATGAATTTGCTTTTTATCAGTCGCGTGAGCTTACAGACATTACAATTCCGGCTTGTATTACAAGTATTCCCGACAATGCATTCGCTGAATGCAGTAAGGAAGTTACAATCCACGGAGCAAGCGGTTCATATGCCCAGAACTATGCCAAGAAAAACAACCTTAAATTTAAGGCTGACTTAAACAGTTCTTCAACAAAGGCAACAAAGGCAACAAAGGCAACAAAGGCAACAAAGGCAATAAAGGCAAGCGGTAAGGCTGCCGAGAAAGCCGAGTAATTGAGGCAAATTAATTTGATATCATTTTCAGCTTTGCTGAATCTAATATAATTATGCAAGATAAGAGGTAGATTAAATGAGTACAAAAGAGTATCCTATCGTAGATAACGCAGAAAGCTTTGAAGCTGCCCTTGCAAGAGTAAGAGAAGCTCAGAAAATTTTTGCTACCTACACACAGGAGCAGGTTGACAAGATTTTTCTTGCTGCCGCTACTGCTGCTAACCAGATGAGAATTCCGCTCGCTAAGATGGCTGTTGAAGAAACAGGCATGGGCGTTGCAGAAGATAAGGTTATCAAGAACCACTTCGCATCTGAGTATATTTACAATGCTTACAGAAATGTTAAGACTTGCGGCGTTCTTGAGGAAGACAAGGCTTACGGCATTAAGAAGATTGCTGAGCCAATCGGTGTAATCGCTGCCGTTATTCCTACAACAAACCCAACTTCAACCGCTATCTTCAAGACACTCGTTTGTCTTAAGACAAGAAACGGTATCATCATCAGCCCGCATCCCCGTGCTAAGAAGAGCACAATTGAGGCTGCCAAGGTTGTTCTTGAAGCTGCTGTTAAGGCAGGCGCTCCGGAGGGTATCATCAGCTGGATTGATATTCCTTCACTCGAACTCACAAACACACTCATGCAGGAAGCTGACTGCATCCTCGCAACAGGCGGTCCCGGCATGGTTAAGGCTGCTTATTCATCAGGTAAGCCTGCACTCGGTGTTGGCGCCGGTAACACACCTGCTATCATTGATGAAACAGCTGACATTTTACTCGCAGTTAACTCAATTATCCACTCAAAGACATTTGATAACGGTATGATCTGTGCTTCAGAGCAGTCTGTTATCGTTGAAAAGAAGATTTACAGCAAGGTTAAGAAGGAATTCAAGGCTCGTGGCTGCTACTTCCTTAACGAGGAAGAGACAGAGAAGGTTAGAAAGACTATCATTATCAACGGCGCTCTTAACGCTAAGATTGTTGGTCAGAAGCCTGTTACAATCGCAGCTCTTGCAGGTGTAACAATTCCTGAGGAAACAAAGGTTCTTATCGGTGAGGTAGAATCAGTTGACATCAGCGAAGAGTTTGCTCACGAGAAGCTTTCTCCTGTACTCGCTATGTACAAGGCTGAAGATTTTGAAGATGCTATTGCAAAGGCTGAGCAGCTTATTGCTGACGGCGGTTACGGTCACACATCTTCACTTTATGTTGACGCTGTAAACGAAAGAGCAAAGATCGACGAGTTCGCATCAAGAATGAAGACTTGCCGTATCCTTGTAAACACACCTTCTTCACAGGGTGGTATCGGTGACCTTTACAACTTCAAGCTTACTCCTTCACTCACACTCGGCTGTGGTTCATGGGGCGGCAACTCTGTTTCTGAGAATGTTGGTTGCAAGCACCTTATCAATATTAAGACAGTTGCCGAGAGGAGAGAAAATATGCTTTGGTTCAGAGCACCTGAAAAGGTTTATATCAAGAAGGGCTGTATGCCTGTAGCTCTTCAGGAACTCAAGGATGTAATGGGTAAGAAGAGAGCATTCATCGTTACCGACTCATTCCTTTATAAGAATGGCTACACAAAGCCAATCACAGACAAGCTCGATGAAATGGGCATCACATATACAACATTCGCAGATGTTGAGCCTGACCCATCACTTATTTCAGCTCAGAAGGGTGCAGAGGCTATGCGTAAGTTTGAGCCTGACTGCATTATCGCACTCGGCGGCGGTTCAGCAATGGATGCCGGCAAGATTATGTGGGTTCTCTATGAGCATCCGGAAGTTGACTTCCAGGATATGGCTATGCGTTTCTGCGATATCCGTAAGAGAGTTTACACATTCCCGAAGATGGGCGAGAAGGCATACTTCATTGCTATCCCGACATCATCAGGTACAGGTTCTGAGGTTACTCCTTTCGCAGTTATCACAGACCAGGATACAGGCGTTAAGTATCCGCTTGCTGACTATCAGCTTATGCCTAACATGGCAATCGTTGATGCTAACAATATGATGAGCGGTCCTAAGGGACTTACAGCTGCATCAGGTATTGACGCTGTTTCTCACGCACTCGAGGCTTACGCTTCAATGATGGCTACAGACTTCACAGACGGTCTTGCACTCCGTTCACTCAAGCTTATCTTCGAGTATCTCCCTGCTTGCTATGACAACGGTATGAATGAGCCTGTTGCTCGTGAGAAGGTTGCTCACGCTGCTACAATGGCAGGTATGGCATTCGCTAACGCATTCCTCGGTGTTTGTCACTCAATGGCTCATAAGCTCGGTGCTTTCCATCATGTACCGCACGGTATTGCCAACGCACTTATGCTTGAGCAGGTAATCAGATTCAACTCAGCAGAAGTTCCTGCTAAGATGGGTACATTCCCACAGTATGATCACCCGCACACACTCGCTCGTTATGCTGAAGTAGCTCGTTACCTCGGTCTCGGCGGCAAGAACGATACAGAGAGCGTTGAAAACCTTATCAAGGCTGTTAACGACCTCAAGGCAAGAGTTGGCATCAAGAACTCTATCAAGGATTATGTTCCGGACGAAGAGGACTTCCTCAACCGTCTTGACGCTATGACAGAGCAGGCATTTGATGACCAGTGCACAGGTGCAAACCCAAGATATCCGCTCTTCAAGGAAATCAAGCAGATGTACCTCAATGCTTACTATGGCAACAACAGCGAGACTGTTTAATCTATCTCGTAATGCATAATTATAAAACACCCTGCCCCCGTGGCAGGGTGTTTTGTTGTATATGGATAATACCGCAATTTTCCATTTTTCATTTTCAACTTTCAATTTAAATAAACTTCCTCTCGGGCGTAATGTGCTTTTAATATTACAAACTATTATGCACAATGCACAAAAGAATGTTAAAAGTTTCACAAATATTTAGTTAAAAGTTTAACGAATTTTTATGCACTTCGCATAAAATATCTTGCTCTTTTTGTTTGAAAGGTAAAAAATATTTTATTTGTATTTGCTAAATGCACAAAGAAAATTAAAATTATTTTGTTATTTTTACACTGTACTAACCCCTGAAATTGTTGTATAATATAACCGAAGCAATGAAAGATTGCTTGATGAATTTTTAATATTTTAAAAAATATTTTAAAGCGAAAGGGGCTTTATTATGAAATTAGATACAGTTCTTGCAAAAAGAGAGAACAAGGTAGTTTATAAAGACGGTGCGCTTGCAGCCAAAGTTTTTGACGAGTGTTATCCGAAATCAGATATTCTTAACGAGGCTCTTAATCAGGCAAGAGTTGAGGAAACAGGACTCAATATTCCGAAAATTGAAGAGGTTACAAAGATTGACGGAAAATGGGCAATTATCTCCACCTTCATCGAGGGCAAAACTCTTGCGGAGCTTATGGCAGAGCATCCCGAAAAAGAGGACGAATACCTCAATCTCTTTGTTGACATTCAGGTTAAAATCCTCAGCCAGAAAGCACCGTTGCTTAACAAACTCAAGGATAAGATGAAACGCAAAATCAGCGAAACCGACCTTGACGCAACAACAAGATATGAGCTTGAAACCCGTCTTAACGGTATGCCGAACCACACAAAGGTTTGTCATGGCGATTTCAACCCGAGTAATATTATTATTGACGAGTCGGGTACACCGTATGTTATTGACTGGTCACACGCAACACAGGGTAACGGTTCAGCCGATGCCGCAAGAACTTACCTCTTGTTCCGTTTGAATCATCAGGAAGAGCTTGCAGAAAAGTATATGAAGCTTTACTGCACAAAGACCGACACAGCCCGTCAATATGTTGACCGCTGGCTTCCGATTGTAGCCGCATCACAGTCTGTTAAGGGCAAACCCGAAGAGAGAGAGTTCCTTCTCAAATGGGCAAGTGTTTGCGAATACCAGTAATGCCGTAATTTTTAATTCATATTTTACTCAGCAAAATTTCATTTTGAAATTTTCTCTCCTCTGTTTTTTTCATAATTGTATTACGGAAACCGAATAAAAGCAGCTCCCGCTCCAAATGCTTGGTGCGGGAGTTGCTTTTTTGATGCGAAATTTATGTTGACGGTACGCTGTAAATATTACAAAAGGTTACAAATTTTGTAATAATTCGCTTTAATTTGGTGCCTGAAATGAAGATTTTGTGAGTGAAACTGCATCAAATTTTCTGAATTAGCAAAAAATACGGGCTTTGGGGTTGATTTTTTAAAAGGGTGATGTTATAATGGTTACAATGTTGTTATCAAGGTGTAACCTGATTTGTAATTTACTGTCAGATTTGGTAACAATTTTTCGGTCAAATCTTCCGTACAGATTAAAACGGACTGTACTTTGAGACGGTCGTTATTTTTCTGTAAGAGCTTTGACTCTCTGATAAAAATGGAGGTAATTAACGATGCAGAGAATAAAAAAGATTACTGCAATCATTCTGAGTGTTCTCACACTTTCAAGTGTATGCGTATTCGGTTCTTCATTTTCTGCCGGTGCAAAAGGCACGGGTGCAGGTCTTGCAGAATGGGCACTCAATGCCTATAACAGCGGATGGTCATATGTTTACGGCGGTTCAACCCCCGGAGCGGTTGACTGTTCAGGTCTTATCTATTCATATGCCGGCGGCGAAAGATGCGGTAATCCACAGCTTGGAACAGCTACCGAAACAGGTTCGGTAAGTGCAGGCATTCCTAATGTTCACGGTCTTGGACTTTGGCGTCCCGGTCATGTCGGTGTTTATGTCGGCAACGGTATGGAGGTTGACGCAAGAGGTGATGAATACGGTGTTTGCTATGAGGCAATCGGCGGTTATAACAATTGGACATACTGGTTCAAGCTTGCCGCAGTTTCATATGTAACAAACGGTTGGGAAAGCTTTAACGGCAACTACTACTACTACGAAAACGGCGAGTACATTGTAAATACTTCAAGAACAATTGACGGTACTACATATTACTTTGATTCACAGGGCAGATCGAGCAAGACTCCTTCAGACACTTCTTCAAGCAGTTCGTCGGGTTCAAGCTCATCAGGCTCATCAGGTTCTTCAAGTTCATCAGGCAGCTCATCATCTTCAAGCAACACACCGAGTGTTTACAAGAACGGTTCATCGGGTGCTGAGGTAAAGAAGATTCAGCAAAGACTTGCTGACCTTGGCTATTATGACGGTGCAGTTGACGGTTACTTCGGTGACGCAACAGAAGAGGCTTATAAGGCATTCCAGAAAGCCGCAGGTCTTACAGTTGACGGTATTGCAGGCGATTCGAGAAATACACTTTATTCGGAGAATGCTCCCGAAGCTCCAAAAGCCGATACAACACCAAAGACTGAGGACAAGCCCGAGGAAGAAACAACTGCTCCCACAGAGGCGACAACAGAACCTGTAACAGAGGCAGTTCAGTATCAGAACGGTGACGAAAACGATAAAGTAACTGCAATTCAGCAGCAGCTTATAAAACTCGGCTACTTTGCAATGGATGCAACAGGCTACTACGGTGAATATACAGCGCAGGCTGTTGCAAATTTCCAGAATCAGAATTCACTCGATTCAACAGGTATTGTTGATGAGAAAACATACAACGCACTGTTCAGCGACAACGCAGTTGCAAACCCCAAAACAGAGGTTGTAAGCGGTGAGGTTTCTCCGGCGGTTTCAGCCGCTCCGATTGAGATGCCTTCTTCAACAGGTGCGTCGCAGTTCATTCTTTCAAATGAAAAGAATCAGAACTACTCGGACACAGCATCAAGCGTTGCCGTTCAGTCCGTAAAGTCTGCCGACAAGGCTCTTGCAAAGTCAAATGCCGCAAGCACACCAACTCTTGTTGCCGCAGTTCAGAGATCCGCAAATGTAGGTCTTTGGTTTGTGCTTGTTGCAGTTATCCTCGGCGCAATTGCTTTTGTATTCTTCCTTCGTGACAGAAAGCTTTCAAGATATTCAAGATATGTCGCAAGAAAGAAAAAAAGAGCCACCAAAGCCGAACTTGACGCAAGATGGTAATTGATATATAATCCAATTATTAAACAGTCGATTGCAAAGCAGTCGGCTGTTTTTGCTTAATTAAAAATGGAAAATTGAAAATGGAAAATTGTGGTCGGCGGTGTGCCACCGCAATCTATTCGAGAAGATACTCGGATAAAGGAATTGCATCAGATGCCCGAATACGGCATTGATGCAATTTTTGCTTTATATTGCTTTATATGAAAGTAAATGTATGCTTGTAGGGGTAGCCTTGCGACCGCAGGTAAAGGCAGAAATTGTATGCTAAAACAAATTTTATAAATATCACGCCCCTACGACACGAATGGGGAATAGTGACATACCGTACGAATAAAAATGTGGACATTTATTGCACATTCGTGTTAAAATACAAGATGAAAAAGTGTGTGGAAAGAAAGCGGTGACTGTTAATGAAAAAATCCGAAAAACCAATCGGCAAAATAAAAGTCAAAAAGTCGATTTTCAAAAGGCTTTTCTTTCACATACTTGTGCTGTTTATTTTGGCGGTGATTGTTTCGGGTACGCTCAATTGCATTGAAAACATTCAGCGCACAAGGCGGTTTACACGACAGCTGACCGAAAGTGCGTCAAAGGTTGCAACAGAAACTTTTGAACGCTGCGATATAAACGCATTGCTTGATAATCCCGATTCCGAAGAATATCGAAAAGCCGTTAAGACCTTGAGGTGGATTTGTCAGACGAACCACCTTGAATATATGTACATTTACATTCCGAATTTTGACGAAAACAAGGTTACATATGTTATGACTGTTGCCGATGATGACAGCGAAAACGAGAATGTTTTGAGGGTGAGGAGTGCAGGCGCAGAGGTTGACCACAGCTTGTGGGACGCTGAAAAAGAGGCGTGGGAAAATTCTAACCTTGTCACGGCTTACGAATATCAGAACGACAGCTTCGGCAGTTTTTACACGGCATTTTCAGCGATTCAAGGCAAGGACGGCAAGCCTGTTGCATTAATCGGTGCGGACTATTCGCTGACGCAGATTTATACGGAAATCATTTTTTATACTGCATTGCGAGTTCTTGCGTTGTTTGTTGTGCTGGCAATTGTATTCTTGCTTGTAATGCGGTTTGTCAGAAAAAAGATGTATAATCCGATACTTTTGATTTTTGAAAAAATTCGAGGATACTTTTCCGACAAGGCTGACGGCACAAATACAAAGAAAGCGTTTGTGCCGATAAAACTCGGCTCTGACGATGAAATTCAGCTTTTGGCTGATTATTTCAACGATATGGCTCACGATGTAGAAACTTATGTTGAAAAAAATTCCGCCCTTGCGAGTGAAAAGGCTAAAAATGAAACCGAGCTTGAGGTTGCAAGGCGGATTCAGTACGGAATAATTGCGAGAGAAAAGAATGTTGTCTTTGCCGATTGTTTTGATGTTTCGGCAAGAATGGAGTCTGCAAGACAGGTAGGCGGCGATTTTTACGATTGCTTTGCATTGCCTGACGGCAGAATATGTGCCGTAGTCGGTGATGTGTCGGGCAAGGGTGTTGCGGCGGCAATGTTTATGGCTTTTGCAAAAACTCTTATCCACGAAAAAATGACCGAAAATGCAGAACCCGACAGGGCATTTGAAGAAATCAACAGGGAACTCTGTTCGTCAAATCCCGAGGGAATGTTTGTAACTGCATTTGCCGTGATTTTTGACAAAAACAGCGACAGCTTTTTGTACATAAATGCAGGCCATAACAAGCCTGTTGCGGTGAGCAACGGCAAGGCTGAATTTTTAGAATGTAAGCCGTGTATAATGCTCGGTGTGTTTGATGATGCAAGATATGTTGTGAACAGCGCTGAATTTGGAAACGGCGATATAATCTGCCTTTACACCGACGGTGTGAATGAGGCAACAAATGCGGATAATGAATTTTTCGGCAACGATAGACTTGTGTCTGCCTGTCAAAATTCCGAACAGACTGCAAAAGGTGTGTGTGACGGAGTTTATGACGCCTTGACGGACTTTACCGAAAATGCGGAGCAATTTGACGATATAACAATTGTTGCAATAAAAAACAGCAAAAACAGAGATTGAAGGGTTATGAATGTTTAAATCGGAAAACAATCAGATTACAATAGAACAGGTGAGAAAGCTTGACGAGGAATATACTCTTGTCGATATCCGAGATGAAATTTCGTTTGAATACGGTCACATTGACGGTGCAAAGAATATTCCGCTTGCAAAAATCAAAGGGGACAATTCACTTTTGCCAAAAGACAAGCTTGTTGTCCTCTGTTGCAAAAGCGGTCAGATAAGTGACGAGCTTGCAGAAAATCTGCGTGATGACGGATTTAATGCCGTGAATCTTGAGGGCGGTTATTACAGTTGGTTGAGAAGTCAATTCGAGAATGAGGACTACGCAACCGATGTTGAAAAAAGCATCCGCAAAAAGTTCAGCAAGACGATTTGGAGCAGATTTACTGCGGCGATAATCGAGTACAAGCTTGTTGAGCCGAACGATAAAATTGCCGTCTGCATTTCGGGCGGTAAGGATTCAATGCTGATGGCAAAGCTTTTTCAGGAGTTGAAAAGGCACAATAAATTTCCGTTTGAGCTTGTTTTTCTTGTAATGGACCCGGGCTACAGCGTTGAAAATCGTGATGTAATCGAGAGCAACGCCCGTAGGCTGAACATTCCGATAACTGTTTTTGAAACAGATATTTTTAATTCTGTTTACAATGTTGACAAATATCCCTGCTACCTTTGCGCAAGAATGAGGAGAGGTTATCTCTACAAAAAGGCAAAGCAGCTCGGCTGTAACAAAATCGCACTCGGTCATCACTATGACGATGTTATAGAAACTATTCTTATGGGTATGCTCTACGGCGGTCAGGTTCAGACGATGATGCCGAAGCTCCACAGCACAAACTATGAGGGAATGGAACTTATCCGCCCTCTCTACCTTGTTCGTGAGGCTGAAATCAAGCATTGGCGAGATTACAACAAGCTGAATTTCATTCAATGTGCGTGCCGTTTTACGGACACCTGCACAACCTGTTCCCCGAACAGCAGCACAGGCTCAAAACGACAGGAAATCAAACAGCTTATAGCAAATCTGAAGAAAATCAATCCCCAGATTGAAAGCAACATTTTCCATAGCGTTGAAAATGTCAACCTCGATACGATTATTTCATATAAACAAGGCGATAATAAGGTTTCGTTTCTGGACAGATATGATGATATGGGGAAGGGCAAGTAATTAAAAATTAAAAATTAAAAATTGAAAATTGAAAATGAATGTCGGGAAGACAGTTTGCAAAATGCAAAGCAATGTCTTCCCGACTGTTTTTGTTTGTGTAAAAGTTGTTGCTTAAATGTAGGGGCGTTCATTGGACGCCCGCAGGTAATGGTAGAAAATATATGTTAAAACGAATTTGATAAATCCCACAAAGCAATTGTTATACTGTAGCGGCGAACAGTGTTCGCCAATCGAAACGATTGTAAAATCGGTTCGACTTAATACAAATCGTTTGTTATATGAAATTTATATTTGCTATTTACCAAAAAAATTGGTTTTACTTGATTTGTGTTTGCACACAAATCAATTGGCGATCAGTGATCGCCGCTACAGTTGAACAATGACTTTGCGACATCTATACACTTTGTATTTATCATAATGTATGTTCTGTTACTTGCGGGCGTCCGATGAACGCTTCTAGCTTCTCCTGCTTAAAACCATACACCGTGTCGGGTGTTGCATTGGGATGTAAAAAATAGCCCGAAAAGAAAAATAATTCTTTTCGGGAAATAAAACCTGTAAAAATATAAAAAAGTCAGTAAAATCCGAAAAAAATCCGAAAATTCTCTTGACTTATTGATTATTTCAATATAGAATAATAAAATGTACCATAATGGGGATATGTACCGAAGAGGTCGGGAAAATCTGCAAAAAACTTTATCCGACAAGGGGATATTATCACAAAAATCCTTTTGTGTCAAGAGCTTTTTATGAGCAGATTTTCAGTACCGCTTGCCCCGTTTCATAGATTTTTTAAGGAGTGATACGCCTATGGTTAATGTCAAACCCGTAAAGCTTGGCAACACCGAAAGAATGAGTTTTGGTAAAATCGATGAAGTAATTGATATGCCTAATCTTATCGACATTCAGAAAGCGTCATACAAATGGTTGCTTGACGAAGGTCTTAAAGAAGTATTTAAAGATGTTTCGGGCATTACCGATTATCAGGACAACCTTGTTCTCGATTTTATCGACTACACACTTGATGTTGATCACCCGAACTACAGCGTAATTGAGTGTAAGGTTCGTGATGCAACATATTCAGCTGCTCTCAGAGTAACCGCAAGACTTTTGAACAAGTCAACGGGTGAAATCAAAGAGAGCAATGTATTTATGGGCGATTTCCCGCTGATGACCGCAAGCGGCACATTCGTTATCAACGGTGCTGAGCGTGTTATCGTTTCACAGCTTGTAAGAAGCCCGGGCGTTTACTATAAAATGGATCACGATAAAACCGGTAAGGAACTGTATTCAACAACAGTTATCCCGAATCGTGGTGCATGGCTTGAGTATGAAACCGATGTAAACGATGTTTTTTATGTTCGTATTGATAAGAACCGTAAGCTTCCCGTTACATCATTTATCAGAGCACTCGGTCTTGGCTCGGATGCCGAAATTCTCGACTATTTCGGTGACGATGAAAGAATGAGAGCTACTATCGAAAAGGATGCCGCTTCAAATGTTGAAGAAGGTCTTATCGAGGTTTACAAAAAGCTCCGTCCGTCTGAGCCTCCGACAGTTGACAGTGCGCAGACACACATAAACAACCTGTTCTTTGACCCCGGTCGTTATGATATGTCAAGAGTAGGCAGATATAAATACAACAAAAAGCTCGGTATTGCAAACCGTCTTGAAGGTCAGGTTCTTGCAGAGCCGATTGCCAACCCACGCACAGGCGAGGTTATGGCTCTTCGTGATGAAAAAATCACAAAGGAAAAGGCTTTTGAAATCGAAAACGCAGGTGTTAAGATTGCCTATGTAAAGGCTGCCGATGAAACAATCGTTAAGGTTATTTCAAACGGTATGGTTGACATTGCTTGCTATGTTGATTTTGACGCAGAAGCAGAGTGCGACATCAAAGAACATGTTCGTTTTGATGTTCTTTGCGAAATTCTTGATGCTTGCGAAAACGAGGATGACCTCAAGGAAATGCTCAGAAGCCGTGCGGATGAGCTTGTTCCAAACCACATCACGGTTGACGATATCTTTGCAACAATCAACTACCTTAACTGTGTTGCTCACGGTGTCGGTAATACAGATGATATCGACCACCTCGGCAACAGAAGAATCCGCTGCGTAGGCGAACTTCTTCAGAACCAGTTCAGAATCGGTTTCTCCCGTCTTGAAAGAGTTGTAAGAGAGAGAATGACAACCCAGTCACAGGATATGGAGTCACTTTCGCCTAACTCACTCATCAATATCCGTCCCGTAACAGCGGCAATTAAAGAATTCTTCGGTTCTTCACCGCTTTCACAGTTCATGGATCAGGGTAACCCACTTGCAGAGCTTACCCACAAGCGTCGTCTTTCAGCCCTCGGTCCGGGCGGTCTTTCAAGAGATCGTGCAGGATTTGAGGTTCGTGACGTACACTACACACACTATGGCCGAATGTGTCCTATTGAAACTCCTGAAGGTCCTAACATCGGTCTTATCTCATATCTTGCTTCATTTGCCCGTATCAACAAGTACGGCTTTATTGAAGCTCCTTATCGTAAAATTGACAAGGAAACAGGCGTTGTAACCGACGAGGTTGTTTATATGACAGCCGATGTTGAGGATAACTACGCTGTTGCACAGGCTAACGAACCGCTTGATGAAAACGGCAGATTTGTTCATTCAAGAGTCGTAGGTCGTTACCGTGACGAATTCGTAGAGTATTCTCCCGAAAGATTCGACTTCATGGATGTATCTCCTAAGATGGTTGTATCTGTTGCTACGGCTATGATTCCGTTCCTTGAAAACGATGACGCAAACCGTGCTCTCATGGGTGCGAACATGCAGCGTCAGGCAGTTCCGCTTCTCCGCAGTGAGGCTCCTATCGTTGGTACAGGTATGGAGTACAAGGCAGGTACAGACTCAGGCGTTTGTATCCTCGCTGAGGAAGACGGTATCGTTATGAGCGTTGATGCCCGTAACATTCGTGTACAGTATGACTCGGGCAGAGTTCAGGACTTTGAGGTTATCAAGTTCCTCCGCTCTAACCAGGGTACATGTATCAACCAGCGTCCTATCGTGTCAAGAGGACAGAGAGTTAAGAAGGGTGAAGTTCTCGCAGACGGTCCGGCTACCGAAAACGGTGAAGTTGCTCTCGGTAAGAACGCTCTCATCGGCTTTATGACATGGGAAGGTTACAACTACGAGGATGCTGTTCTTATCAACGAAAAAATCGTTCGTGATGATGTTTATACATCAATTCACATTGAAGAATATGACACAGAGGCAAGAGATACAAAGCTCGGACCCGAAGAGATTACAAGAGATATCCCGAATGTAGGTGAAGATGTTCTCAAGTATCTTGACGAGGACGGTATCATTCAGATCGGTTCTGAGGTTAAAGCAGGCGATATCCTTGTCGGTAAAGTAACTCCAAAGGGTGAAACAGAGCTTACAGCCGAGGAAAGACTCCTTCGTGCAATCTTTGGTGAAAAGGCAAGAGAAGTCAGAGATACATCTCTCCGTGTGCCTCACGGTGAATGCGGTACTGTTGTTGATGTTAAGGTGTTTACCCGTGCAGACAGCAGAAACGAACTCCAGCCCGGTGTAAACAAGGTTGTAAGAGTTTACCTTGCACTCAAGAGAAAAATCAGCGTAGGCGATAAGATGGCAGGTCGTCACGGTAACAAGGGTGTTATTTCAAGAATTCTCCCAATGGAAGATATGCCGTTCCTTCCTGACGGTACTCCGCTTGATATCGTACTTAACCCGTTGGGCGTACCTTCTCGTATGAACATCGGTCAGGTTCTTGAGGTTCACCTCGGTTATGCCGCAAAGGCACTTGGCTGGAAGATTATGACTCCTGTATTTGACGGTGCTCATGAGCAGGATATTTTCCAGTGTCTTAAAGACGCAGGTTACAGCGAGGATGGTAAGACATGGCTTGTTGACGGCCGTACAGGCGAGCGTTTCGATAACCCTGTAACAGTAGGTTATATGTACTACCTCAAGCTTCATCACCTCGTTGATGAAAAAATCCACGCAAGAAGCACAGGTCCTTACTCTCTCGTTACACAGCAGCCACTCGGCGGTAAAGCCCAGTTCGGCGGTCAGCGTTTCGGTGAGATGGAAGTTTGGGCACTTGAGGCTTACGGCGCTGCTTATACACTTCAGGAAATTCTTACAGTTAAGTCGGACGATGTTGTCGGCCGTGTTAAGACCTATGAGGCTATCGTTAAAGGTCAGAATATTCCTGCTCCGGGTATTCCTGAGTCATTCAGAGTTCTTATTAAGGAACTCCAGTCACTTTCACTTGATGTTCGTGTTCTTAACTCTGACGGTGAAGAAATTGACATTAAGCAGAAGTTTGATGAGGACGAGGATATTGTTGATGCAACAAATCCGGAATTTGAAGAAGACCATGTAATGACATCAATGGACGGCTACACTCTTGACGAGGGCGGCGAAGAAGGCAATATGTTTGACGATTCACTTGCCGATGTTGAAGAGGACAGCTACACATCGGATGATTTCAGCGATGACTTTGGCAGTGACGATATGTAAGGAGGAAATGCAATGATAGATAATAATGTTTTTGACTCAATTAAAATCGGACTTGCTTCTCCTGAGCAGATGAGAGAATGGTCTTACGGCGAAGTTAAAAAGCCCGAGACAATTAACTATCGTACTCTCAAGCCTGAAAGAGACGGCTTGTTCTGCGAACGCATTTTCGGACCGACAAAGGACTGGGAATGTCACTGCGGTAAATACAAGAGAATCCGTTTTAAGGGTAAAATCTGTGACCGTTGCGGTGTTGAAGTAACCCGTTCAAAGGTCAGAAGAGAGCGTATGGGACACATTGAGCTTGCCGCTCCCGTGTCGCACATTTGGTATTTCAAGGGAATTCCTTCAAGAATTGCCCTTATGCTTGATATTTCTCCCAAGCTTTTGGAGAATGTACTCTATTTCTCACAGTACATCGTAACAGATCCCGGCGACTGCCGTGACCTTGCAAAGTATCAGTGCCTTACCGAGGGTGAGTACAATGATATGCGTGAGAAGTATGAAAACGACTTTGAAGCAGGTATGGGTGCCGAGGCAATCAAAAAGCTCCTTGCCGAGATTGACCTTGATGCTCTTTCCGCTTCACTTAAAGAAGAACTTGAAACTGCATCGGGTCAGAAGAGAGTTAGACTCCTTAAAAGACTTGATGTTGTTGAAAGCTTCAGAATGTCGGGCAACCGTCCCGAGTGGATGATTCTCGATGTTGTTCCGGTAATTCCGCCGGATATCCGTCCTATGGTTCAGCTTGACGGCGGTCGTTTTGCAACAAGTGACCTTAACGACCTCTATCGCCGAGTTATCAACCGTAACAACAGACTTAAAAAGCTCCTTGAGCTTAACGCACCTGAAATCATCATCCGCAACGAGAAGAGAATGCTTCAGGAATCCGTTGACGCACTCATCGACAACGGCAGACGAGGCAGACCCGTTACAGGACCTAACAACCGTGCCCTCAAGTCACTTTCGGATATGCTTAAAGGTAAGCAGGGCCGTTTCCGTCAGAACCTTCTCGGTAAGCGTGTTGACTACTCAGGCCGTTCGGTTATCGTTGTAGGACCTGAACTCAAAATGTATCAGTGCGGTCTTCCTAAGGAAATGGCACTTGAACTCTTCAAGCCGTTCGTTATGAAACGCCTTGTTGAAACTAAAGCAGAGCAGAATATCAAATCAGCAAGAAAAGCTGTTGAGCGTGCAAAGGACAATGTTTGGGACGCACTTGAAGTTGTAATCAAGGGACACCCCGTTCTCCTCAACCGTGCTCCAACACTTCACCGTCTTGGTATTCAGGCATTTGAGCCTGTTCTTGTTGAAGGTCGTGCTCTTAAACTTCATCCGCTCGCTTGTACAGCATACAACGCTGACTTTGACGGCGACCAGATGGCTGTCCATGTACCTCTTTCGGCAGAGGCACAGGCAGAAGCAAGATTCCTCATGCTCGCAGCAGGCAACCTTCTCAAGCCTTCTGACGGTCAGCCTGTTACAGTTCCTACACAGGATATGATCCTCGGTTCTTACTACCTTACACTTGATAAGGACGGTGAGAGAGGCGAAGGAAAGGTATTCCGTGATGTTGATGAAGTTATGATGGCTTATCAGACAGGCGTCATCGAGCTTCACTCAAAAATCAAGGTTCGCCGTGAGCTTGAAATTGACGGAAAAATCGAATCCGGTATTGTAGACACAACAATCGGTAAGATTATCTTTAACAATCCTATTCCTCAGGATCTCGGCTTTATCGACAGAAGTATCCCCGAAAACAGATTCAAGTTTGAGGTTGACTTCCTCGTTGGTAAATCGGGTCTTAAGAAGATTATTGATAAATGTATCAAAATTCACGGTCCGGTAAGAACAAGCGTTGTTCTTGACCACATTAAGGCACAGGGCTATAAGTATTCTACAAAGGGTGCTATTACCGTTGCCGTTTGTGACGCAGTTATTCCTCCTCAGAAGAAGGCGATTATTGCCGAGGCAGAGAAGGAAGTTGATGTTATTCGTGATGAGTTTATGATGGGTCTTCGTTCAAACGAGGAGCGTTACGAAGAAGTTCTTCGTATCTGGGAAAAGGCTACTAACGATGTAACCGACGCCCTCCAGAAAAACCTTGACCGCTACAACCCAATCTTCATGATGGCTGACTCAGGTGCCCGTGGTAGTATGAGCCAGATCAGACAGCTTGCAGGTATGCGTGGTCTTATCGCCAATACATCAGGTAAAACAATTGAAATTCCTATCAGAGCTAACTACCGTGAAGGCCTTAACATCTTGGAGTACTTTATTTCATCTCGTGGTGCTCGTAAAGGTCTTGCCGATACAGCTCTTCGTACAGCCGACTCAGGTTACCTTACCCGCCGTCTTGTTGATGTATCACAGGAAGTTATTATCCGTGAAGAGGACTGCGGTACTACAGAAGGTCTTGAAATCTTTGACATCAAAGCAGGCGAATCGAATGTTATCGAGGGACTCCACGAGCGTCTTATCGGAAGATATCTCCTTGATGACTTCTGCGATTCTAACGGTAATGTTCTTGTTTCAAAGGATGTTATGATGGGCGACAAAGAGGCTGACATCATCGTTAATTCGGGTGTTGACCACATCAAGATTCGTTCGGTACTTGAATGTCGTGCAAAACACGGCGCTTGCCGTAAGTGCTACGGTTCTAACCTTGCCAACCGTCAGCCTGTTACTGTCGGTGAGGCTGTTGGTATTATTGCCGCTCAGTCTATCGGTGAGCCGGGTACACAGCTTACAATGAGAACATTCCATACCGGCGGTGTTGCATCTGCCGAAGATATCACACAGGGTCTTCCGAGAGTTGAAGAGCTTTTCGAGGCTCGTAAACCAAAGAGCCTTGCAATCATCAGTGAAATCGACGGTGATGTTCGTTTTGAAGAAATCAAAAACGCAAAGCACGCTGTTATCTTTAACAAGGAAACAGGCGAAGAAAGAGCTTACCTCATTCCTTTCGGTTTCCGTGTAAAGGTATTTGACGGCGACCACATCAAAAAGGGTGACAAGATTACCGATGGTGCTGTTAATCCGCACGATATACTCGATATTCTCGGACCCGAGGCAGTCATGAACTACCTTATTTCGGAAGTACAGAGTACCTACCGTTTACAGGGTGTTGAAATCAACGATAAGCACATTGAGGTTATCGTTCGTCAGATGATGCGTAAGGTTAAGGTTGAGGACGCAGGCGACACAGGCTTTATGTCAGGTCAGACCTATGACAAGAACGAAGTTCTTTACGAGAATGAGCAGATTAAAAAGCGTATTGCCAACGGTGAAGAAGGTCTTCGTGAGGCAACATTCACTCAGCTCCTCCTCGGTATTACAAAGGCCGCTCTTGCAACAGACAGCTTCCTTTCAGCCGCATCGTTCCAGGAAACAACAAGAGTTCTTACAGATGCCGCTATCAAGGGTAAGGTTGATCCGCTCGTCGGTCTTAAAGAGAATGTTATCCTCGGTAAGATTATCCCTGCAGGTACAGGTATGCAGAGATATGCAGATGTTCAGCTTGAGAGTAATTCTGAGGCAGAAATCGTTGAAAATGACGAAACAGATGATGTTATCGTTGCTCTTGAAGACGATGAAATTATGGACTTCTGATTTAACTGAAAACATATAATTAATGTATAAAAAAACCACGGTATGTGCCAAATGGTACATACCGTGTATTTTTTCGTTTGCAAACTGTCTGCCCGACCGCAATTTTCAATTTTCCATTTTCAACTTTCAATGTAAAAAAACTTTTGCTCGGGCATAATATGCTTTTGACATTACAAACTGTCTTCCCGACATTAATTTTCCATTTTCAATTTTCAATTTTACATTTAATTAAAGCTGTCTTCACGAACAGGGAACGGCGGCACGCCGTATCACAAATAAAAAAGTCGGGAAACAGAAATTTTACATTGAAAATCTGCTGCCCGACTTTAATTTTTAATTTGTAACTATTTTCTGCCGAGAATGTAATCTGTGGAAACTTTGTACAAATCAGCCAGTTTAATTAAATGCTCAACGGGAATTGACTGAAATCCTCTTTCGTAGCGTGAATAGACCGTCTGCTGAATTCCTAAATATTCGGCAACTTCACTTTGTTTCATATCATGATCTTCTCGCAAATCACGCAGTCTTTTAAAATACATATTATCACCCTGTATAGTATCTATCGGTACTATTGACTTTATCATAAATGGGTGATACAATGATTTTATAGTACTTAAAAGTACTAAAGCATTTAACTTAAAAGCACGCCGCAGTTTGCTCACTTGAAACTGCGGCGTGCTTGAATTTTAGATTATAAAATTTCCAATATAATTTAATTCACGAAAATATCTTTTCTTCTGTCAAAATAAACCTTGTTGACAATTGCCATAACAATCGGTAAAACGCACTGACTGACTGTTGACGCATCGAATGCCATGTAATCTGTTGTGCATGAAATTAAAACGGCATAAATAATTGCAATGGCAATATTAAGACCGTAAAGTGCAACAACCATTTTCGGACCGTTCTTTTTCAATCCTGAAAGCTGAAAACGGGTTACGATCATAAAAACAGCAAGTACAAGAAGCAATATGCCATACACGATGTCAACCGCTTTTACACCCGGATAAAGTGAATATACGGTAAGCGGATCAATTTGCTCGGTTTCGTAAATACTGCCTGTCATGTACAAAACAGCATAGCATACATTAAAGAACGCACCTGCAAAAAGTGCAAAGTAAATCAGAAATTTGTACCAACCCATCTGATGCCCGTTAAATTTATCGGGATACTGTGGGTACTGCTGATACGGTTGATTGAACATCGGTTGCCTATACTGATTCGGTTGCTGATATTGGTTGTAATTTGGCTGTTGATATTGCTGATTAGGCTGTTGATAATTAGCCTGCTGATTGTTAAAACCAGGCTGAGTGTTTTGCTGTTGATTGTTTGTGAGCGGTGTACCGCATGACTGACAGAATTTTGTGCCGTCAGGACATTGATTTCCGCAATTAGGACAAAACATAGAATCCCTCTCTCAAGTAAAATCAGAGATCAAATCTCCGAAAAAAATTTTACCATAAATAATTACAATAATCAACAAAATTCTTAAAATGTACATTAAATACCCCTCCGAAATCTTCGGGAGGGAAAATTTTTTATGATTTTATCTGTTCAAGCCCGATTTTCTTTTGTCAAGATAATCCTGAAGAATTATTGTGGCGGCAACCTCGTCAACGACATTTTTACGCTTTTTTCCTCTTGTATTTGTGGTGTTGAGAAAATTGTGAGCCGTAATTGTTGTTCCGCGCTCATCCTGCATAACGCATTCAATGCCTGTTTCATTGCTCAGATTTTCGGCAAACGCTCTGGCATTCTGTGCGCTTTCGCCCTCACTGCCGTCCATATTTTTCGGAAGTCCCACAACAATAAGCTCGGCTTTTGTTTCTTTGGCTGTATTTGACACCTTTTCAAGCAACTGTTTCGGTGACTTTTCAAAAATAACCGTATATGGCGACGCTAAAAACTCGGTTTTGTCGCATACAGCAATGCCTGTGCGTGCTTTTCCGAGGTCAACTGACATTATAATCATTTTGTTTGTCCTTTCACTTTGGTTTACTCCATTATAATGCAAAAACGGAATTTTAACAACGGCTTTTTTTAATGTTGAACAATCTTTTGCGTAATTACTTTATTAAGTTTTTTCAAAGCTTTGTTTCTACAAAAGAATATAAAAATTCTCATTCACAAAAAGACAAAACTGTTACCCATAATATCCTATAATAAAAATACAAAAAGAAGTAAATCATTAAAGGGATGTTGATTTTTATGGAAGCAAAAACTACTTTGGCTCGCAGACAGGACGCTGTTCAGGGCGATTTTATGCGGAAAATGCTCACAAACGCAGGTTGTCTGCTATGCGGAATTTTGGTGTCACGGGGAGCGGTTCTCGGAAGCCTTGCACCGTTCGGGGCGTCATTTGCGGCGGCAGTTCCGAGAAAGTATCTTTTGTCATCACTCTTAGGCACGGCATTCGGCTATGTCCTGCTCAAACCCTCGGATAGCTTTCGGTACCTTGCCGTTGTGGCGGCAATAGGCGGTCTGCGGTGGCTGCTCGGTGATCTTGACAAGGTTACCAAAAGCAAGGTTTTTGCTCCGCTTGTGGCATTTGTTCCGATTTTTGCAACGGGTGTTTCGTTGCTTTTCGTAAGCACAAGCACGCTGACAACCTTTGCCGATTGCGTAACCGAGGCGGTAATTGCAGGTGCGGCGGCATATTTTATCAGCACGGCACTGCACCTTGCAGGTGACAACAGAAGTTTTGAAGTTTTTTCGCAACAGGAAACCGCAAGCGTGGTTATGTCGGGGTGTATCCTGATTCTGGCTTTCGGCAGTATTGCTTGGCAGAATATCTCGCTCGGCAGAATTATTGCAATGCTCGTCATTTTGCTCTGTTCACGCTACGGCTCGGTTACGGGCGGTGCAATCAGCGGAATTTCAACAGGGGCGATTTTCAGCATTGCGTCAAGGGAGAACGGCTACATCTGCGGAGGTTTTGCATTCGGAGGACTTATGGCAGGACTTTTTTCTCAGCTCGGAAAATTGGGCTGTGCGATTGCCTTTGTAATCTCCAACGGTGTGATGTGCCTTGCATTCGGTTCGCAGTTCGGAACACCGTCGGGTGTGCTTGTTGAAAGCCTTGCCGCAAGTGCGGTGTTTATGGTTCTTCCGAAAGAGGTCGGCAATGTGATTTCGCCCGTGTTTTCAAGCGACAAAAATACATCGCTCGGAGAGGCTCTGCGAAAAAATATTGTTATGCGACTCGACTTTGCCTCAAAGGCGGTCGGCAATGTGAAAAACGATGTTTCAAAGGTTTCCGAAAAGATGAAAAAGCTCTATTCGCCCACATTTGATGCTGTTTGTGAGGGTACAAGAAATGAAGTCTGCGAAACCTGCGGACTGAAAATGTACTGCTATGAACACAAGGGCGGTGTCACCCGTGACGATTTTGCAAGGCTTGAAGAGTATCTTGAATCGAACGGCACAATAGGCGAAAGAGATGTTGAAAAATCTTTTGTAAAAAACTGTTGTAAAAAAGGCGAAATTGCCCGTTCAATGAACGCAAACTATCGTGAATATCAGTCGGCGCTTGAGGCACAACAGAGGATTACCGATGTGCGGAGCGTTGTTGCAGGGCAGTTTTCCGGAATCGGCGATATTCTCCACGATTTGGCTGATGAATTTCGCAACACAATGCGGTGCGATAACGAATCTGCACAACGGATAATCAGCGCCCTCACAAGCCTCGGTGCAATTGTTGAGGAGTGCATCTGCCTTGTGTCAAACGGCGGAAGAATGAGCGTGGAACTTACGCTCTCGAATAAGTCTGAAAAGCTTTCTAAGGGCGAGGTTATGCGTGAGATTTCACGCTGTTGCGGAAGAAGATTTGACCTTCCGACAATCAGCCGTGAGGGCAACAGAATCCGTATTGCAATGTGCGAAATGCCCGTGTTTGATGTTGAAATCGGAAGCGACCAGCACACCGCCGACAACGGTAAGCTCTGCGGTGACTGCATAAATTATTTCAATGACGGTTTCGGCAAAACATATGCGCTCGTGTGTGACGGTATGGGTACGGGCGGCAGAGCCGCCGTTGACGGCAATATGGCGGCGTCTGTTATGACAAGACTGCTAAGGGCGGGACTTTCAGCCGATAGCTGTTTGCAGATTGTGAACTCCGCCCTCATGGTGAAAAGCGAGGACGAATCGCTTTCAACGGTTGATGTCACAAGTATTGACCTCTACACCGGCAAAACCACTTTTAAAAAAGCAGGCGCACCCGTAACATTCGTAAAGAAAAACGGCAGGGTAACGGTTCGTGAAATGCCGTCGCTCCCTGCAGGAATTCTCAACGGTATAAAATTTTCAACCGACACGGTAAATCTGACAACGGGGGATATGATTGTTATGGTATCAGACGGTGTAATTACGGGCGATGACAAGTGGCTCGAAAAGCTTATTCGCACATGGAATGAGGGCAGTACCCAGGATCTTGCAAAGGCTGTTGTTGACGAGGCGGTAAAGCACCGTAAGGCCGACCGTGAGGACGATGTCACCGCCGTTGCAATCAGAATTACGGAGAACGGACATTGATTCAAATTAAGTTAAAAATTGAAAAACGGAAAATATAGCGGAGTTAATCGGACACACGCAAGTAAAGGCACAGAATTTATGTAAAACAAATTCAGTAAATGTCACAAACCCGTAGGGGCATTCATTGGACACCCGCACGGCGAGCCGCCGTTCCCAATTCGTGTAGATAGTTTGTAATGTTAAAAAACATTTATGCCCGAGCGTAGCATTGTTACTGTTTGTATAAACAGTAGGGGCGTTCATTGGACGCCCGCCTTGATGATACTGTTTGCTTATTCACATAACTTTTGATGTGCTGAAAATTGTGTGCGTTGCACACGAACGGGCGAACACGGTTCGCCGCTACATTTTAATATCCACACAAAAACAGGCTGTACGCAATCTGTACAGCCTGTTGCTTTATGGCTTTCTTGTGCCGCAACCGCATGTTCCGACATAATTTTGATTTATCTTTCCACACTTTGGACATTGCCAAACATCGGTTTGAGCTGAAATCGGTTCAAAATTCGGCTTTTGACAACTACAGTTTGAGCAGTATCTTATGTTGGCAGAATTTGAATTTCCGCATTTCGGACACAGCCATTTTGTACTTACTTTCGTTTTTTCGCGGCTTTCTTTTGTAATATAACTGTCAAATGCTTTATTTGCCGATGCGTTTACTTTTTGAATTGCACATGCAAAAATTATTGCAATTATTTCGAGAAATGCCGCAATCATCATACCTGTGAGATTTTCATCACGGTGATGATCTATATAAGATGATACATTCATTATAAATACGATTGTTGAAACAATTTCCAGAATAATAAATATAACTATATATACCATTCGTTCAGGGTGCTTTGCGCGGAAATCGGCAATAAATTCTTCTTTGTTTTTTATTGGTTCTTCATGCTTTTCGGTATGCTGTACATTATAATTTTGATTTGCATTTTGATTAGAAAAATTATCTGATACAACATTTCCTATTTGTGCGCCGCAGTGCTGACAAAATACACTTCCGTCAGCAATTTGTTTGCCGCATTTTTGACAATACATAAATAATTCCTCCTTAAAATTACTGTGAAAATTCACAGCTTATATAAGAGTTATAATGTAGATTTTCACACTTGTCAATTAAAATTCTAAAATTTCTCATAATTTTAAACTATAATTCGCAAAATATTTATAATTAAATTATTAAAGGTATGAGGTGATATTATGATTGGTGAACGCTTACAGGAACTTCGCAAAGACCACGGAGTGTCGCAGGCACAGCTTGCAGATCTTTTGGGCGTGTCACACTATACGATATCATCGTACGAATGTAACCGCAGTGATCCCGATGATAATTCAAAAATAATCATTGCAAGGCTTTTTGATGTGTCGGTTGACTATCTCATCGGTCTGATTGACGAACCGCTCTCGTTCAACCGCAACATTCGCTCTGTTTCTCTTCCGCAGTCATTTACAAAAGAGGAATGTGGCGATGTGCTTAACTATATAAAGTATCTCGAATTCAAAAAGAGTAAAATTAATGAATAAAAACACCCCTTATCCGCGTGTGAGATAAGGGGTGTTTTGGAATTTGTTGGTGTTAATGGATTTCATAAAAGAACTTGAGTAGGATATAATATGTTTGAAATTTATTATTGGGGAACGAATTAGGCTTTAAAATGCAAAAATGTTCCTCAAGGTGCATTGACTGTTGGGGAGAATTGTATTATACTTTTACAAGAGAATGTACCCCAAAGGAGAATTATAATGGCTGCAAAATACAATGAAATACAAGAGTTACTAAGAAGCCGTGCTGACCTTAATGCAAGGTTAAATTTAATGCCGTATGACGGAACTCCCGAAATTAAGGAACGAGGTAATGGAAAATATCTTTATGTGAGAAAGCGTGTTGCAGGAAAACAGACATCAACTTATGTAGGTGCATATACGGAAGAATTATATAATTTGCTCCTCCGCAATGCCAGAGAAGCCCGTGAAATCAGGAAAGAACTTCGCAGTATAGATAAACAACTTGCAAATGCGGGATATTCAGAAGATGAACTTTCTTCTGATGTTATAAACAATATTGCGTTTGCCCGTGCAAATATGAAAATGAATATATATGATCAGGCTGTCCTTGAGGGTGTTGCTACATCATTCCCACAAACTGAAGAAATCATAGATAACGGTAAAATTTCCGGTGTGACTGCAACAGATGTTCAGAAAATTTTGAATTTAAAACACGCATGGGAATTTATTTTGGATCGTGATGTAATAGCAAGTCGTTCCGACTACTATATGCTCAGCCATATAGCAAGAGTTGTTAATGAAGGATTTTTTGCGGAAGGCGGAAGAATTAGAGGAGTTCCGGTTACTATCGGAGGTTCTTCATATGTTCCACCGTTGCCTAATGAGTTGGATGTAAAAGAAAAAATCCGTGAAATTATAGAAGAAAGTGATGAAGTTATCAATACGGCAATTAAGTTGTGCCTTTATTGTATGAAAACACAAATATTTCTTGACGGTAACAAGCGTGCCTCTGTAATTTTTGCAAATCACTATCTTATTTCACACGGTGGCGGATTTCTGGTGATTCCTGAAAAGGAAGTGCCTGAATTTAAAAGACTGCTTGTAAAATACTATGAGGGTGAAGATATAACCGTAATTGCAGATTTTATGAAAAAGTATTGTTGGAAAAAGATAGAGTAAAAACAAAAAAAGAAAGTACCCGTTTGAGTACTTTCTTTTTTGGTGCGCCAACAGGTGTTTTATCTATCTAAGTTATTCTACCTCGCTTGTTGCGGCTTGTTCAAAGCTAAAAATTCATCAACGCTCTCGCTAAAAACAGTCCGCCGGACTGTTTTCTTAACGCTCGCCTTCGAGTCCCTGTTCACGCATAACGGTAAAATAAAAAGAAAGTACCCGTTTGAGTACTTTCTTTTTTGGTGCGCCAACAGGGACTCGAACCCCGGACCGACCGGTTATGAGCCGGTAGCTCTAACCAACTGAGCTATTGGCGCGTATTCTGTTTTCATTTGACAAATAGTTTATGCAATGTCAAATATCGTAATCAGCTTACGCAAAAAATATTATATCAAACTTTCCTTTGATTGTCAATGATTTTTATGCCGTAATATTCGTTGTGGTTTTGCACAGTAAATTTAAATAAACTTACTTTTCACTTGTTCAAATCAACTGCTTGTGTTATAATTGCCTTATACGGACGGTGAAGATACACTTGACCGAAAAATAATTTGGAGGTTTTTAATATGGCAGAAATAAAAGCGTTCAGAGGAATGCGTTACAACACGGAAAAAGCAGGTGAAATTTCTCAGCTTTGCTGTCCGCCTTATGACATCATAAGCGAGGAACAAAGACTCGGTTATATCAGTGAAAACGAGTATAATATCATTCGGCTTGAGCTTCCGAAAGAGGGCGAAAACCCGTATCAGACAGCAAGAGAAATCCTTGATATGTGGCGGAACATGGGCGTTCTTGTGAGCGAGGACAAGCCTGCAATCTATGTTTATGAGGAAGAATTTACGGCTTACGGCGAACGCAAGAGCATCAAGGGTATCATTGCCCGTGTTCATCTTGAAGAATTTGAAAAGGGAATCATTCTTCCGCACGAGTTCACTCTTTCAAAGGCTAAAGAGGACAGACTTAATCTTATGAAGGCAACAAACTGCAATTTCAGTCAGATTTATGCCCTTTATATGGACAGCGAGCATACAACACTCGCAACAATTGACAATGAGTCAAAGGACACACCAAAGCTTGAATTTACTGACGGTGAGGGTGTTACTCACAGACTTTGGATTGTTACGGATGAAAATGTAATCGCAAAGCTTTGTGCAGATTTTGCCGACAGAAAGCTCTATATTGCAGACGGTCACCACCGCTATGAAACCGCTCTAAACTATCGAAACTACTGCCGTGAAAACGGTCTTTCAAAGGTAGGCGATCCTTGTGATTATCAGATGATTTACCTTGTTGACATGGAGCATCCGGGACTTGTTGTATTCCCGACACACCGCCTTGTGCGTGATTTGCCGGACTTTAATGTTGAAAAAGTTCTTGACGGCTGCAGGGAATATTTTGATGTTACCGAAATGAACGGCACGGACAATATGGAAAGCGAGCTTGCAAAGCTCTATGACGAGGGCAAAAAGGCATTCGGATTCTATGTCGGAAACGGAAAATGGTACAGGCTTGTGCTGAAAAATCTTGACATTATGGACAAGCTTCTTCCCGAATTGAGCGAACCGTCAAGGCAGCTTGATGTTACCGTTCTCCATTCACTTGTGCTTGAAAGAATTTTCGGCATTGATAAGGAAAATATGGCAAATCAGATTAACCTTACATACACCAAATTTTTCTCAGAGGCTGTTGAGGGCGTTGACAACGGCAAGTTCCAATGCTCGTTTGTGCTTAATCCGACAAGAGTAACCGAAATCCGTGATGTTGCCGCCGCAGGTGAAAAGATGCCGCAGAAGTCAACATATTTCTATCCGAAGATGATTACAGGCATGGTTATGAACGATATCGGAGTTGAATAATGAACGAAAAGATGCGTAGAAAAGACAGGAAAACTACCGAAGAAAGAGCCTATGAAATCCTTAAAAACGGTGAATACGGCATTTTGTCAACAATCGGGGAGGACGGCTATCCCTACGGTGTGCCTGTAAATTTTGCCGTTGAGGGCAACAAAATTTATTTCCATTGCGCTCCGAATTCGGGCTTGAAACTGAAAAATGTTGAATACAGCAACAAGGTTTCGTTTTGCACGGTTCAAAACAACAGAATTGACGGTGCAAAACTGACTTCAAAATACGAAAGTGCGGTTGTGTTCGGTACGATTGCAAAATCGGTTGAGAACAAGAACAGAGGTCTTGAACTGATTGTTGAAAAATATGCTCCCGAATTTATCGAAAGCGGAAAAAGGTGCATAGAGAAATCGGGCAGTATGACAGGCGTTTATGAAATCACAATCGAAAAAATCACGGGCAAGGAAAATAAATAGTTTATTTATAATTGTTTAAGCGCAGAATATGAAAGGGGTGAGTATATGAAAATTCTTGTTGTTTTTACGGGCGGTACAATCGGCTGTGTGCGTAAGGGCGAGGTGCTTTCGCCCGACAATGAGCAGAAATATATGCTCACGCAGATGTATCTTGACAGGTACGGCGATGTTGATTTTGACACGGCTGAGCCTTATACCGTCCTCAGCGAAAATCTTGAGGGCTGTCACATGAACCGGCTTGCCGACTGTCTGCAAAGCTATGATTTGAACAGCTATAACGGCATTGTTGTAACTCACGGAACGGACACTTTGCAATATACATCTGCATTTCTTGCTTATATTTTTGACGGCTTAAATGTGCCGATTGTGCTTGTTTCGGCAAATTATCCGCTTGATGACAGCCGTTCAAACGGCTTTGAAAATTTCGTCGGTGCGATTGACTTTATAAAATCGGGCAGCGGAAACGGTGTTTTTGTTTCGTATAAAAACGCTGATTTGCCCGTGACAATTCACAGAGCGTCAAGACTGCTTGCACATTCGGCATACAGCGACGAACTGCACAGCATTTTTGACGAAAGCTACGGTAAAATTCAGAACGGAATTTTTGTGAAGAATACCCGTTATAAGGCATTAAAAAGCGAGTTCGCTTTTGATGAAAGCACCCGACTTTCGGATAACAGCAATGTGCTGAAAATTTCCGCAACGGTCGGTATGCAGTATCCTGAAATAACGGAAAATGTAAAAGCCGTTTTACTTGAGGGATTCCATTCGGGTACGCTGAATACTGACGGTAAGGCTTTGAACGACTTTTGTCAAAAAGCAAAAGAAATGAATATTCCCGTATTTTTGACGGGTGCGTGCAAGGGCTTTTATTACGAAAGCAAGCTGAAATTTGACGGGCTTAATATAAAAGTTCTGCCTCCTGCATCACCGATTGCAATGTACATCAAGCTGTGGCTTTTGCCGAAAAGTGAATTTGACAAGGCTTTTTTGCCCTGTGCAGAAGATTTTTAATGACCAAAACAATTTCTAATATTGACTTATAAAAACAAATTCTTCATCTAAAAATTAAGGAGGAAAAATGAGAAAAAGTTTGGCATTGACAATTTCGTTAATTATTGTGTGTCTGTTTGCAGTAGGTTGTTCACAGGGCGATTTGAAGCCGAACGACAGTATTGCAACTGAAATAAGCAAAATTCAGAATACCGAAAAGGGAATTTCGCTTGATTCATATGCAGACAGTTGGGATAATGTGATTATTGATTCGTCATATGATGTGAAAACAGCTGTCGAAAATCTAAAAATCAAAAATGCCGAAAAACTGTCGGTTACAGGTGTTGACGATACATTGGTCATTGCTTTTATCAAAGATAATTCAATTACCGAATACGCTTTGATTGATAACAAAAACAAAGAAGTGTTTGATATTCTTTTTGATTATATGTATCAAAACACAAACAAAATTTATACTAAAGGAACACTGTTTGAGAAAAATTAATAAAACCGCATAAATAAAAATAAGGACAAATGACTTGATGACTGTCATTTGTCCTTTTAGGTTATTGTATTAAATTATTCGTCTTTGTTTTTATCTTTGAAATTATCTTCTGTGATGTTGTAGGTTGCACCGACAACTTCCTGAGTAAGATACTTTTCGTTTTCGGCAAGCTTTTCCGAACGGTTGTCTGCCTCCTCATTTTCTTTACCCGGCCATTTCTTGTAAACTACCTTGAGAAGAATAGGTGTTGCAAGCGATGAAACGATGATGAGAATAATAATAGGAGCAAAAAACTGCGGTGCCATAAGACCTGTGTCAAGTCCCTTCTTGGCAACGATAAGACCGACCTCACCACGGTTCATCATACCTACGCCGATTTTGAGCGAGTCGGGCATATTGAATTTGCAAAGCTTTGCCGTACCGCCGCAGCCGATAACCTTTGTCAAAAGTGCAACTGCAACGAGTGCAATTGAGAACCAGAGCATTGAAAGGTTGAAATCGTTAAAGCTTGTCTGAAGTCCGATACTTGCAAAGAATACAGGTCCGAAAATCATGTACGAGCTGACATCCATCTTTCTTTCGATGTACTGTGAATCCTTGATGTTACAGAGGATAATACCTGCAACATATGCGCCTGTGATGTCTGCAATTCCGAAAAATTCTTCCGCACAATATGCACACGCAAAGCAGAGAACAAGGCCGAAAATCGGAATTCTTCTTGAGTGCGGCCAGAGTTTGTCGAGCCACTTGAAGAGAAAATAAAGTGCAAAGCCGAGTATAAATGCAAGAACAAAGAAAAGTACAATGTTGATGCAAACGGACGCAGGCTGAACATCGGGGCTTTTGAAACCGATTACAACGGTGAGAAGTACGATGCCGATAACATCGTCTATAATTGCGGCTGAAAGAATTGTTGTTGCAACCCTTCCTTTCAGGTGCCCCATTTCTTTAAGAGCCTGAACAGTAATACTAACCGAGGTTGCCGCAAGGATTGTTCCCATAAATACAGCCTCAAGCATCGCAAGGTCGCCTTCACCAAAGCCGAATCCAAGGTAAACAGCCGCACCGCCTGCAACCGAAACGATTACACCGGCAAACGCAACAAGCAAGGCAACAGGTCCTGTTTTGATAAGCTCTTTAAGATCCGTTCCCAGACCTGCCGAGAACATCAGCAAAATAACGCCGATTTCAGCCATACCTGAGATGAACCCGTCATACGAAACAAAATTAAGCATACAAGGTCCTACGATAAGACCTGCAATAATCTCACCCACAACCTGCGGTGCGCCGAGCTTTCTGGCAACAATACCGAGAAGCTTTGCCGCAACAAGGATTATGGCAAGATTCTTCAGAATTTCAAGTGTGTTAATTTCCATAACTTCTTTTTCGGACAGACTTCAAACACCGCCTAAACGGCAGTCTGACCGACTCTCCTTTCTCTCTTATAAAACCGAATATATTCTATCACAATCGACAGCGATTTTAAATAAATATTTTGAAGTTCGACAAAAGTTCGACAAAAACCGCACTTTGCACAAATTAATGGATAATACGGCTTAAAAAATATACAAAAAGTCTTTTTATGTATTGTTGCTTTTAAGGGTTGGAATGCTTGCTTTTATGAGCTTTGTCATATGCTCGGAAATCACTGAAACCGATTCAATAAGTTCATCCGAATAATCGTTTGTGTTCTCCTGATTTTCAACAAAGGCATAGTATCCGCCGTAGATTGCATAGTCAAGAAGTGTGCAGAATTTCTTATCGTTTATATATTCCGGGCGGTTTTCAAAAATCATATTTTTCAATGATTTTGAAAGCTTTACTATAAGGTTGGGATGTTGTGAACCGGAAAAAACCGTGTCTGTCAGTGCCTTGTTTTCGGTCATTGCACCCAGAAGATTGCGATAAAATTTTACGGGCTCGTCAATCATCATCTGCGGATTGCTTATGGTACTTACAATGCCGTCAACTACCTCGCTTTCAATTTTGTCCGAAAGGTCGAACATATCTTCATAATATGTGTAGAAGGTCGATTTATTGATGAGTGCTTTTTCACAAAGCTCCTTAACGGTAATTTTGCGCAGTTCTTTTTTTGAACGCAGATTTACAAATGCGTCAAAAATACTTTTCTTGCTTTTCATAACTCTTATGTCCAAAGATAATCACCTGATTTTAAAATTAGTCGGTTTTCCGACGAAAGTAGCGTAATTGTCGCTTGTTTTTGCTTTCGTTATTGTATATTATAACAGTATGGGATAAGTGTGTCAAAAATAAAAATTACGGCTGAAACACGCATTCTCTGACTATTTTTTGGAACGATTTTCACAGCAACTGACAATATTTCAGACAAACCGACAAAATTATTTACATAAAAATCGTTTTTACCACTTGTATATTTGGTGAAAATATATTATACTATACTTGTCTTATTGAAGAACTGCCTACAATCGCAGAAAAGAGGGTTACTATGGCTTTTAAAATTAATGACGAAAGAGCGCCGCTTGATCAGTTTTTACAGGGCGAATCTGTTCGTGCTTATGAATTTTTAGGCTCACACTTTGTGAACTGGGACGGCCGTCAGGGCGTTGTTTTCAGAGTATGGGCACCGAACGCATTGTCCGTTTCGGTGGTCGGTGATTTTAACGACTGGAACAATGACGCAAACTTTATGTACAAAATCTCGGACGGCGGTGTCTGGGAGCTGTTCATTGAGGGAATCCCTGAGTTTGCCTGCTATAAATATTGTGTCGAAACTCCGTGGCATGAGAGAAAGCTCAAAACCGATCCTTATGCTTTTCATTGCCAGACTCGTCCCGACAACGCATCCCGTGTTTACGAGATTGACGGCTATGAGTGGCATGATGAAAAGTGGTATGATTACAAAAAAGAGCATCCGCACAAGAGTATGCCTGTCAATGTTTACGAGGTAAACGCAGGCTCTTGGCGTAAGTATGAGGACGGCAATGTTTTCAGCTATCGCAAGCTTGCTGATGAGCTTATTCCTTATGTTAAGAATATGGGCTACACTCACATTGAGTTTATGCCTCTTACAGAATATCCGTTTGACGGCAGCTGGGGATATCAGGTTACAGGCTACTTTGCCGCAACATCCCGTTACGGTGAGCCGAAAGACCTTATGTATTTTGTGGACAGATGCCATGAAGAGGGCATCGGCGTTATCCTTGACTGGGTTCCTGCCCACTTCCCAAAGGACGCACACGGTCTTGGCAGATTTGACGGTACAGGCTGTTATGAATATGAAGACCCCCGTATCGGCGAACACAAGGAATGGGGTACATATATCTTCAATTACGGCAGATATGAGGTAACAAGTTTCCTCCTTTCATCTGCAATGTTCTGGCTTGACAAGTATCATGTTGACGGTATCCGTGTTGACGCCGTTGCATCAATGCTTTACCTTGACTACAACAGAAATGACGGCGAGTGGATTGCAAACGCATACGGCGGAAGAGAAAACCTTGTTGCCGTTGATTTCCTGCAAAAGCTCAACACGGTTGTACATATGTTCCACCCCGAGGCTATGATGATTGCCGAAGAAAGTACGGCATGGCCGAATGTTACACGCTATCCGATTAAGGATATGGGACTCGGCTTTGACTACAAGTGGAATATGGGCTGGATGAACGATATGCTTTCGTACATCTCACTTGATCCGTTGTGGAGAAATTATCACCACGACACCCTTACATTCAGCATGGTTTATGCTTTTTCCGAGAACTTTATGCTTCCGATTTCTCATGATGAAGTTGTTTACGGCAAGGGTTCTCTCATCAATAAAATGCCCGGCGACTATGACATGAAGTTCAGCGGTGTGAGAGGTTTCATAGCGTATATGATGGCTCACCCGGGTAAGAAGCTTATGTTCATGGGCAGTGAAATCGGTCAGTTTGACGAGTGGAATGCGAACGAGGAGCTTGAATGGAACCTTCTTTCATTTGAAAAGCACCGTCAGCTTAACCTCTTCTTTGCTGAGGCAAACAAGTTCTATCGTGATGTTCCTGCCATGCATGAGAACGACTACGATTGGGACGGTTTCCAGTGGATTGCACTTGATGACTACAAGAACAGCATCATTTCGTTCCGCAGAATTGCTTATGACGGCAGTGAAATCATCTGCGTGTGTAACTTCCAGCCTGTTCAGCACGATAACTATGTTGTTGGTGTGCCCGAATACGGCATTTATGAAGAAGTGTTCAACTCCGAGGCTGAAGAATTCGGCGGTTGCGGAATCAGAAACGAGGGCGAACTCAAGGCTAAAAAGAAGAAAGACCACGAGCTCAACTATTCAATGGAAATCACAGTTCCGCCGCTTGCTGTTATGTATTTCAAGCTTAAAAAGAAGCTGGCTCTTCCCGTAAAGAAAAAGACTACGGCAAAGAAGGACGCCGCTCTTGCAAAGCTTAAAGCCGAAAAGGCAAAAAAATCGGCAAAGGCTGCTCCGAAAAAGGAAGATAAGGCAGAGGAAGTAAAGGTTGAGGCAAAGTCTGCAAAGGCAGAAGCAACCGCTGAAAAGGTTGAAAAGAAAGCCGAACCCGCTCCCGAAAAGCCTGTTAAAAAGGCAGTAAAAGCAGTTAAGGAGGAAACTCCTGCTCCTGCTGAGGTTGAGAAAAAAGCTGAAAAAACAGAAAAAGCAGTTAAGGTCGAAAAGACTGAAAAAGTCGAGAAAACCGAAACTGTCGTAAAGGCTGAAAGCAAAACCGTAAAAGCTGAAAAGCCTGCCGAAAAGAAAACAACAGCTAAAAAATAATCAAAATATTACAAATCATTTGTGCCGACGGATTTTTCTGTCGGCATTTTTGTTTGCCTGAAAACGCATTACATACAAAATTTTTGTAAAGTCTATTGTTATTGTGACCGTATTTGTGGTATAATCATCTAAATGCGGAATGCCGAAAATTGCCGTTTGAACGGCACAAAATTGTCGGCTGATTTTAATTTTGATTATTACGGAGAATTTTATATGAAAATTGACAACAAAAAGGCAAGAATAATTCTTGCGGTTATTATTGCGGTGAGCCTTGTCATAAGCACGGTTTATATGTTTTCAAAACAGGGCTTTCACGAGGACGAGCTTCTGACCTATAACCTTGCAAATTCCTCAAAACAGCTTAATGTTGACGGAGGTTGGAACAGTCCCGAAGATTTCAACGAGTATCTTGCCGTGTCGCCCGATGACAGATTCGACTATGCTCAGGTATATGAAAATCAGATTATAGATGCGTCGCATCCGCCTCTCTATTACGCACTCGTTCACACGGTCTGTTCGTTCTTTCCGGGCGTGTTCTCAAAATGGCTTGCCTATTCAATAAATGTGCTTGCCATGGCAGGCATTTTGATTATGCTTTATAAAATCGGACGGAAAATCACGGGCAACAATCTTTACGCCTTGATCGGTGTGGGGGCATATGCTCTGAGTATTGCGTGTATTACCACGACAATTTACCTGAGAATGTACGCAACGCTTACCTTCTGGGTGCTTGCGTTCGTTTATATGAGCATAAAGCTCTATGAAAAAAAGAACACCGTCGGCATAAAGGACTGCATTCTGCTTGCAGTTACAGTGCTTTGCGGTGTGCTTACCCAGTATTATTTCATCCTCTTTGCAGGACTTACGGGACTTGTTTTCCTCGTGTTCAAAATCAAGGAAAAGTGCGGTAAAGACCTTATTAAGTACATTATTGCGGCTGTTGTCGGTGCAGGACTTGCACTCTGCATTTATCCGTACATAATCTCGAATGTACTCGGCGGCAACCGTGGACTCAGTTCGCTTGATATGTCGGCGCTTGATATGATTACGGTTGTGACCTATGTTTTCTACAAGCTTTGCACCTATGTTCAGATTCTTGCAAAGGATATGTTTATCAATCAGGTTTGGCTGCTCGGACTTTGTACAGCCGCAGTTATCGGTTTCGGAATTTATTTCCGTTTTGTGAAAAAGGTAAAAATTCCTAAAAAGGCGATGTTTGCCGTAGTTCCGGCAGTTTGCTATTTCATCGGCATTTCACTTGTTTCACCGTTTAACAGCGACCGCTATGTTATGGCGTCACTTCCGCTGATTGCGATGCTTTTTGCATTCTCGTTCATCAGAATTTTCACACTTTTCAAAAATCAGAAGATACGCCTTGCCGTGCCTGTATGCATTTTGCTTGCGTCAGTCACAGCGTTTGTTACGGTTAAGCCCTATTACACATACGGCAAAACAAATCTCTATGAGCCAAAGACAGACAACTGCATTTTTGTCGGAACTGCAATGCTTGAATGGAACAAGTGTATTGACAAGTTTATGAACTACGACAGCACAATGATTGTTCAGAGTTCAAAGTTTTCTCCGACTCTCGGTGATGAGCTTGAAGAATTTGCCGAAAAACGAGGAGTTATCACCAACGGAAAGGTTTCTTCGCTTGCCGAGGCATTTATGTTTAACGGCGACACAAATAAGCAGGAAACCGACAGCATGGAAAAACTCAAAACGGACAAAAAGCTTGCGTCACTTGACGAGGTAACGGTTTATGTTTCCCGCCTTGCAGATAAAGATGATGTGCTTAAATACATAACGGAAAACACAAAATTTAAGAATTATGAGCTTATTCAGGCTGATTACAGCTTTGAAGATTTCTACAACTGGTACGACTATTTTGTTGAAACCGAGTCGTATTGCAATGTTTATCGTTTTTATTAACAGAGGTGTTTAAAATGAATTCGGATAAAATCGATCGCAAAAATTCTATCGGTGTAGCATTTTCGGGCGGCGGACTTCAAGGTATTGCTCACATCGGTGCTGTTCAGGCTCTTTATGAACTCGGAATCCATCCGCAGTATGTTTCGGGTACAAGCTCGGGTGCGGCAATGGCGGCAATCGTTGCAATGGGCTGTGATTCCGATGAAATGAAAAGAGTTGCAAAAAAGCATTGGAAAACTCTTGCCGAAATCGACAACGGCCTTATTTTCAAATCTCTTGCACAGCTTATTCTAAATAAAAAGATTCAGAAAGACGGCATCAAGTCGGGTGAACTGATTGAAGATGTTATCCGTGACATTATGAATGAAAAAGGAATAACAGGCTTTGAAAATCTTCCGATTAATCTTTCAATCTGTACGGTTGACACGCTTACAACCGATGAATGTATTTTTACAACCAAGGAAGAAAATCTTGAAAACGAGCATATTCACTACATAACAGGCGCTCCGCTTGAAACTGCTGTTCGTGCAAGTATGTCGTTCCCTGCAATTTACACAACCTGTCCTTATGACAAGTACAACTTTATTGACGGCGGTTCAAAGGACAATTTGCCCGTAAAAATTCTGCGTGATATGGGCGTCGGCAAGGTTCTTGCAATCGGCTTTGATATTATGACCTACAATCCCGACGCAGGTCTTGGCGGTCTTATTAAGGTTATTTGGCGTGCGCTTGATGTTTATTCAATTGACGGCACAAGAGAGTCAAAGAAAATGGCTGACCTCGCAATTGATATCAAGAACGAAAACACACAGCTTTTCTCAATGGACAGCGTTGACGAAACCATTCAGGAGGGCTACGATGCGATTATGGCTCACAAGGACGAAATTTTAAAGGTTTTCGGTGAGCAAAACAGTGCGGAATAATTAAGATTAAGAGGACTTCTTTTTTGAGAAGTCCTTTTGATGTAGATGAAACGAGGATTTTATGTTAAAAATTTTGAATAAAACCCGAAAGGTATCGGGCAAAATGTCCGTACCAAAACAAATTATGACAACATTCTTTGCTCTGCTTTTTGGCGGTGGCATGGGAATTGTCGCAAAGTTTCTTGATTTGAACAGACTGCCGAGCTTTCTCGATTGGCTTGATTTGTCAAACTTTTTGGGCAGAACGGCACCGTGGATTTTTATTGCCGTGTGCCTTGCCGTATTCAGCAAATCCCCCTTAAAAGCAGGAATTAATGTTTTTGCGTTTTTTGTGGGAATGTTAATAGGGTACTATGTGTGGACAAGTGTTTTTGCAGGCTTTTATCCCGATATTCCGTACCTTATGAGGTGGCTGATTCTTGCTGTTGTATCGCCGTTTTTGGCATTTCTGATTTGGTATGCAAGGGGACGGGGTGCGCTTGCAATCGGAATTTCTTCCGTACTCATAGCAATATTCTGTTGCTTTGCATTTAATCTTAACTTTGCCGATTTCAGAATTCTGTACTTCCCCGAATTTATACTTTGGCTTGCAAGCATCGGAATTTTGTTCAAGGATGTAAAACAGAGCGCATTTTCTCTGCTGATTTCAATTCCCGTTGCCCTTTCGCTTGAATACACGGGACTTCTCACAATTATCGGCATTGGTTGATATTTTTAAATCTCTGTTGTATAATCTAAGTGCAGATTATTTACAAGATGTAAATAATCATAGAAATTCAAAAGAAGTAAACTTCCTTTGAATTTCTGAGGAGCTGGCGCTCCTCTGCACAGATTGCAATCTATCGCAAGCTCTGCTCCTTGCGAGCAAAGCAGAGCTTGCTCAGATTTAAATCTAAATATGAATTGCGATAGATTTAAATTAAATGTAGTAATAAAAAATTTGCAGGAGGGTGATTTTTTGTGGATATCAGCGTTGGCGACAGAGTTGAGATGAAAAAACAGCACCCGTGCGGTTGCAAAACCTTTGAAATTCTGCGTGTGGGAATGGATTTTAAGATAAAATGCGAAAAATGCGGCAGAGAGGTTATGGCGCCCCGTGCAAAGATTGAAAAAAATATTAAAAAAATTTTGACGGAGTAAGATATATATGTTTGAAAAAATCGAAATATTTGACAAAAGGTACTCCGAGCTTTCCGAAAGGCTCTACCAGCCGTCAGTAGCGGGCAATCCCGAGGAATATCAGAAAATTATGAAGGAAATCAAGTCGATTGAGGAAATCGTTTTGACCTACCGTAGATACAAAGAGGCTGTTCAAACCGAAAAAGACAGCCTTGAAATTCTTGAGGAAACAAGCGACAAAGAGCTTAAAGAGCTTGCTCAAATCGAGCTTGACGAGGCTAAGGATAATATCAAAAATCTTGCGGAAGATTTGAAAATTCTGCTTTTGCCGAAGGATCCGAACGATGAACGGAATGTTATTGTTGAAATCCGTGGCGGTGCAGGCGGTGAGGAATCGGCTCTGTTCAGTGCGGTTCTGTTCAGAATGTACTCGATGTATGCCGAAAAAAAGGGCTTTAAAATCGAGATTATCAATGCCAATGAAACCGAAATCGGCGGTTACAAGGAAATTTCCTTTATGATTGAGGGCGAGGGTGCATACTCACGCTTTAAGTACGAAAGCGGTGTTCACCGTGTTCAGCGAGTACCCGAAACCGAAAGTCAGGGCAGAGTTCACACATCGACAACAACCGTTGCGGTTTTGCCCGAGGCAGAAGATGTTGAGCTTGAAATTGATCCGAATGACCTCAAAATTGACACCTTCCGTTCAAGCGGTGCAGGCGGTCAGCATATCAACAAAACAAGTTCCGCAATCCGAATCACCCACTTGCCCACAGGTATGGTAGTTGAGTGCCAGGACGAGAGAAGTCAGTACAAGAACAAGGACAAGGCCCTTAAAGTTCTCAAAAGCCGACTTCTCAAGGAAAAACAGGACAAACAGGCGAGTGAAATTGCCGAAAACAGAAAAATGCAGGTAGGTACGGGCGACCGCAGTGAGCGCATCCGCACATATAACTATCCGCAGGGCAGAGTAACCGACCACAGAATCGGTCTTACTCTCTACAAGCTTGAAGAAATTCTCAACGGCAGCCTTGACGAAGTGATTGACGCACTTGTTGCCGCTGACAGAGCCGAAAAGCTCAAAGAAAGTATGGAAAAATAATCCGGTGATAATTGTGAAAACATTGTTGTTAAAAAATACAGAGGAAGATATAAAAACCGCAGCAGAGTTGCTTAAAAACGGCGGTGTTGTAGGAATCCCGACCGAAACAGTTTACGGACTTGCGGCTGACGCACTCAACCCCGAGGCCGTAAAGAAGATTTTTAAAGCAAAGGGCAGACCCGGGGATAATCCGCTGATTGTCCACATCTGCGATTTTTCCGATATTGAAAGACTTAACCTTGTGACGAAGATTCCCGACACGGCAAAAAAACTTGCCGATGCGTTCTGGCCGGGACCGCTCACAATGATTATGAAAAAGTCGGATGTTATTCCGAATGAAGTTTCGGCAGGGCTTGACACGGTCGCAATCCGTTTTCCGAGCCACAAAACCGCACAGGCGATTATCCGTGAATCGGGTACGGTTCTTGCCGCACCTTCGGCAAATATTTCGGGCTCACCCAGTCCGACAACCGCACAGCATGTTATGAACGATATGGACGGCAAAATCGATGCTGTTCTTGACGGCGGTGCAAGTGAGGTAGGCCTTGAAAGCACGGTAATTACTCTTGCGGGAGATGTTCCGAGGGTACTTCGCCCGGGCGGAATCACGGTTGAAATGCTCGAGAGTGTTCTCGGCAAGGTTGAAGTTGATGATGCGGTTTTGCACAAACTTGCAGACAATGTTAAGGTTGCAAGCCCCGGTATGAAGTACAAGCACTATGCGCCAAGGGCGAGAGTAATACTTCTTAATTGCAACGATGAGCAATATATTGATTATGTAAACAAAAAGGCGGCTGAAGGAGTTGCGGCGCTCTGTTGTGACGAAGATATTCCGCTTTTGAAAACTCCCGTTTTCTCTCTCGGAAAACGAAACGACTATACAATACAGGCTCACACGCTTTTTGACGAGCTTCGCAGAATTGATGAGGACGACAGCGTTAAGGTTGTATATTCAAGACTGCCAAAAACGAACGGCGTCGGAATGGCTGTTTACAACCGACTTATAAGAGCGGCAGGCTTTGAGGTGATTGACCTTGAACAGAATTAAAATTGTCGGTCTTACGGGACAGAGCGGTGCGGGAAAAAGCACGGTTTCGGCATATTTTGCCAAAAACGGAATGTGCGTTATAAATGCTGACGAGATTGTAAAAAATCTTTACACTCCCGATTCCGTATGCTTAAAGGCTGTTTCGGGTGTTTTCGGTCAGGATATTATCCTTTCCGACGGCAACATTGACAGACCGTTGCTTGCCAAAAGGGCATTTTCAAGCAAAGAAAACACACATTTGCTCAATTCAATTGTTCATCCGTTTGTTACATATGAATTTATGCAGATGGCGAAACAGGCTCAGACAGACGGCAAAAGCGTTGTGATTTATGACGCTCCTCAGCTTTTTGAAAGCGGTGCCGATGTGTTTTGCGACCTTATTGTAAGTGTTACCGCAAAAAAGGAAATAAGGCTTGAGCGAATCTGCAAAAGGGATAACATTGACATTTCCCGTGCAGAGCTAAGAATGTCTGCACAGCTTGACGAGGAATTTTTCAGAAGTCACAGCGACATTGTTATTGAAAACAATTTTTCTATAGAGCAAGTCGAGCTTGCCGCACAAAAGGCGGCAGAGACTATTAACAACCTGATGAGGTGATAGGATGCCCCAATCAAGGCGATATAAAAAGAAAAAAAGTGCAGGAAAGGCGATTTTGGCATGGATAATTGTGCTTGCAATTCTTGCGGCGGCAGTATTTGTGTTTGTTTCGGTCTTTTACGAGGACACAAAGAAAAAGCTTGATGAGATGAATTATCCACGCACCTACAGCACATATGTTGAAAAAGCCGCCAAGGATTATGACCTTGATCCTGCGTTGATATATGCCGTAATCCACACGGAAAGCGGCTTTGACCCGAAAGCCGAATCGGGAGTCGGAGCAAAGGGTGTTATGCAGATGATGCCATCGTCCTTTGAGTGGCTGCAGGAGCAAAGAGGTTGTGCGGGACAGTACACCGAGGATGACCTGTTTGACCCCGAAATCTGTATTGATTACGGAAGTTATCTTTTAAAATATTTTTACGATTATTACGGCACGGAACGCTCGGCAATTGCCGCATATAATGCCGGCTTTGTTGTAAGCGACTGGCTCAACGATACTAATTACAGTTCGGACGGAAAAAATCTTGATTCCATTCCGTATCCCGAAACAGAGAATTATGTTGACAAGGTTGAAAGTGCCAAGGAAATGTATATAAAACTTTATTATTCACAATCTAATTAAGTGCAAAGATGTTCCGATGCCTTTGGCGGCGGATTTCAAAATAAAATGGTTTTGCCGTGTTTTACGGCACAGAAAGGACGGTTATTATGGCTGAAGAAAAGTCAAAGACAACTTTATTAAAGGAAAAAATTATGATGACCGAACCGAAGGGCGTTAAGGCTCTTTCGGAGGAAGAAATTAAAAAGGCAGACAGCTTTTGCGATGGTTACAAAAAGTTTCTTGATAACTCACCCGTTGAGCGTGAGGCTGTTCGCTATACTGTTGAGCTTGCCAAAAAAGCAGGTTTTGCAGAGTATGACCAGGACAAAGAATATAAGGCCGGCGACAGGCTTTATTATGTAAACCGTGACAAGGCTGTTGCTCTTGTTGTAATCGGTAAAAACGGTGTTAAGAACGGTGCAAGGCTTGCAATCGCTCATATTGATTCCCCGAGAGTTGACCTCAAACCGAATCCCCTTTTTGAGGCAAACAACCTTGCATTCTTTAAGACTCATTACTACGGCGGTCTTAAAAAATATCAGTGGACAACAATTCCGCTTTCACTTCACGGTTCGGTTGTAAAGCTTGACGGTACAAGAGTTGACATCTGCTGGGGCGATGATGAGAACGAAAGCTGTTTCTGCATTACAGACCTTCTTCCGCACCTTGCAAGGGAGCAGGCGTCAAAGCCAATGGCAAAGGCAATTGAGGGTGAAAACCTCAATGTTATCCTCGGCTCTCGTCCGTATGATGCAGACAGCGACGAAAAAGACCTTGTAAAGCTCAATGTAATGGCTGTACTCAATGAGAAGTACGGTATCTGTGAGGGCGACTTCCTTTCGGCTGAGCTATGCCTTATCCCGTCCTTTAAGTCAAGAGATATCGGTTTTGACAGAAGTATGATCGGCGGTTACGGTCATGATGATAAGGTTTGTGCTTATCCGGCTGTTATGGCGGCTCTTGATGTTGAAATGCCCGAGCAGACTTGTATCACATATCTTACAGACAAAGAAGAAACAGGCAGTGACGGCAACACAGGTATGCAGAGCGACTTCCTCCGTTTCTTCATCTATGACCTTGCAAAACAGGATGGTGTTGACGGCTACCGTGTTCTTTCAAAAAGCACCTGCCTTTCTGCCGATGTAAATGCCGCATTTGATCCGACTTATGCGTCAGCATATGAGGCTAACAACTGCTCATACATTAACAACGGTGTAATTATTTCAAAATACACAGGTCACGGCGGAAAGTATGATACTTCCGATGCGTCTGCTGAGTATATGGGAAAAATCAGAGCTATGCTTGAGAACAACGATATTCTCTGGCAGGTCGGTGAGCTCGGCAAGGTTGACGGCGGCGGCGGCGGAACAATCGCAAAGTATGTTGCCAATATGAATGTTGATGTTGTTGACCTCGGCGTTCCCGTGCTTTCAATGCATGCTCCGTTTGAAATTGTTTCCAAGACAGATGTTTATATGGCATACAGAGCATTTTTCACTTTTTTTGATACAAAAGAATAATTTCGGAAAAAATACAAAAAACACTTGATTTTTGTACCGAGTTGTGATATCATACTACTTGCGGCTGATAAAAGGCCGCATATGCGCCGGTAGCTCAGCTGGATAGAGTGTCTGACTACGAATCAGAAGGTCGGGAGTTCGAGTCTCTTCCGGCGCGCCAAGAAAAACGCACTTGTGTAAACAAGTGCGTTTTTCAGTTATATTCGCCTGTCGGCGAGTGATATTGCCGTGCAGTGATATTCGGTCATACCGAGTGATATTGCCTGCGGCAGTTTTAAAGCGAATATAATATCACCGAGAGCGAAAGCGAGCGATAACACATTTATATCACGCCGAGTTAAACGAGGCATATCACCGATAACTTTACAGACATTCGGCTTTGTGATATATTGTATTTTGGGTGATGATTGTGTCTGAAAGTATTTTACGGAATAAATCAAAAGAATTTGCAAAATCAGTGCGGCACAATCAGGAGAATGCTGATTTCATCGATCAATACAGTAAAGAAAAACGATAAATGAAACATATAAACAGTCTGACGCCGTAAGCGTTTCTGATGATTAAGTTTATCTAATCCTTTACACCTTAAAACTCAGACCTCATCCTTGTACAATAAACACTATCTTTTAAAGAGTGTAGATTAAATTTTGTGCAAAGTATGTATAAAATGGAAATTATTGTGTACAATGGCTTAAAAAAATAGATTATAAAGGCTATTTTCGGCATTTCTACTCTTTGATTTTGGAGTGATTTGTGATAGAATGTACATAAAGTGGTTACAAATAGGTAACAATCACTTTGAATTCAAAAAAAGGAGTGTTTCTTTGCGAAATGTTTTAAAAAGTGTTTTTAGCAAAAAGGTTTCTGCGGCAGTTCTCACGGCTGTAATGCTGTTTGTGTCGGTTTTCTCAATGTCGATGATTGCGAGTGCGGCATCGTTCTCACCGAGACTGTCTGCCCCGAGTTCAAGTAACAAATATTATTACAGTAATTTAAATGTTTTTTATAAGTATGGTTACGGCATGCCGAACTGTACAGCATATGCCTACGGCAGAGCTTATGAGATTCTCGGCTCTGAACCAAAGCTGTCATGGAACAATGCCGAGCAGTGGTACGGTTACAACAAGTCTAACGGCTACTACAAGTACGGTCAGACCCCGAAGGTCGGCGCAATTGCCTGCTGGTCATATAACGGTGGCGGCGGTCATGTTGCTGTTGTAGAAAAGGTTGAAAACGGTCAGATTACATTTTCTAACTCTGCATGGAGCGGTCAGAACTTCTACCTTTCCTATGCAAGCACATCCGACAAGAATGCCGGCGGTAACAGCTGGTGGAATTTTCAGGGCTACATTTACCTTGGCGATTTCAGCGGCAGTACAAGCACTACTCAGGCTACAACCAAAAAGGTAACTTACACAACAGGTACATATAAAACAGATGTTAACGATTATCTCAACATGAGAAGCGGTGCGGGTACAAGCTATTCATATGTAACATCTGTTCCGGGCAATGTTACTCTTAATGTAACAAAGGTTTCAACAGCGGGCGGTTACACATGGGGTTACACCTCGTACAACGGCAAGACAGGTTGGGTTGCTCTTGATTTCTGTGCTTTTGTTTCTTCATCAACGGTACAGCCAACAACAGCAAAACCTACTGTACAGCCTACCACAGCTAAACCTACAGTTCAGCCGACTACTGCAAAGGCAACTGTTCAGCCGACAACAGCCAAGGCTACACAGCCTGCAACAACTGTTCCTGCTGCAACAGTACAGCCTACTACGGTACAGGCAACAACAGCTCCTGTAACTACACAGCCGAGCAATGACAGCAACAATGATACTCCGTATATGATCGGCGATGTAAACCTTGACGGTCATGTCAATGTTCTTGACGCAACTGAAATCAGCAAGTACATTGTTTCAATTTCAACACTTTCTGATGTTCAGAGAGAAATTGCAGATTACAATCATGACGGTGAAATCAATGTCGTGGATGCCACAGAAATCCAGAAACTTGTTGTCGGTAACAACTGATAACAACAAAACAAAATCAAAACACGCTCTGCAAAACGCAGAGCGTGTTTTTTGTTTGGAACTTTTATAACAAAGAGGGGTATGCGAGGATGCATACCCTTTTTGAGTTTAATAAGTTTAATATTTAAGCATTATGTCAACGAAAAATTCACCGTTATTGTTGCCTGCATCAAAAATTCCGTCATAGACTTCGGTTATGCTCTTCATGGAGTAAAGTCCGATGCCCTTGCCCTGATGCTTTGTGGACGAATAAGTTTCGCCGTCCATTTCCAAAGGCTTGCCGTAGTTGTTTGTTGAAACAATGTACAAACAGTCGCCTTTTATTTCGGAAGTCAGGTTAAAATATCTTTTGCCTTCTTCTACGGTACAGCAACCGTCAATTGCGTTTTCAAGTATGTTGCCGAAAATACTGCAGAGGTCAACATCAAGGATTCTCGATTTGTCGGGCAAATCAATCCGCCAGTTAATGTCAACATCGTTCTCAATCGCCTGCTGACGGTAGTGGTTGAACAAAGCATTGAGTGCGTCACTTTTGCAGATTCGCACAGGTGCTGTTACAGTCAGCGAATTTTCATACTGGGCAATGTAGTCTTTCAGCGCCGAAAGATTTCCTTCATCTGCAAGTCGGCTCATAACATGAACTGAATGTTTAAAATCATGCCTTGCTTTTGAGGTGTATTTTATGTACGACTGCAACGATTCTGTGTAACTTTTCTGAATTTCAAGAATGTTGTTTCGTTCTGTAAGCTTTGTTTTTTCAATAGTAGTCTTGCTGAAAATGTAGAATAATATAAATACTATAAGATACAATGCAAGCTCAAATATTGTAATGATGAATCCTTTTGCATAAACCTTTCCAACACGAATATTTGCGTAGGAAATCGGTATGGTATAGATGGTTGATACCATAAGTGCAATGGGCAAAATTGAAAACAAATACCACACCTTGCCGATATTTATGTTGTCAATCATCCATGCATAGTATTTTGTAAACGGAACAAGCGCTCCCATTGCCGCAACCGAAAGCCCCATTTGAATCAGGCTATATGAGGTGTTAACTCCTCGTGAGATTTCTTCCTGAAAAAATGAGTTGATAAAATATGCATACAGCGAAAAGAATGAAATCAAACAGCACACACTTATAAAAACAAACAAACAGCGTGCTGTTCCGGCCTTTGTAACGCTTTTAATAAGGAAGAAAAATATTACAAGGTCGGGGAAGAGAACAAAGTTTAAATTCTGAATGTCAAAAGCCGTCATCACAATTGACGAGAGAGAACCGAGTATGAAAAATGAACACAAAAAGAGCGTTACTATCTTTGAAATCGGGTATTTTAATTGATTTTTTAACGGTAAAAGGCAGAATAAACTTAAAGGTATTATTATGGCAAAGCTGAACAATGTCTGAAAAAAATTTACGAGTGTGTTCATATTCACCTCCGCTGGTTTTCTCTGATTTTTTTGAACATATATTCACGGATACTCTGTTCAATCCGAGTTTTTTCACGAATTTTAATCGGGAATCTTTCACCGTTGCCTGTAACACATACAGAGCCTTCAATGTCCTTTATGTAATCGGCATTCAGCACGATTCCCCTGTTTACGGGTATGAAACGGGTGTCGTTGTCTGCAAGCTTGAGAAACTCTGCAATGGTCATTCGTGTGCGATATCTAAGTCCCGAAACAACACCTATGTTGATATAATGTGCATCGGATTCAACAGAAACAATTTCCTTAAGCGAAATCAGCGTGTTTCGACGGTCACACATAACTTCAATGTATTTTGAATTATCCGATACATATGACGAGGCATCATCAAGTACCTTGTAAATCTGCTCAGCTTTGTAGGGTTTTGTTATGTAATGAAAAGCGTGAACGGAAAATGCCTGCATCATAAAATCGGGGCTTGTTGTGACAAATACAATAATAATATCACGGTCTTTTTCACGAAGCTTTTCAGCCACGGCAATGCCGTTCATCTTCTCCATAAAAATATCTACAAAGGCTATTTTGTAGGTGTTTTCCTTGAATGAATTGAAAAAAGCTATTCCGTCAGGAAAACAATCAATCTGCACATTTTGCTTGTGTTCGCCAAAATATGCGTTGCAGATTGAGTAGAGAATGTCTGCCTGAGGCTTTTCGTCGTCAATAACTGCAATTTTCAAGATATCGCCTCCTTTGAAATAATTTAATTCGGAGCAATGATTAACTGCACTTAGATTATACCATAAATTTGAAAAATATTATATCCGATTGTCATATGTTTTTGCCAAAAGATTGATGTTTGTGCCAATTTGTTGAAATGTTGCATTAAATTGACTATCATTGAAGCAAGCACAAAAAATGCGGTGTTTCCGCAAATCAAAATCGGAAAGTAAAAAAATATCAGAAAGAGGTAATCCACTATGACAAAAATTAAAAAGTTAGCTTTATTGCTCGCAATTTGTATGGTAGGCACAGTAGGTCTTGTAGGCTGCGGTAATGACGGTGGCTCATCAAGCAAAAACGAAAGTTCGGCATCACAGACTGCTGACGACAATGCAAACAGCGCAGATAACAGTGCCGCTGATTCAAAAGACGGCGATTCATCGGCAAGCGTGGTAGGTACTTGGACTGTTACCGCACTTGAGGGTACAGACGGTAAAGCGGTTTCAATTGATGACTACGCAACTGCAAACGGTGTTGATCCCGAAACTTTGAAATGTACATACACATTTGCAGATGACGGTACATTCTCAGGTGAAATGAGCGGTGTTACTGTTTCGGGCAATTACACATTTGAGGGTACGGATCTCGTTATGACAGTAGGCGAACAGCAGTTTAACTACACATATGACGCTGACAATGATATGCTCAAATACACAGATCCTAACACAGGCCTTTCAAGTTATTGCGAAAGACAGCAGTAATTGTAATCTAATCCCAATTTCCTAATACTACACTACACAAAACAACCGCTCACCGAAAAGTGGGCGGTTGTTTGCTTTTTGATATGCGGTTGTCGTTCTGTTGGGCAGATATCATCCGCCTGTACTGATGAATTTTTATGTTTATACACATAGCTTTTTATACAATAAAAGCAGTGTATAATCTGTAGGGGAGAACCGTGTTCTCCCGCAAGTAATCGTACAATTTGTATGTTAAAACAAATTTTGTAAATGTTGCAAACCGGTAGGGGCGTTCATTGGACGCCCGCTTTGATGAATATTTATGTTTATATAATATGTTTTGATATAACATAAACTGTGTATTCAAATTTGCACGCATTGCGTGCAATCGTGTGTAATGCACACGAACGGGCGAACACGGTTCGCCCCTGCATTATTTCGGTAACTGTATCTCATTTATACAGCTTATTTTCATCATAAATTTTCTGCCGTTACTTGCGGGCGTCCAATGAACGCCCCTACAGAATTGTGCGAACGGTTGCAATGTTACGCTCGGACATAATATGTTTTTTGACATTACAAACTGTCTTCCCGACATTAATTTTCCATTTTCAATTTTCAATTTTACATTTAATTAAAGCTGTCTTCACGAACATAAAAAGTCGGCTCGCCGTTAATTTACTTTATTTGTCGGAGTTCCGTTCAGAAAATTTTTGATGTTGTCCGAAACTATGCCCATAAGGCGTTCTCTGGTTTCAACGGGCGCCCATGCAATGTGGGGGGTGATGATGCAATTTTTTGCACCCATAAGAATGCAGTCCTCAACCATAGGCTCAATCTTGAGGGTGTCTATTGCCGCACCGCCGAGGTGACCGCTTTCGAGTGCCTCAAGCAAATCTTCTTCAACCATAACACCGCCTCTTGCCGTGTTTACGAACAATGCACCCTGTTTCATTTTGGCAAATGCGTTCTTGTCAAACATATTCTCTGACTGTGGATTTAGCGGACAATGAACGCTTACAATGTCGCTTGTTTCAAGAAGTTCGTCAAATGAAACATCTTTGATTCCGTCAATATTTTTCGGAGTTCTGCTCGATGCGATTACATTCATATCAAAAGCGCTTGCAATTTTTGCAACAGCCTTTCCGATGTTTCCGAGTCCGACAATGCCGAGTGTTTTTCCTGCAAGTTCATTCAGCGGATATACAAACGGTGAAAAAGTTTTGCTTCTTTTCCACTTGCCGTCCTGAACAAACCGATTATATTCCGCAGTGTGATTGAAATGTTCAAGAATGAGTGCAAATGTGTGCTGTGCAACCGCATTTGTTGAATATGAACCTGCGTTGCAGACGGTTATGCCGTTTTTGGTGCAGTAGTCAATGTCAATGTTGTTGTAGCCTGTTGCAAAAAGTCCTATATATTTCAGATTTTTCGCAAATCGCATTGTGTGCGAATCAAGCAGAGTTTTGTTGCACACAACGATATCTGCATCTGCAATTTTTTCCGCAACCTCTTCATATTTCAAAAGACCGAACGACTCAACCTCACCGAACCGATTAAGCACATCGGCATTTACAATATCGTCAAGAACAGTCTGTGCGTCTGTTAAAACTATTTTCATCTTATCACCTCGTTTTTTACTGACTATAGTATATACCGAAAATTTTTTCCTTGCAATCCAAATCGAAATTTTGTATAATATTTGTGCATAAATTGAAAGGAACGGTATGTTAATGTATAAAAATTATCTTTTTGATTTGGACGGAACTTTGCTTCCCATGGATATGGAAAAATTCGTAAAGCTGTATTTTTCATCGCTCTGCAAGCGTTGCACTCCTGTTATAAAAATCGAACCCGACGCCCTTATAAAGGCGATGTGGGCAGGCACTGACGCTATGACAAAGAACGATAACAGCCGTACAAACCGTGAAGTTTTCTGGGAAACAGCGGGCAAAGTCAGTGGTGCCGACCTTGAAAAGTTTGATGACCTTTTTACCGATTATTACGAAAACGAGTTTATCGTTCCGAAAGATGCTACAAGCTTTACTCCTTATGCAAAGAAAAGCATTGATTTCATAAAGAAAAACGGCGGCAGACTTATTGCTGCAACAAATCCGATTTTTCCGTTTGTTGCAACAAAACGCAGACTTGAATGGGCAGGAGTTTCTCCCGACGATTTTGAACTTGTTACAACATACGAAAACTTTGGTTGCTGCAAGCCGAATCTCAAATATTTTGAAGAAATCTGCAAAAAGCAGGATATCAAGCCCGAAGACAGCATTATGATTGGCAACGATGTTGACGAGGATTTGTGCAGCGCAAAACTCGGCTTTGATACATACCTTATTACCGACACAATTGTGAACAGAGATAATAAGGATTATTCAGACTACAAAAACGGCAGTTTTGAGGAATTTTACAAAGATTTTCTCAAAGGCGATTAAATATGATTATATTGTGCGGTCAGACGGCATTTTGCTTTGTCTGACCGCTTTTTCTGTGTGCATTTAATTTTACTTTTACAGAATACCTTTTAATGCCTTAAATGAAATAAAAAAATAGTCGAATGTGGTATCATGTGATGTGATACAGGTTATCAGACGGGATTTATTTTGTTTTATATCTTAATTAAGCAGGTGAATGAATTATGTCAGAAGTAATCAGAATTTTTGTTGAAAAAAGGGATGGCTTCAATGTTCTTGCAAAGCAGACGCTTTGGGACATCCGCCACAACCTCGGTATGAAGTCTGTCGAAGATCTTCGTTACATTGTGCGTTACGATCTTGAGGGACTTACTAAGGAAGAATATGACAAGGCGAAAACCATTGTTTTGTCAGAGCCTAATGCCGATGTAATCTATGAAGAAACTCTCCCCGTTGAGGACGGCTGGAAGGTATTCGCAATGGAGTATCTCCCCGGTCAGTACGATCAGCGCGGCGACTCTGCCGAGCAGTGCGTTCAGCTTCTTACTCAGGGCGAGCGTTGCAAGGTTCTTACAGCAAGAGTAATTGCTCTCAAGGGCAATATTACAGATGAAGAGCTTGTAAAGGTTGAGGAGTACCTCATCAACCCTGTTGAAAGCCGTCTTGCATCTCTTGAAAAGCCAAAGACTCTTGATATGGAAATTCCCGTTCCCGAAAATGTTAAGAGGGTAGAGGGCTTCAACGGCTGGAATGACGATGAGATGCAGAAGTATTACGATTCAATGGGCTTTGCAATGACACTTGCAGACCTCAAGTTCTGCCGTGATTACTTCAGAGATACAGAGCACCGTGATCCGTCGGTTACAGAACTTCGTGTAATTGACACATACTGGTCGGATCATTGCCGTCACACAACATTCCTTACAAGACTTGAAGAGATTGAGATTGAAAAGTCGGCTCTCGGCAAGGTTATCGAGGACGCACTCAGCGAGTATTATGCAACCCGTGACGAGGTTTACGGCAAGGATACAAAGAGAATCGTTTCACTTATGGATATGGCTCTCATCGGTATGAAGTCACTCAAGAAAAAGGGACTCATTCCCGACCTTGACGAAAGTGAAGAAATCAATGCCTGCTCAATTCAGGTTCCCGTTACTATAGATGGAAAAACAGAACAGTGGCTCGTTCAGTTCAAGAACGAAACTCACAACCACCCGACAGAAATCGAGCCTTTCGGCGGTGCCGCAACCTGTCTTGGCGGTGCAATCCGTGATCCGCTTTCAGGCCGTTCATATGTATATCAGGCTATGCGTGTTACAGGCTCGGGCGATCCGACAATTCCTTTCAAGGATACAATGCACGGCAAGCTCCCTTCACGCAAAATTACAACAGGTGCCGCTCAGGGCTACAGCTCATACGGTAACCAGATCGGTCTTGCAACAGGTCAGGTAACCGAGCTTTACGATCAGGGCTATGTTGCAAAGAGAATGGAAATCGGTGCTGTTATCGGCGCATCTCCAAAGGAAAATGTTATCCGTGAAACTCCTCTCCCCGATGATGTAATCGTACTTCTCGGCGGAAGGACAGGCCGTGACGGCTGCGGCGGTGCAACAGGTTCTTCAAAGGCTCACGATGAAAACTCAATCGAAACCTGCGGTGCAGAGGTTCAGAAGGGTAATCCTCCGACAGAAAGAAAAATTCAGCGTTTGTTCCGCAACCCCGAAACTGCAAAGCTCATCAAGAGATGTAACGACTTCGGTGCAGGCGGTGTTTGCGTTGCTATCGGTGAACTTGCCGACGGTCTTACGGTTGACCTCGACAAGGTAACAAAGAAATATGACGGCCTTGACGGTACGGAGCTTGCTATATCCGAAAGTCAGGAAAGAATGGCTGTTGTTCTCGATAAAAAAGATGTTGACAAGTTTATTTCACTTGCATCAAAAGAAAACCTTGAGGCTACAGCCGTTGCGGTTGTAACCGAAAGTCCTCGTCTTACAATGAACTGGAGAGGCGACACAATCGTTGACCTCAGCCGTGAGTTCCTCAACACAAACGGTGTTACTCAGGTTGCCAAGGCTTATATCGAGGCTCCGAAGTGGGAAGGCTGCTACCGTAAGGTTGCTCCCGCAAAGCTTAAAGATATGCCTGCTGACGAGGCATTCCTTGAAAATATGTCAAGACTTGAAGTTTGCTCACAGATCGGTCTTGCAGAAAGATTTGACGCATCAATCGGTGCGGCTACGGTAATTATGCCGTTCGGCGGTAAGAATCAGCTCACTCCTCAGGAGGCTATGGCTGCAAAGATTCCGCTTGAGAAGGGCGAAACAGACGATGCAACAGCAATGAGTTACGGCTATATCCCCGGCGTTTCACGCTGGAGTCCGTTCCACGGCTCTGCTTATGCAGTTGTTGAGTCGCTTTCAAAGCTGCTTGCAATCGGCGCAAACCCGATGACAGCAAGACTTACATTCCAGGAATATTTTGAAAGACTTAAAGATGTTCCTTCCCGTTGGGGTAAACCTGCCGCAGCACTCCTCGGTGCTATGCAGGCTCAACTCAAGCTCGGACTTCCGTCAATCGGCGGTAAGGACAGTATGTCGGGTACATTTGAGGACATTGATGTTCCGCCTACACTCGTAAGTTTCGCCGTTGCAATGACAAAGGCATCAAAGACAATTTCAACAGAATTCAAGAACGCAGGTTCAAAGGTTATCTTTGTTCCCGTTCCCGAAAATAAAGAAACACTTATGCCTGTATGGGATAAGCTTATCGAAATGTACAACGCTGTTTATGCTCTCTGCGAGGACGGCAAGGTGCTTTCTGCATCGGTTGTTAAAGAGGGCGGTACTGCCGCAAGCGTATGTAAGGCTTGCTTCGGTAACGGTTTCGGCTTTAAGTTTGCAAACGAACTCACAAATGACGAGCTTTTCGCTCCGCTTTCGGGTTCACTTGTTATCGAACTTGCAGACGGTGCAGAGCTTTCAAACGATGTTCTTCACTATGACCTCGGTACTGTTACGAACGATGCAAAGATTATGGTAAACGGCAAGGAAATCGAACTTTCCGCACTCCTCGAAAAGTGGACTGCTCCGCTTGAAAAGGTATTCCCGACAAAGGCTGAAGTGCCTGAAATCGAAGTTGATGTTCCGCTTTACAGCGAGAGAAATACATCTTCACCTGCAATCAAAACTGCAAAGCCTACTGTATTTATCCCTGTATTCCCGGGTACAAACTGCGAGGTTGATACGGCAAGAGCATTTGAAAAAGCAGGTGCAAATGTTGAAATGCTCATCGTCAAGAACCTTTCTTCAAACGATATTGAAGAAACAATTGACGAAATGGAAAAGCTCATTGCAAAGTCACAGATGATTATGCTTCCGGGCGGTTTCTCAGGCGGTGACGAGCCTGACGGTTCAGGTAAGTTCATTGCAACAACATTCCGCAACCCGAGAATTGCAGAGCAGGTTAACAACCTTCTCAAGAATCGTGACGGTCTTATGCTCGGTATCTGTAACGGATTCCAGGCTCTTATCAAGCTCGGACTTGTTCCTTACGGCGAAATCAGAGAGCTTAAAGCAAATGATCCGACGCTCACATTCAACACAATCGGCAGACATATTTCACATATGGCTTATACAAGAGTTACTTCCGTTAAGTCACCGTGGTTTGCAAATGTCAACGCAGGCGATGTGTTTGCTGTTCCCGTGTCACACGGTGAGGGCAGATTTATGGCTGATGTTGAAACCGTTAAGCAGCTTGCCGAGAACGGTCAGATTGCAACACAGTATGTTGACCTTGCCGGCAACCCAAGCAGCGACATTGAGTTTAACCTCAACGGTTCTGTTTGTGCAATTGAGGGTATCACATCACCTGACGGCAGAGTCCTCGGTAAAATGGGACACAGCGAGAGAAAGGGCGAAAACCTTTACAAAAATGTTCCTTTTGCAAAAGACCAGCAGATTTTTGAAAGCGGCGTAAAATACTTCAAGTAATTTATAACCGAATATTTTATATAAAAACTAAGGGCATCCGTTTTTCGGATGTCCTTGTTGTTTGTGCGGTATAGTACGCAATAATATTGTATTGTTATTGTAGCGGCGAACGAGGTTCGCCACTACTGTATGTCAGTAGCATTGTGACATTAAAATATAATCGGAAATGTTACGCTCGGGCATTTATAGCTTTGCATTTGTAAAACTGTCTGCACGAACGGGGGACGGCGACACGCCGATAATAGATGACTTACCATAATCGGAAATGTTACGCTCGGGCATTAATGGCTTTGCATTTGTAAAACTGTCTGCACGAACCGGGGACGGCGACACGCCGTTAGTAGATGCCTTGTACGGTGACTTCGCCTGAATTGATAAGCTTGGTGGTTTTGTCGGGAAGCTCTGCAATAAGCTCGCCGTCAGGGCTTACTCCCACAGCTTTTGCGGCAACGGACTTTCCGTCTTTGGTGAATGTTATATCTCTGCCGATTGTTGCACAAAGGCTTGTGTATTCCTTTAATGCGACAGGGGAAAGCTTTAAATCGTTTTTGATGAATTCCTCTTCAATGTGGTTAAGCACACAGGCAAAGAATTTGTTCTTGTCAAAATGACCGCCTGTTGCAAGATAAATTGAAGTTGCCTTTTCCTTTATGTCATCGGGGAAATCCTGAGTATCGGCATTGATTCCGATGCCTGTAATTACATATTCTACGGCGTCAAATTCGGCACTCATTTCGGTTAAAATACCGACAAGCTTTTTCTTGCCGATGATGATATCGTTCGGCCATTTTATACGGCAGTCAAGTCCCGTGAATTCTCTGATTGCCTTGCAGACCGCAAGACCTGCAAGAGGGGTGATTGACGATACCTCTGACGGGGCAATCTTTGGTCTTAACAAAAACGAAAAGGTGATGCTGTCATCCTTTTTTGCTTTCCAAACTCTGCCGAGTCTGCCCTTGCCCTGAGTTTGTTCTCTGGCAACGGCAACTGTGCCGTTTTCGCAACCGTCTGCACCCAGCTTTTTGAGGTAATCGTTTGTTGAACCCACCTCGTCAAGGACGATGAGGTTCTTGCCGATTACGGAAGTTTTAAGATACTTTCTGATTGCCGGCTCGTTGAGGTGTGGGGGATAGGCAACAAGGCAGTATCCGCGGTTTGTTACAGAGTCGATTTTGTAACCCTGTTCCTTAATTCCGTTGATTGCTTTCCAAACTGCCTGCCTTGACACACCAAGCTGTTCGGAAATTTCACTGCCCGAAACATAGCCGTCTGTTTTTGTTAAAAGTTCAATAATTTTCTTTTGCATAACATCACCGATTTTAAAAAATAATGTAAAAAATTACGGACGATTCTAAACAAAATCGCCCGTTTTTGAATGTTAGTTATTTACTTTTGTTTGCCGCAACAATTTTCTTTACCGCAATGCTTACTGCCGAACCGACAACAAAGCAAGCAATGATTTCAAGAATGCAGTTGATTGAAAGAGCAGGGATAACAACAGCTGTGATTACATTAAGTCCCATAACTTCGATACTGCCGAAAAGGATTGCCATAAAGCCAAGGAAGAAGGCTGTGTTCATAACAGGGCAGAGTATAGTAGCGATAAGGTCGTTAAGATTGAACTTGCCTACCGTTTTACCTTCAAATACCTTGCCAAGACCTTTTGCGATAAGTCCTGTGAGCCAACCCATAAGAGCTCGTGCAACAACACAAATTATAAAGGTGTAAAACCAGTTGATTGAAAGCATTGCCGTGCCGAATGCGTCCATACCAAAGCATTGTACAAAGCTTGTGATACCAAAGAGTGTGCCGAGAATCAATCCTGCTGTAGGACCGAGAACGGTTGCACCGATTGCAATCGGAATGCAAAGGAATGAAATGGAAAGCGCACCGATCTTCAGATATCCGAGCGGTGTGAGCGCCATTACAAGCGTCAATGCGATAAGCACTGCAAGAATAACCATTCTTTGCACCTTTGAAAAGTTTCCTGTCTTGTTCATAAAAAATTCCTCCTGCTGTTTCCCTGCTCATTTTCCACAGGTGAAACGCAAATAATATTTACAAGGGGAGAACCCCGTTGCATCAAATTAATAATTCAAAAACAAGTTGTATATTAAATTGTCTTTATTTTTTATTTCTCTCGTAAATAATTTTGAGTCCGTCAAGAATAATATTCTCATCAAAGATAATATCGTGACGGCAGTTTTTGATTGCAAGCGGAGCAAGACCGCCTGTGGCAATAACCTTGCATTCTGCCTTGCATTCCTCGTTAAACATATCAACCATTCCGTCAAGCATACAGGCTGTTCCGAACATAATTCCCGAACGAATGCAGTCGGATGTGTTTGATGAAATTACCCTCTTTGGAGCTTTCATATCAACCGATGAAAGCAATGCGCCGTGATTTGTGAGTGCGTCAAGCGAAATTCCCATACCGGGGGCGATTGCACCGCCGTGATATGCGTTGCTTGCGTCAACATAGACAATTGCGGTTGCAGTTCCCATAAAAATCATAATGAGGGGACCGCCGTATTTTTCACACGCTCCCACACAGCCGGCAACGATATCTGCGCCCAAGGTTTCGGGATGTTCTATCTTGATGTCAAGACCTGTCTTGAGTCCCGGACCTATGAGCAGACTTTTTTTGCCTGTAACGGTCATAATCGCACTTCTGAGATTATATGTAAATTTAGGAACAACAGAGCTTATAATAGTGCCGTCAATGCTTTTTGCGTCAATGTTGTAAATCTGTAAAAATGTGAAAAGTTCAACGGCAAGCTCGTCGCTTGTTTTGTTTTCATCGGTTGAAAAACGGAGCTTGAATTTTAAATTATCTCCGTCAAAAATGCCGAGCTTGACATTGGTGTTTCCGACATCTGCCGCAAGCAGCATTGCTGTTCCCTCCAAACTAATGTAATATATAATGCGATGCGATTGCCGTATCGTAGCGGCGGTCAGTGACCGCCAATCGAAACGATTGTAAAATCGGTTCGACTTGTAGGGGTGGATATCATCCGCCCGTCCGTGTGCGTTTAACACTACGATTATATCATAAAAAAATTATTTCTTCAAGGGCGAATTTAAGGAATTTATCCGATTTTTGGAAAATCCAAAAAAATTGTTGAAATTTGCGTTGGATTGTGTATAATTAAAATAGGTGTGTATAACACGGTCATGTATTACGCAAAATTCTGAAAGGAATGGTTTATTAAATGGACAGTTCAGAAATCAAGCAGCTCCGCATTCTTGCCGCAAAGTCAAGAATGGGCGCAATTCTCGGTACTTACCACGCCAAATCAGGTCATCCCGGCGGATCGCTTTCGGCAGCAGATATTTTCACATATCTCTACTTTAAGGAAATGAATGTTGATCCTAAAAATCCCGATATGCAGGACAGAGATCGTTTTGTTCTTTCAAAAGGTCACTGCTGCCCGGCTCTTTATGCAACACTTGCGCTCAAGGGCTTTTTTGAATGGGACGAGCTTACAAAGCTCCGTCATGTAGGCGCTATGCTTCAGGGACATCCCGATATGAAGGGTACTCCGGGTATTGATATGAGTACAGGCTCACTCGGTCAGGGCATTTCGGCTGCCTGCGGTATGGCACTTGCGGCTAAGCTTGATAACAAGAGCTATCGCACATATACGGTTCTCGGTGACGGTGAGGTTGAAGAAGGTCAGGTTTGGGAGGCTGCAATGTTTGCCGCTCACAACAAGCTTGACAATCTCGTTGTAATTGTTGACCAGAACGGACTTCAGATTGACGGTACTGTTGAAGAGGTTGCAGGCATTGAGCCTCTTGATAAAAAGTTTGAAAGCTTTGGCTTTGAAGTAATCAAAATTGACGGTCACGACTTCAATCAGATTGAATCGGCTCTCGAAAAGGCTAAGACAGTAAAGGGCAAGCCTACTGCAATTCTTGCCAAGACAATCAAGGGCAAGGGCGTTTCATTTATGGAAAATCAGGTTGGCTGGCACGGCACTGCTCCCAACAAGGAACAGTATGAACAGGCTACTGCCGAGCTTCAGGCTGAAATTGACAGATTGGAGGGCAACTGCTGATGGCACAGGTAATTAAAAAGGCTACAAGAGAAAGCTTTGGCATGGCTCTTTGTGAGCTTGCAAAGACAAATAAGGACATTATTGTTTTTGATGCAGACCTCGCAGCTGCTACAAAGACAGGAATTTTTAAAAAAGAGTTTCCCGAAAGATTTTTTGACTGCGGTATTGCCGAGGGCAATATGGTAGGCGTTGCGGCAGGTATGGCAGCGGCAGGCAAAATTCCCGTTGCCGCATCATTTGCAATGTTTGCAACAGGCAGAGCATTTGAGCAGATTCGTAACTCGGTTGCTTACCCTCATCTTAATGTTAAAATTGCCGGCAGTCACGCAGGTATTTCAACAGGTGAAGACGGTGCTACTCATCAGTGTCTTGAAGATATCGGTATTATGCGTACAATTCCGGGTATGGTTGTCCTTAACCCTGCCGATCACTACGAAATGATGGCCGCTACAAAGGCTGCAATTGAGTACAACGGTCCTGTTTATATCCGTCTCGGCAGACTTGCTGTTGACAGCTTTAATGATCCCGATACCTATACATTTGAGCTCGGCAAGGGTATTACTCTCCATGAGGGCAACGATGTGGCTGTTATTGCAACAGGACTTGTTGTAAACGAGGCTTTAAAGGCTGTTAAGGAACTTGAGGCTGAGGGCATCAACGCTCGTCTTATCAATATTCACACAATAAAGCCTATCGACAGAGATATCATCATTAAGGCTGCAAAGGAAACAGGCAGAATCATCACCGTTGAGGAACACAATGTTATCGGCGGTCTCGGTGACGCTGTTTGTGATGTTGTAAGCGCAGAGTGTCCTGTTAAGGTTACAAAGATCGGTGTGAACGATCGTTTCGGTTACAGCGGTCCGGCTCTTGAGCTTCTTGACAAGTTCGGTCTTACACAGCCGCACCTTGCAAAGGCTGTCAGAGATGTTGTTAAAGAGGGCAAATAATTTCTGAATTAATTTAATAATTACAAAATATTAACGGTCGGTTTGTTTAAGCCGACCGTTTTTGCGTAAGTAGGGGCGCTCATTGGGCGCCCGCTTGATAAAACCTTATGTTTAACAAAAATATTTTGATATGCAAAAAGATGTGCATAATCTGTAGCGGCGATCACTGATCGCCAATCGTTTTGGTCGCAAAACCAAAACGAACAAATAACAATTTGTTTTTTTATCATAGTAATTGTTTTAAACTAAGGAAATTGTATTGTTGAACCGATTTTGCAATCGGTTCAATTGGCGAACACGGTTCGCCGCTACATTAAAACTGTTCAAACAATTACAGCACTATGCTCGGGCATACTATGCTTGTGTATTTTTGGTTACTGCCTGTTATAAATTAGAAATAGCGATTAGCCGTGCAGGCGTCCAATGAACGCTCCTGCGGAATATTACATAAACAAAGGGTGGATATCGTAAAATAACGGTATCCACCCTGTTATATATTAAAACATCCTCAGCAATAAGCCGAATGGGGCTTTAGTCAGCGTGCTTTATCAGCAGCCGCAGCCACAGCTGTTGTTGTCACAACCACAGCCGCCGTTGTTTCCGCCGCAACAGCAGAGAACGATGATAAGAAGAATAATCCATGAGCAGCAACCGTTGCCGTTACCAAAGTTACACATACGCTTACCTCCTTTCGTTTACACTACATATTATTGCAAAAGGAAAAATGTGTGACATCAAAAAAATGACGGCTGCGAAAATACTCGTAACCGTCATCAATTGTTAATGACTTAATTAAACATTGAATCTGAAAAGAACGACATCGCCGTCCTTCATAACATAGTCCTTGCCTTCACTGCGGACAAGACCTTTTTCTTTTGCTGCTGTCATACTTCCGCAGGCGATAAGGTCGTCATATGCGATAACCTCGGCTCTGATAAATCCACGCTCAAAATCCGAGTGGATTTTGCCTGCTGCCTGAGGTGCTTTTGTTCCTTTTTTGATTGTCCATGCACGAACCTCCTGTTTGCCGGCTGTAAGGTAGGAGATAAGTCCGAGAAGTGCATAGCATTCCTTGATAAGTCTGTCAAGACCGCTTTCCTCAAGTCCCATATCGGCAAGGAACATTTCCTTTTCTTCCTTGTCCATCTCAACGATTTCTTCCTCAATCTGAGCACAGATCGGAAGAACGCCGGCATGTTCCTCGGCGGCAATCTTCTGAACAGCCTTGTAGCCCTCGTTTGAGTCGATGCCGTTTGAGAAATCCTCGTCACTCATATTTGCGGCATAGATAACAGGCTTGTTTGTGAGAAGCGCAACCTCTGAAAGAATTGCCTTTTCGTCATCGTCACATTCAACACTTCTTGCAGGCTTGCCCTCGTTGAGTGCGGCAAGAACTCTTTCAAAAAGGTCGATGTCTTTCTGATACTTTTTATCGCCCTTGAGCATTTTCTTTGTCTTGTCAATTCTGCGTTCGAGCATTTCAACATCGGAGAGAATAAGCTCAAGATTGATTGTTTCAATGTCACGGGCAGGGTTGATGTTGCCCTCAACATGGATAATGTCGTCGTTTTCAAAGCAACGGACAACATGAACGATAGCGTCACATTCACGGATGTTTGAAAGGAACTTGTTGCCGAGTCCCTCACCCTTTGACGCACCCTTTACAAGACCTGCAATATCTACAAATTCAATTGATGCAGGAGTATATTTGTCAGGATCATACATTTCCGCAAGTTTATCAAGTCTTTTGTCCGGAACTGCAACAACGCCGATATTCGGTTCAATTGTGCAGAAAGGATAGTTTGCACTCTGAGCACCTGCATCTGTAATTGCGTTAAAAAGAGTACTTTTGCCGACATTTGGAAGTCCGACGATTCCGAGTTTCATTTATTTTCACCTCAAATAATATTCGGGCAATGCTTGCCTATTTTCACTGAATATTGTATTATTATATCGTATGGATACTTACTCTGTCAATTCACAGACGAGTAATGCACACTTTGTTAAGTATATCACATAAAATTGCTTTAAACAATAAGAAAGGAAATTTTTATGAGCGAAATAAATACATATTCTGTAACAATTAAGGTGGAAGAAGAAAATCTTGCCGTTTCAATGGGCAGCGGCAGTCTTTGTGTGCTTGCAACTCCGTGTGTTGTGGCTCTTATGGAAAATGCCGCCGCAGCTCTTGCAGACAAGGTTCTTGACAACGATGAGCTTACAACAGTAGGTACAATGATTTCAATTGAGCACACAAGCCCTACTCCTCTCGGTGCTGAGGTTACGGCAACAGCCGTTCTCAAAAGCGTTGACGGCAGAATGTTTAATTTTGAAGTTTTTGCCGAAGATAAAAAGGGTGAAATTGCAAGAGGCACTCACACAAGAGTAAGCGTAAAATCAGAAAAATTTCAGATGAAGGCGGACAGCAAGTTTGATGAATAAGTACAAATATTATCTGTTTGACCTTGACGGCACAATCAGCGAGAGCGCATTGGGCATAAGAGAGTCACTTGAAAACGCAATTAAAAGCATGGGCAAGCCGTTGCCGAATCTTGACGATTACACATTGTACATCGGACCGCCGTTGATCGATACATTCCGCAATATCTGCCGTTTCAATGAGGAAGAATCGGCAAGAGGCGTTGAGATTTATCGTGAATACTACAACACCAAGGGCAAGCTTGTGAACAAGCTTTATGACGGCATTGACAGGGTTCTTGCAGAGCTTAAAAACAGCGGTGCAAAGCTTGCCGTGTGTTCGTCAAAGTATGAAAAGTTTGCCGAAGAAATTACAGAACTTCTCGGTGTGCATGATATGTTTGACGCAATCTGCGGTTCAACACTTGACGGCAGTCGAAAAGATAAAAAAGACCTTATTCCGTATGCAGTTGAAAGACTTGGCGGCAGCCTTGAAAATGACAGAGAGAATATCGTCATGATAGGTGACACTTGGTTTGACACAAAGGGCGCAAGACTTTGCGGTGTCGATTTTGTCGGTGTTGAATACGGCTACGGCGACCTTGAAAGCATGAAAAAAGAGGGCGGCAGGGTGTTTGTGAAAACCACGGCTGAACTCTTGGATGTTCTTACAAAGTAAATAATTTGAAATCGGACAAACGGAATTATCCGAAGATTTTTCGCATACATTTTATCAGAGAATAAAATGTGCGGAGGATTTATAATGTTCGTTTTTAATTTAAAAATTAAGGCTAAGAAAACAGTAATTTTGGCGGCGGTGCTGTCCGTAACAGCGGCGATAATATGTACAGCCGTCACGGTTGCAATAAATTCACGGTTGCCCGATACAGCCGTAAGTGATAAAACAGGGGAGTATTCTCTTGTGCTTAATGACGGTGAGGAGAAAAAATTCCTTGAACAGTTCGGAGTTGAAACCGCCGATGCAAAGCCTGAGAAAAGGTCGGTTGTAATTCCGTCGGATTTTAATAAATATTATGAGGAATACAACGAACTACAGAAGAAAATCGGACTTGACCTCGGAAAATTTAAAGGCAAAGAGGTTACGGAGATTATCGTTCCCCTGGAAAAGCCAAAGGATAACAATGCCGTTTTGCTTGTTTACAAAAACAGGGTAATCGGCGTACACATTACAAACGGAGAATACGGCAGTAAAAATCTGCCGCTTGTTGAATAAGATGGAAAGACTTGATAAGCTTATTTCGTCACAAAGAGCCGACGGCAGAAAAGAGGTTCAAAAACTCATAAAAAGCGGTGCGGTTTTTGTGAACGGAAAAATCTGTAAAAAGCCCGATACAAAGGTTGACCCCGGCAAGGATGAAATTGTTGTGGACGGACAGGCTTTGAATTACAGCAAATACATATATATAATGATGAACAAGCCTGCGGGAGTTGTGTCGGCAACCGAGGACAGGCAATTTAAGACTGTTATTGATATTATCCCCGAAGATATGAAACGAAAGGGACTTTTTCCCGTCGGCAGACTTGACCGTGATACGGAGGGACTGCTTCTTATTACAGATGACGGTGACTTTGCACACAGCATAACCTCGCCTAAAAAGCATGTGGACAAGAAGTATGTTGCAAAGCTTGACGGAGAAATCACAGAAGATACCGTAAAGGCTTTTTCTGACGGAATTGAGTTCTCTGACGGTACAAAGTGTCGCAGTGCCGTGCTTGAATGCGGTGAAAATGATAAAAAAACAGGAATTGTCACAATTTGTGAGGGTAAATATCATCAGGTTAAAAAAATGTTTTTGTGTTGTGGATTAAAAGTTGTGCATCTTCAACGAATTTCAATAGGCGGGTTGTATCTTGATAGCAATTTGCACATAGGTGAGTGCAAATTGTTGACGGATTTGGATAAAAAGTCGGTTTTTATCGGCAATATACACTAAAAAGTGCATCTAAATTTTATCCTGTGTCGGTTTTAAATAAAATAATACATATATCTTTGGTCAATTTCGGTATGGTCAAATTGTGCGAAAAGTGGTATATTATTGTATGTAATAAAGCTAAGGACTTTATCGTTATCGACTAATTGGAGGTTTATACACAATGGCAAATGTTTCATTAAGACATGTTTACAAGATTTATGACGGCGGTGTAACTGCTGTTACAGATTTCAACCTTGAAATTGCCGACAAAGAATTCATCATTCTCGTTGGTCCTTCAGGTTGCGGTAAATCAACAACCCTCAGAATGATTGCAGGTCTTGAGGATATTTCAAAGGGCGAGCTTTACATCGGCGATACACTCGCAAACGATGTTGCTCCTAAGGACAGAGATATCGCAATGGTATTCCAGAACTATGCTCTTTATCCTCATATGACTGTATATGATAATATGGCATTCGGTCTTAAGCTCCGTAAGTTCTCTAAGGAAGAGATTAAGAGAAGAGTTGAAGAGGCTGCAAGAATCCTTGGTATCGAGCAGTATCTTGACAGAAAGCCAAAGGCTCTTTCAGGCGGTCAGAGACAGCGTGTTGCTCTCGGTCGTGCTATCGTTCGTAACCCGAAGGTATTCCTTCTTGACGAACCGCTTTCAAACCTTGATGCTAAGCTCCGTGCTCAGATGAGAACAGAGATTTCAAAAATTTATCAGCGTCTCGGCACAACATTTATCTATGTAACCCATGACCAGACAGAGGCTATGACAATGGGTACAAGAATTGTTGTTATGAAAGACGGTTTCATTCAGCAGGTTGATACTCCTCAGCATCTTTATGATATGCCTTGCAATATGTTTGTTGCAGGATTTATCGGTTCACCTCAGATGAACTTCATCAACGCTGTTCTCTCTAAGAACGGTGGCAAGTATACTCTTGATTTTGACAAGTATCACATTCCTGTTCCGGAGTCAAAGGTCAATGCTGACCTCGACAACTATGTTGGCAAGGAAGTTGTTTTGGGCATCCGTCCTGAGCATGTTCACGATGAGCCTGAAGAAATTGCTAAGGCTGAGTGTCTTCTCAAAGCCAATGTTGATGTTACCGAGCTTATGGGTGCTGAAATTTATCTCTATGTAAATATCAACGGTACACCTATCACAGCTCGTGTTGAACCTACTTCAACAGCTAAGCCGGGCGACGACATTGAGATTGCTTTCGACCTCAGCAAGATTCACATCTTTGATAAGGATACTGAGAAAACAATTACAAACTGATTATAATTTAATTTGGTTTTTACGGCGGAGCGTTATGCTCCGCCGTCTTTGCGTTTGCAGAAGGAAAACGATTGTTGCCGTAAGCACAATAACTTTCAAAACCCATTTGCATTTAAATTTTATAATTGATTAACCGTGATGAATAGATATTTTTCGTATTTTGTCACAAAATCAACACAATGTTGTGATATATTAAAAAACAGATAAGATTTTGTAACAATTGTTTAATTTTGCTTTCAAAACTGTAACTTGTTGCTGATTATGCAAATTCTCTAAAAAAATTCAAGAAAAATTGTAAATAGAGGTTGATTTTTTTCTCGTTTTTGTGTAATATGTATATGAGACAGATTGTATTTTATTGAACTCTTTTACAATCACAATATATAACTGCGGAGAAAACGAGGTAAAAATTTATGTCAAACAGATTATTTCAAGGTATTGTACACCAGATGAAAGACGCAATCGACAGAACGATTGGCGTAATTGACGAGACTTCGGTTGTTATTGCCTGCTCCGAGCTTGGAAAAATCGGCGAGGTAAACGAGAGCGTTAATTCCGAAACACTCAGCTCAACAGCACCGTTTGTTGTGAACGGCTATACATACAGATCTTTCGGCAGCAATGCAAAGTATGATTATGCAGTATTTGTTCAGGGTACCGATGAGTATGCTCAGAAATATGCTCAGCTTTTGTCGGTTTCTTTTGCAAGCATCAAGCAGTATTATGACGAAAAGTATGATCGTTCAAACTTTATTAAGAATGTTATTCTTGACAACATTCTTCCGGGTGACATTTACCTTAAAGCAAGAGAGCTTCACTTTAACAGCGAGGTTTCCCGTGTGTGTCTGCTTATTAAAATTGTTTCAAAAACAGATGTTTCCGCTTATGATATAATTCAGAACCTTTTCCCGGACAAGTCAAAGGACTTTGTTATAAACATTAACGAGGTTGAAATTGCACTTGTTAAGGAAATTAAACCCGACACAGAGAGCCGTGACCTTGAAAAGCTTGCAAGCTCGATTTCAGACACACTTTCGAGCGAGTTCTACACACACTGTGTTGTCGGTATCGGTACAACGGTTACAGGCATCAAGGATCTTGCAAGAAGCTTTAAGGAGGCTCAGTCAGCTCTTGAGGTTGCAAAGGTATTTGACACAGACCGTACAATCGTAAGCTATGATAACCTCGGCATTGCCCGTCTTATCTATCAGCTTCCCACAACATTGTGTGAAATGTTCCTCAAAGAAGTTTTCAAGCGTGGTTCAATTGAGAGCCTTGATCAGGAAACTCTCTTTACAATCCAGCGTTTCTTTGAAAACAACCTCAATGTTTCCGAAACATCAAGAAAGCTTTTTGTACACAGAAACACTCTTGTGTACAGACTTGAAAAAATTAAAAAGCTCACAGGTCTTGATCTTCGTGAGTTTGAGGACGCAATCGTGTTCAAGGTAGCTCTTATGGTTAAGAAATACCTCAACGCAAGTCCTACAAAATACTGATTTGGTTAAAGTGTGCCCGAGCATAGTGCGTTCGCTGTGCTCTGGGCGTTTTGACTTTTTGTGAGTATTTGTACAATAACTACAAAACAAAGGTGACTTTATGATTGATTTTATAAATGTGTCTAAAACATACCCTAATGGCACTCATGCTCTCTACGGTATTACGCTGAGTATTGATAAGGGCGAGTTTGTGTTCATTGTCGGTGCATCGGGCGCAGGCAAGAGTACATTTCTTAAACTCATTATGCATGAGGAGACTCCGACATCGGGCAAAATCGTTATCAACGACACTGATGTTACAAAGCTAAGAAGGAGCAAGGTTCCTTATATGCGCCGTCATATGGGCATTGTTTTTCAGGATTTCAGACTTATTGACAAGATGAATGTTTTCGACAATGTTGCGTTTGCTATGCGTGCCGTCGGAAAACCTTCGGCAGTAATCAAAAAGCGTGTTCCGTATGTGCTTGAGCTTGTCGGTCTTAAAGATAAGATGAAAAACAGACCGAGTGAACTCTCGGGCGGTGAGCAACAGCGTGTAAGCCTTGCAAGAGCCCTTGTGAATAACCCCGAGATTATTATTGCCGATGAGCCGACAGGTAATGTTGACCCCGAGATGTCACACGAAATCATTGAGCTTCTCAATGAAATTAACGCAACAGGCACAACCGTTATTGTTGTAACGCATGAACATGACCTTGTTCGTGAGTTTGACAGACGAGTTGTTGTTCTTGACCACGGAAAAATTAAGAGCGACACCAAGGATTTGTTTGTTAAAGATGACTATACTGACAATTACGGTGATGACAGCGGTGAAGAAGAAAACACACCGGATTATCCCGATAATGCAGTGGTTGTTCCGGAATAATGCGTTTGCGCAAATAGGATTTTGAAAGGATTTTTGATATGACCGGATTTGGTTATTTAGCAAAAGAAGGTTTCAAAAATGTGTGGAACAACCGTATTATGAGTATCGCTTCTGTCTGCGTACTTATAAGCTGTCTTGTTCTCACAGGTGCGGCGGCACTTTTTTCGATGAATGTTGACAATGTTGTTGAATCTGTCGGCAAGTCAAACGAAACCTCAGTTTATGTTAAAGACGGATATTCACAGCTTGAGGCTGTTTATGTAGGAAAAGCAATTGAAAAGCTTGACAATGTTGAGTCGGCAACCTTTCTTTCAAAGGAAGATGCGATAAAGCAGTATAAATCTACTCTTGGCGACGACCTCTTTGCAGAAATGCAGGGCAGAAACAAACTCCCCGATTCTTTCATTGTAGTTATGAAGGACTTGTCGAAGTATGACGATACTGTTGCTCAGATTAAAAAAATTGACGGTGTTGACAGCATAAGCAACCACCGTGAGCTTGCAAAGAAGCTTACGGACATCAGCAATCTTGTCAATATGATTTGTATTGCGGTTGTTTGTGCGCTGACAATCATTTCAATCTTCATCATTGCCAACACAATTCGTGCAACGATGTATTCACGAAGATTTGAAATCAGCATTATGAAATCGGTCGGCGCAACGAACTCGTTTGTACGATGGCCGTTTCTTATTGAAGGTATGATAATCGGACTTATTTCCGCAATTGTTTCAACAGGCGCAATTGCAATCCTCTATGAGACTGCACAGGCTCTTGTTTATCAGATTGTTCCGATTGATTTTATCCCGATTAACAATGTCATCTGGATTACAGGCGGCTTGTTTGCAATTGCAGGTATTGTTATCGGCTTCTTCGGCAGCTTTATTTCAATCAGAAAATACCTTAAAATGGAAGGTAACGAAATACTCGGTTGGTAATCCCGACAGAAATCTTAAAGGAGGAGATTACAATGAACAAATTAAAAAGAATTTTATGTGCAATGCTCTGCGTATGCATGATTTCAATTCCAATGGCAATACCGACTACTGTTTCTGCTGAGGACAGCATCTCAGACCTTGAACAACAGCTTCAGCAGCTTGAACAGGAAAATCAGAAGTATCAGAAGATTCTTGATGATACAAAGTCTGACATCGCAGAAAAGGAAGAATACAAGAGCGCCCTTGTAAGCAAGGTTCAGGTTCTTGATGAAAAAATTGCAGTAACCCGTGAGAAAATTTCAAGCCTTAACGATGATATTAAGGAAAAGCAGGACGCTTATGACAAGGGACTTTCGGAAGTTGAGGATCAGTTTGACGCACTTGCAAACAGACTCAGAATTCTCTATATGTCAGGCAATGCAACCGACCTTGAAATCATTTTCGGTGCAAAGGATTTTTCTGACCTTATTGATAAGATGGAGCTTGTAAAGAGCCTTGCAAACAGCGACAAGGAGCTTATCAGCGAAATCCAGACAAAGCTGGACGAGCTCAGCACCAAGAAGGAATCCCTTGAGGCCGACAAGAAAGACCTTGAAACTCAGCAGGCGTCATTGAAGTCGGATCAGGACGAGTTTAATAAACTCATTTCCGATAATGACGAGATTCTTAAAAATCTTTACGCATCAAATTCCAAGGCGCAGCATTCCTTGGAAAGTGCGGCTTTGCAGAGTGATGAGATTGAAGCTAAAATCAGCGAGTACTATGCCGCTCAAAAGGCTGCTGCGGAACAGGCTGCTAAGGCTTCACAGAGCTCAAGCTCAAGCAGTTCTTCAAGCAGTTCATCAAGCGGCTCAAGCAGTTCGGGTTCATCAAGCTCAGGCTCTTCAAGCTCAGGTTCATCATCTGTAATTGTTCCGTCGGGTTCGGGCTTTGCATGGCCTACACCGGGCTTTGTAAGCCTTTCATCTGAATGGTTTGAGGACAGAGAAGTTTATAACCACGGCGGAATTGATATTGCCGGCGCAGGCATCATGGGAACTCCTGTTGTTGCGGCTGCCGACGGTACTGTTGTTGCAACCAACAGCAGTTGTACACACAACTGGGGCAAGAGTTACAGCTGCGGCTGCGGCGGCGGTTATGGTAACTATGTAATGATCAGCCACGCGGGCGGTAAGATGACAGTTTACGGTCACCTTACAAGTCTTACAGTAAGTTCAGGTCAGTCTGTTTCAAGAGGACAGGTTATCGGCTATGTCGGTTCAACAGGTAACTCAACAGGACCTCACCTCCACTACGAATGCCGTCTTAACGGTGTAAGATACAACCCGATGTCTGAGTATCCGTACATGTGATAATTTCTTTGATACATACACAATTTGATAATTAATTTAAAAGCCTTCGCATATACTTAAATAAGTAAATATGCGGAGGTTTTTGTTTTGATTACTTCATTGAATGTTGTGTTTCCCGAAAAGTGCGGGAAAATAAGGGGATTTTTTAACAGGCTGAGAGGGGACAAGGTGTGCGTTGAAATCAAAAGGGCAAGGGGCGTAAGCGTAAAACAGCTTACATACATCTGTCGCAGAGAAAAGGTCAATCTCAATAAAATTGACAGGGCAATCGGCAGTCAGCGCACAAGACTTTTGTGTTGCGAAGAAATGACTTTTCCGAATGACAGCGGTTACAAGCGTTTTTACTCGCCGCTTTTTTCGGCAAGACTTTGTACAAATATGGCACTTTATGCCCTCGGAAAATTTGATACTCCCGAAAGGCTGACGGTCGGAATTTATGACCCTGACGCACAATGCACCAACCTTGTTTCATTTGTGTTGAAATATACGGGCAATGTCTGCATTATCACAGACAACGAAGATGTGTTCTATGATGAACTGAATACCATTGCCGAAGAAACAGGTGCGTGTGCCGTTGTTACTCACCACCGTGAACAGCTTTCAAATTGTGACCTTGTCATTGCACCGTTTGAAATTGAAGAAAATCTCCCTGTAAGAAATGATGCGGTTATCCTCACAAACGGCAGACCTAAGGAAAATATAAAGGGCTTTGTGTATTTTCGCTATTGCTTTAAAATGCCGAACGGATTCGCACTTTTGCGGCCTGAGGGATTGTCGGAGGAATACTTCTGCTCCGCACTCTACACACTCGGTTCGCAGTACGAGCTCGGCTCAATTGTTCCCGATTTGTGCCGTAATGACAATGAGGCGCAGACGGTGAAATCTCTTTGCAGTTATCTTGCCCGTTTTGCTTGACAATCGGTGTGAAAAAAATTATAATAAATCTATATGCAGTTTTTTGCTGATATGAAAGAATTTTATACCGTATGCACGCCTGTGCAGGTGCGGTATTAACTGAAAGGAACGATATAAAATGGCAGCTAAACCAACAATGCTTACTGCGGAAGGTCTTAAAAATCTTGAAGAGGAGCTTGCAGAATTACAAAATGTCAAGCGTAAAGAAATTGCAGAGAAAATCAAGGTAGCCCGTTCCTACGGCGACTTGTCCGAGAACAGTGAATATGATGACGCAAAGAACGAGCAGGCTATTATGGAGGCAAGAATCGCTACTATCGAGTCTATCCTCAAAACTGCTCAGATTATTGATGAGTCCGAAACATCTAACGATAAGGTACACCTCACTTCTGTTGTTACAATCGAAATGGTTGGCACAGACAGACAGATGACATATAAAATCGTTGGTTCGGGTTCTAACGAAACAAATCCCGCACAGGGCAAAATTTCAGACGAATCACCTGTGGGCAAGGCCCTCATGGACAGATGTGTCGGTGATGTTGTTGAGGTTGAAACTCCCGGCGGCGTAAAGGCATTTAAGATTCTTGAAATCTCAAAGTAATTTGTTTATCTATTGAATTTTTGCTGACGGATTCTGCTTTTGCAATCCGTCAGATTTATTGATGTTGAAAAAGAGAGGAATGATTGGAAATGAGTCAGAAGCCACAGCAGGCCGGCACAAGCGATGTTATCAAGGTCAGATACGAAAAGCTTGACGCCCTCAAAGAAGCAGGCAGAGATCCGTTTGTAATTACAACAAGTGCCCGTGATGTTCTCACGGAAACAATTAAAAACAATTTTGAAGAGTACGAAAACAAAGATGTATGCGTTGCAGGCCGTTTGCTTTCAAAAAGAGGCAAGGGCAAGGTTTCGTTTATGGACCTTTGGGATCGTTCGGGCAAAATCCAGATTTTTGCAAAGTTTGACGATCTCGGTGAAGAAGAATACGGTTTCCTTAAAAAGTGGGATATCGGCGATATCGTTGAAGTAAAGGGCTTTGTTTTCAAAACGCAAATGGGCGAAATTTCTGTTCATGCAAAAGAGGTTAAGCTCCTTTCCAAATCACTCAAACCCCTCCCCGAAAAGTATCACGGTCTTACAAATACAGACCTTCGTTACCGTCAGCGTTATGTTGACCTTATTATGAATCCCGAGGTAAAGGATACCTTTGTAAAGCGTTCAAAAATTATCGGCAGTATCCGCCGTTACCTTGACAATCAGGGCTTTATGGAGGTTGAAACTCCTATGCTCGTTGCAAATGCCGGCGGTGCGTCGGCTCGTCCGTTCCTTACTCACTTCAACGCTCTTGACGAGGATTTAAAGCTCAGAATTTCTCTTGAACTTTACCTCAAAAGACTTATCGTAGGCGGACTTGAAAAGGTTTACGAAATCGGCAGAGTATTCCGTAACGAGGGTGTTGACACCCGTCACAACCCTGAGTTTACTCTTATGGAGCTTTATCAGGCATATACCGACTACAACGGTATGATGGATCTTACCGAAAACCTCTATCGCCATGTTGCACAGGAGGTTCTCGGTACAACAACAATCACATACAACGGCATTGAAATGGATCTTGGCAAGCCGTTTGAAAGAATTACAATGCTTGACGCTGTTAAAAAGTATTCAGGCGTTGATTTCAACGAAATTCATTCTGATGAAGAGGCTAAGGCAATTGCTAAGGAAAAGGGTGTTGAGTTTGAAGAACGCCACAAGAAGGGCGACATCCTCAACCTTTTCTTTGAAGAATTTGCAGAAGAGCATATGATTCAGCCTACTTTCGTTATGGATCATCCGATTGAGATTTCTCCGCTTACAAAGAAGAAACCCGAAAATCCCGATTATGTTGAGAGATTTGAGTTTTTTATGAACGGCTGGGAAATGGCTAATGCATATTCAGAGCTTAACGATCCGATTGACCAGAGAGAGCGTTTTAAGGCTCAAGAGGCACTTCTCGCACAGGGCGATGATGAGGCTAACACAACCGATGAGGATTTCCTCAACGCACTTGAAATCGGTATGCCTCCGACAGGCGGTATCGGCTTTGGTATCGACAGAATGTGTATGCTCCTCACAGATTCAGCCGCAATCCGTGATGTTCTCCTCTTCCCAACAATGAAGAGCTTGGATTCCGACAAAAAGCCGTCGGGTATTCCGAAAACCAAGGACGCTGTTGTTGAAGAAAAGATTGATTTTTCAAAGGTGAAGGTTGAGCCTTTGTTTGAAGAATATGTCGATTTTGAAACATTCTCAAAGTCAGATTTCCGTGCAGTAAAGGTTAAGGCTTGCGAGGCTGTTAAGAAGTCGAAGAAGCTTTTACAGTTCACTCTTGATGACGGCACAGGCACAGACCGCACAATTTTAAGCGGTATTCACGCATATTATGAGCCGGAAGAGCTTGTTGGTAAGACACTTATCGCTATCACAAATCTTCCCCCTCGTGCTATGATGGGTATTGACTCCTGCGGTATGCTCCTCAGTGCAGTTCACGAAGAAGAAGGCGAAGAAAAGCTCCACCTCCTCATGGTCGATAACCATATACCCGCAGGTGCAAAGCTCTATTAAGATGATGTAAAAATGTACCGTTTACAAAATAGATTGATGCAGAAATCGGTGCAAGCAAGGAAAAATCGCATAATTAGTGCAGTGAGTGGGCAATTCCAATCGGGATTGCCCATTTTTAAAATAAACAGAAATACAAATCGGTATTTAATGCTTAACGAGGAGGAATAAACATGGCGAAGAAAGAGGAAAGATTTGAAGTTATATTTAGAGATGGAAGTTCGCTTAAAGATGAAGGGATTCGACAAATTCTTGTAGATAAGGAGACTGGAGTTAATTATCTTTGTTGGAAATCTGGATACGGGGCTGGTATTACACCTCTTCTGGATTCTGAAGGAACAGTCATAATTACAAAGTAAAATTCAGCGTTTTCAAGGGTTTGCAGAGAATTTAATAACAAAATATAACAGTTATTAAATCGCTTAAAACAGGTGAAATCTCAATCGGTATTTGACATAGGAGTGCGATTATATGAAAAAGAAAATTATTCTATCAATAGCATTTATTATCAGTTTATTACCAATGTTCCTTAATCAATATGGTGAGCTAAAAGGCGTACAGGAAATCACAGGTTTAATAAATTTGCTCAATCCCATTGGAATGGTGTCTGTTATTTTGTTTGCTGTGGGTGTATGGTTTCCCTTCAAGGAACAGGTTGTTGGCAAAAGTTTAGGTGCATTAGGCACAATTGGTATTGTTGTTTCTGAGATATATAAGTTCTTCACATGGCACGTAATGAATATAACGGGCGAAGTAAGTATCCATAAAAGCATTAGATTTGCATTCCCAGAGTTTTATATTGGTTTGATAATTTCTATTTTAATGGTGGTTACATATTTTGTTATCGACAAGAAAGTAAGTGCTACATCTGTTTCAAATTAACAGACAGATTCCAGTTTGTAGAATTCAAAAATTTAATATGAAATGTGAGATAGAGCGTATGGAAATTAACTATACGTTCTATTCTTTTTGCCTTTTTTGAAAAAAGTGATTAAAAAACTATTGACATTTTGTTACTGGAGGAGCGCAAAGATTCCTTCTGATACAAGCAAGTTCCCACCCCCCCCTGCTTATTGCTTTTCGCAATTAAAGCAGGGGACTTACTTGACTTCGGCTAAAAAGATGGAATATAGTATATTGTCGCACATTGACACTTTACCATGATAAGGTTAAAATAAAGATAAATTATGCACTGCAAGAGAAATTGGACAGTTGCAATATTATTCTGAATTTCGGTGGTTTGCCGGGATTATTTGGACAGGAGCGAATATGTTATGATAGCAGAAAAAATGAAACCTTATGTAAAAAATAATTCAGCCATCCGTATGATGTTTGAGGAGGGAAATCGTCTCAGAGCCATTTACGGTGCGGACAAAGTTTATGATTTCAGTCTTGGGAATCCGAGCGTTCCGGCACCGGAGTGTGTGAAGGAGGCTATTATTGATCTGGTGAACGAAGTGGAGCCGACAGTGCTTCATGGTTATATGAGTAATGCAGGATTTGAGGATGTGCGCCAGACGATTGCGGAATCTCTGAACCACCGCTTTGGAACTAAATTTGCAGCGAAGAATCTGATTATGACAGTTGGAGCAGCCAGCGGTCTGAATGTGATTTTCAAGACGATCCTGAATCCAGAGGAAGAAGTGATTGTTTTTGCACCATATTTTCTGGAATATGGTGCATATGTGCGCAATTTTGATGGCAAGCTTGTGGAAATCTCTCCGGATACAACCACATTCCAACCGAATCTTGAGGAGTTTGAGCAAAAGATTACAGCAAAGACAAGAGCAGTGATCGTAAATACACCGCACAATCCCACTGGTGTTGTATATTCCGAAGAAACCATTAAGAAGCTGGCTGCAATTCTTGAGAAAAAGCAGCAGGAATTCGGCAGTGTGATTTATCTGATCTCTGATGAGCCATATAGAGAGCTGGCTTATGACGGTGTAGAGGTTCCGTATTTGACAAAATATTATGACAATACCATTGTTGGCTATTCTTACAGTAAATCTCTGTCCCTTCCGGGAGAGCGTATCGGTTATCTGGTAATTCCGGATGAAGCAGATGGCAGCGAAGAACTTATTACTGCAGCGGCTATTGCCAACCGTACTATCGGATGTGTCAATGCCCCATCCCTGATGCAGAAGGTGATTGCCAAATGTGTAGATGCAGAAGTGGATGTAGCTGCATATGACAAGAACCGTCTGGCGTTATACAATGGACTGAAAGAATGCGGATTCGAGTGCATCAAACCTCAGGGTGCATTCTACCTCTTTGTGAAATCACCGGTAGCAGATGAAAAAGCGTTCTGCGAAGCTGGAAAGAAATATAATATTCTCATGGTTCCGGGAAGTTCCTTTGCCTGCCCGGGTTATGTGAGACTGGCTTATTGTGTATCTTATGATACTATCATTAATTCCCTGCCGGAGTTTAAGAAACTGGCAGAAGAGTTTGGACTGTGAAAACGGCGGGGATTGACATTGGGACAACAACGATAAGCGGTGTTGTTCTGGAAAAAGAGGAAAACGGACAGGCAAAGATTCTGGAGGCAAAAACTGTAGAGAACGGTTGCTTTATCGAAACCGGAAATGAATGGGAAAGAATACAGTATGCAAAAGAAATTGTAGAAAGAGCAGTGAATCTGCTGGATTATTTCCTGGAGAAGTATCCGCATGTTGAGCGGATTGGGCTCACAGGGCAGATGCATGGAATTGTCTATGTTGACAAAGAAGGAAATTGTGTCAGTCCGTTATATACATGGCAGGATGCCAGAGGAAGTATCTACGATGGGGATCAGATTCCTTTAACAGAAGAAATCCGGGAAAGATGTCAAATCCATGTTGCTTCAGGATATGGGCTTGTTACACACATTTATAATATCAGGCATAATCTGGTTCCGGATTCGGCGTTGAGTTTCTGTACAATCATGGATTATTTTGGAATGTATTTAACGGGACGAAAAAAACCTCTGATACATGTAAGCAATGCAGCAGGTTTGGGATTCTTTGACAGTCGTAAGATGTGCTTTGAGAAAGAAAAACTGGCTGAAATGGGAGTGGACGTAAACTGGCTGCCGGATGTCTGTACGGAAATAGAAAAACTGGGTACATACAGAGGAAGGACAGTTACAACAGCAATCGGAGACAACCAGGCAAGCTTCCTTGGAGCAGCAGGTGATGAGGAGAATATATTACTGGTCAATATGGGAACCGGCGGACAGATTTCTGTTCTTTCCAGTCAGTATTTTTCGGGAGATGGAATTGAGGCAAGACCTTTCCTAAATAGGAAGTATCTGCTTGCAGGAGCATCTCTGTGTGGCGGCAAGGCATATGCGCTTCTGGAACAGTTTTTCCGAAAAATTGTAAAAGAAGCGACCGGACAGGAGCAGCCATTATACAAAGTAATGGAAAAGATGACAAGAACAGGGAGAGACCAGAATAGTGAAAGAACTGAAAGTCGAAAGATTAAAGTTGAAACAACATTTGACGGTACGCGGGTGAATCCGGAAAAAAGCGGTAGTATTACTCAGGTAAGTTCCGAAAACTTTACACCTGAAGATTTCTGCTATGGTGTTCTGAAGGGAATGAGCACAGAACTGTATCAGATGTATATGACTATTCAGAAAGGAACTGGCATAAAGATCAGGCGCATGATTGGTTCAGGGAATGGACTGAGAAAAAATCCGGTACTATGCGAAATTATTGAAGATATGTTCAAGGCAGAACTTGTTCTGGCAGAATGTGAAGAGGAAGCTGCGACAGGAGCGGCAATGAGCAGTAGTATGTATAACTATAACAACTCCACCAGATAATAAAATGAAGCAGTGAAGCGGATTGTGAGTAACCAATTGATTTTAATACTGGAATTTGAGGAAAGAGGCTGTCCTGAAAATAGACAGCTCCTTCTTTACTGTCCGATTTATTGTATGTTATTTTTCGACATGTTCTGATATATTTTGGAGCATGCCGAAAAATTTTATGAAAACTGCAAAAAAAATCAGGAAAAAAAAGACAGCATTTTAAACGCTATGGAAAAAATGCAATTTTTGAAAAAACAATTATTGTAATAATCTCCCGGACGTGACATAATAAGAATGGAAAAGTAAAAAGCAGGTTAAATTCTGATTAGAAACAGGTAAAATAACCTGCTTACATTATGCGCCGATTTTCTGAGATGAGGTGGGAAATCAGGCAGACGACAAAGGAGAAAATAATGGGAATTTTTTCAATGATATTGTCATTACTGAGCGGAGTAGCGTTATTCCTGTTCGGTATGTCATTGATGGGCGACGGCCTGAAAATGGTTGCCGGAAATAAGCTGGAAGCTTTCCTGTATCGAATGACAAACACACCGCTGAAGGGAGTTGCGCTTGGAACTGCAGTTACCAGCGTGATCCAGTCATCTTCCGCAACGACCGTAATGGTTATCGGTTTCGTAAACTCCGGTATGATGAAACTGAAACAGGCCATCGGTATTATCATGGGAGCCAATATCGGAACCAGTATTACCGGATGGATCCTCTGTCTTTCTTATATTGACGGAAAGAACGGAATTGCGAAGATTTTATCTACAGCAACAATTTCAGCAGTAGTAGCGATTATTGGTATTATCCTTCGCATGGCATGTAAGCGTTCCGTGCATAAAAATATCGGTAATATCATGCTTGGTTTTGCAATCCTGATGACAGGTATGCAGACAATGAGCGGTGCTGTTTCACCACTGAAGGACAGCCCCACATTTACAAACATGCTGACAATGTTTTCCAACCCGCTGATAGGTATTCTGGTAGGTATTGCATTTACCGCAGTGCTACAGAGTGCATCTGCCACAGTCGGTGTATTGCAGGCGTTATCTGTAACAGGTATCCTGACATTCTCCAGTGCATTCCCGATCGTTCTTGGTATCGGTGTAGGTGCTGCCTGTCCGGTTCTGATTTCAGCAATCGGTGCGAATAAGAATGGTAAACGTACAGCACTTGTTTATCTGATCAATGACCTGTTTGGTCTTATCCTCTGGTCAGTGATCTTCTACACTGTAAATGCTGTTGTGCATTTCGGATTTATGGATATGATTATGTCACCGGTTGCAATTGCTTTACTGAATACTGTATTCCGTGTAGCAACAGTATGTGTTCTTTTCCCGTTCATACCGAAGATCGAGCAGCTGGTGTGCTGGCTTGTAAAAGACAGTGCAGAGGAACTGGAAGATGAAGCAGACTTTGATCTTCTGGAAGAACGTCTTCTGAATTATCCGGCACTTGCTATTGGACAGTGTCATCGTGCCATGAGCGGTATGGCAAGGAAGCTTCGCAAGAATGTCAACCGTGCCATGAACCTTCTGAATGAATATCAGCAGGATAAATTTGATAAGGTACAGAGAAAAGAGAACCTGATCGATAAATACGAAAGCCGTCTTGGGGAATATCTGATGAAGCTCACAAAGCATGAGATGAACAGTGCCCAGACAAGGCAGGCATCCCTTTATCTTCATACCATCAATGACTTTGAGAGAATCGGTGACCATGCATCCTACATTGCCTATATGTCCAGTGAAATGCATGATAATCACACTAATTTCTCACAGGAAGCCTGGGATGAGCTGAATGTAGTAATGGAAGCAGTTCGTGAGGAGATCAATCTTACCTGTCGTGCATTCCTCAATGATGACAAAGAGATGGCTCAGAGAGTTGCACCTCTTGGAATGATTATCACATCCTTATGCAATGAGCTGAAGATGCATCATGTAGAGCGTCTGAGTAATGGCAATTGCGGACTGGAAGAGGGAACTGTATATACAGATATTCTCAACAGCTTTAACCGTATTGCAGCACATTGTGCAAGTGCAATGGTAGCTCTCCTTAAGAGTGGAGACGAGAATCCGGATATGCATATCCATGATTCCAAGATTTACCCATCTGACAGCGTGGAATATTATACATACTTCAAGGAATATCGCCAGAAGTATGAAATCGTAAAGAACGAGGAACACATGCGAAGCATGGAACCGGAAGAAGTAGAATAATACTTTTATACTACAAAGCAGTAAATGTATATGATATAATGACAGCAGATAATCTGGAAACGGATGTCTGCTGTTTTTTTCGTTATAGTTGCCGTGCATGCAGATGGTGGGAATGATTTTTCGAATACGCTCCTGCGTGTGCAGGCTGAGGAGCCAGCAGGCAGGATCATTTTTGTAAAAACAACACCCCAAAGGAGGAGAAATTAATTATGTTATTCGACAGCAGAACAGTTTATCTCGGTGCATCCAGAGACAAATATGAGCAGTATTGTAAAGCCTTAGATTCAGAGAAAATCAGATACAAAACAAAGAGAGTCAACCACGAAGAAAAAATGACAGCTCCGGGCAGGGGAACTGCCCGCAGTATGGGTGGGAATTTCGGGACAGATAAAACATTGTATGAAATCATGGTCGGAGAGAAAGATTACGACAATGTAATGGGGATTCTGACAGCACTGAAGTAGACGGAATCTATCCTGAAGAAGAAAGTATGCAAAAAAGTGTGCAAGATAGTGTGCAAGATAACGGAAATCCTGGAGGTGTTTTGTGGGAGAATATAAACCGCCATTTACAATAACAAATGAGATATTATCATATGTGTCTTCAATTTCTGAAAAAATAGGGCGAATCACGGCAATCAGCAGTCTGGAAACAAAACCGCACCTGAGAAAGAATAACCGAATTAAATCTATTCATTCATCTTTAAAAATAGAAGCGAATTCTCTTTCTCTGGGGCAGGTTAGGGATGTAATTAATGGCAGGCTTGTACTGGGGGAACAGAAAGAAATACAGGAAGTAAAAAATGCATATGCTGCGTATGAAAGCCTTTCGGAAATTAATCCCTATAGTATAAAAGATTTAAAGAAATTTCATGGGATTATGACAAAATATCTTGTGGAAGAATGTGGGGAGTTTCGCCATGGAGAAGAGGGAGTTTTTAATGGAGATGAATGTATTTTTATGGCACCTCCGGCGCAATTTGTACCGCAGCTTATGGATGAACTGTTTGAATGGATGAAGAAATCAAGAAATAGTGTTCATCCATTGATTATGAGCAGTGTATTTCATTATGAGTTTGTCTTTATTCATCCATTTGCTGATGGTAATGGAAGAATGGCAAGATTATGGCACACTGCGATTTTAGCTAAATGGAAACCTGTATTTGAGTTTATTCCAATCGAAAGTCGGATTGAAAAATTTCAGGATGAATATTATGATGCGATTGCCAGATGTCATGTTTCAGGAGAATCTACCATTTTTATAGAGTTTATGTTGTCACAGATAGACAGGATTCTGGAAGATATTTCGCTTCAGATGAATGAAGAAAATGAACAGTTTTCAGAAACTGTCAGGAAAATGCTTGAAATCATGGAGTATGATACGCCTTATACAAGAAAAACACTTATGGAAAAACTGGGGTTAAAGTCCAGAGATGGATTCCGCAGAAATTATTTGCAACCCGCACTTGAGATGAATTTGATCCAAATGACATTACCAGATAAACCGAATAGCAGAAATCAGCGATATATGAAAGTATGAATAGCAGGAAGCTTATCTGATTTATAGCAATCTATAGCAATTCCATAAAATAATGCAAGCAATCCAGCCCATCATAGTGTGAAGTCCTGCGTCAGATATCTTTCTTGTCTTTCGCACTCTGCTGAACTGTCTTGATTGCATTATTTATAAGGCTTGCCATAGTTAAACGGATTGAATAAATTTCTCTACATAATGCAGAGCCGCTCCGATTGCCGGTGTATATTGTCCGTTGGTACCGACCAGAATCTGTGTTTTATTCAGTATGAATGGTGCGGCTGTATGGAGATGCTCTGCCAGATATTCAATATCTTCTTCTGTAAGATAAGGTGCCAGATATCCGCTGAGGATGATCGGTGCATCGATAACAAGGTTAAGATTCTTCATGGCAAATGCCAGATGGTTTAAATAATCTTTCCAGATCTGTATGATCTGGGGAGATTTTTTTTCGCGCAGAAGAGGGAAAAATTCTTTGGCAGGAATACCTGCAGCCTGTTCCAGTGCATTGGCAGAGCAGTAGGTTTCCAGGCAGCCACGGCTGCCGCAGTAGCAAAGTGGGCCGTCGGGATTAATGCACATATGTTCAAGAGTTCCGCTGTGCATGGAAATCCCCTGATGAATCTGATGATTGGTAATGATGCCGCCGCCCAGATTTCGGTTCAGCAGGATGATAATAGCACTGTCAAGCTCCGGATGATTCCATAATTCAAGGAACGCAGCTGATTTCGAATCATGTTCCAGATAGCAGGGATAAGGAAGATATCTGGAAAAATCATCCAGCTTCATGCCAGAGTTATTCATGATATCTCCATATAGTACAGTGGTATGATCCGGGGATGTGATACCCTGTGTGGCAATGGAGATGCCAAGAACTTTGTCATTGTCATACTGGCGCGATGAGATGAATTCCTTTACTGCGTCAGTAACCTGTTTATAGTAATCCGGTGTGTTGGAATATGGAAGCGGAATAGTATCTGTATAGAAAGCATTTCCATATAAATCTACAGCAGTAATATGAAACATCCCTTTTAAAATACCGATGCCAATGGAAATTTTAAAATCTGATACAATCTGAAGGGCGTTTGCCTTTCTTCCACCGGTGGATTCAAAGAAACCATTTTTTTCAATAAGACCTTCCTGTTCCAGAAGATTCAGGTTCTGGCTGACAGTGGATAAACCCATCTGCAGTTCCTGAACGATCTGCAGCTTGGAGGTCGTTTTTTTTCTGTAAATGTACTGGTAAACCTTTGATTTATTTATTTTCTTGAGACTAATGTTGGTCAATCCCTTTTCACTCATAATATTCTCCTGATTATGTTACAAGATAATGTTAAGTTTCAGTTTTATTGTAGCATAGAACGAAAAAAAAACAATAAAAATATCCGGCACGATCAGCAACATCAATTTGTCAGCACACTATAGTAAAATAGACAAAAAAGTTGTTTGAAAATTAGAATTTCTGTCAATGGATTTTTTAAAAGAAAAGATATATACTCAACTTACAGTTAAGATATAAACGTAAGTAAAGAACATAACAACAAACAATAAGTATCGAATAAGACAAACAAGGAGGATATAACATGAAATTATCAATCAATGGAATCAAGGAACAGGAAGCATGGAAAAAGGCAGGAATCGCTCTTCCGGGTTATGATGTAGAGGCTGCCTCTGAGAATGCAAAGGAGAATCCGGTATGGGTTCACTTTGGTATCGGAAATATTTTCCGTGTGTTTATCGGTGGAATTGCAGATGGTCTTCTGGAAGAGGGAGTTCTGGATCGTGGGATTACCTGTGTGGAAACCTTTGATTATGATGTAGTAGATAAGATTTATGATCCATATGACAATCTTGGATTAAGTGTAATCCTGCATGGGGATGGAACCCGTGAGTATAAAGTAGTCGGAGCTTTTGCGGAAGCAGTGAAGGCACAGTCTTCTAATGCAGAACAGTGGAAACGCCTGAAAGAAATCTTCACAAGCAAATCCCTGCAGATGGTTTCATTTACGATTACAGAGAAAGGCTATGCATTACAGAAAGCGGACGGAACATGGTTCCCGTTTGTAGAGGCAGATATCAAGAATGGTCCGGATAAAGCGGCTGGTGCCATGGCAGTTCTGGTTGCAATGCTTTATGAAAGATATAAAGCCGGCGAATATCCCATCGCACTGGTTTCCATGGATAACTGCTCACAGAACGGTGCAAAGCTTCGCGAGTCAGTACTGACAATGACAGAAGAGTGGAAGAAAGCAGGATTTGTTGATGAGGGATTTGTAAACTATGTAAGCGATGAGAAAGTAGTTGCTTTTCCATGGACAATGATCGATAAGATCACACCTCGTCCAAGCGAGCAGATTGCAGCAGACCTTGAGAAGCTGGGTGTTGAGAACATGCAGCCGGTGATCACAGGTAAGAAGACATACATTGCACCATTTGTCAATGCTGAGAAACCGCAGTATCTGGTAATAGAGGACAGCTTCCCTAACGGACGTCCGGCTCTGGAAAAAGGTTTCGGTGTATATATGGCAGACAGAAATACAGTTAACCTTTCTGAACGTATGAAAGTAACAGTATGTCTGAATCCGGTTCATTCTGCTACAGGTCCGCTGGGAGTAGTTCTTGGATATGATCTGTTTGCGCATATGCTTAATACAAATGAAGATATGATGAAAATGGCACGTATGATTGCTTATGATGAAGGTCTTCCGGTAGTTGCTGACCCTGGAATCCTTTCTCCGCAGGCATTTGTGGATGAGCTCTTCAACGATCGTTTTCCAAATGAATATCTGGGAGATACAAACCTTCGTCTGGCAGTAGACGTATCTCAGATGGTTGGCATCCGTTTCGGCGAAACAATCAAAGCATATGTAAAGAAATTCGGAGATGCTTCCAGACTGACAGCTATTCCGCTGGGAATTGCAGGATGGCTCAGATATATGCTTGGTGTAGATGATGAAGGAAATAAATTTGAACTTGCACCGGATCCAATGAATGAGGAACTGCAGGAACAATTTAAGGATATTGTAGTAGGTAAACCTGAAACACTCAAAGATCAGTTAAAACCAATTCTTTCCAATGAGCGTCTGTTCTTCACTGACCTTTACAAAGACGGTGTGGGAGAGAAGGTTGAGAATATGTTCCGTGAGATGATCGCAGGACCTGGAGCTGTAAGAGCGACAATACATAAATATGTTGGATGATTTTCATCAGATGGATATTATAACTGACTTTCAGGAGGAAAATGAAAATGAATTTAAAAGAACAGCATATTGGAATTCCGACCAATGATCTTGTTCATTTTCTTCCCTTCTGGGAAAACGGAGTAAAGTTCTTTACAATTGAGGGACCGAATAAAGAGAAGGTTGAGTTCAGCCAGTACTTATAAAGTCAGGCGGTTAAATTCAGCGAGAAAAAGCATCTGTCAAAGCAGGTGCTTTTTGTTTTCAATATTTTATTGAGAAAAGCCTGAGAAAAGTTTAAAATAGGAAATAATAAAAAATAAATGAAAGGAGTTTTTATCATGAGTAAACGAACAGAGAGAATGAGCCGGAGTGCAGCTGAGAGAATCAACCGCAAAGATACCGTGATCAGACAGAATAATGCAGAACTCGAGGAACTGAGGAGTCAGTATGAGAATCTGGATATCTGTGAGGAGGATAAGCAGGTGATTGATGATTATATTGCCTGCAAAGATGCCAGAGCTGACAGGATGGCAGAGAAACTCTATGAAAAGGGACGAAAAGATGTAAAGAAATGTATCCGCATCCGAAAACTGATCCGCAGATGCATGATCCTGTCTGCCATTGTTACGGTGGTACTGATTCAGTATAATAAGAATGAGAAGCTGAGAGAAAGTCTGGAAGAGCTGCTGAAAATGTTCCGGGATAGAACTGTAAATGAATCAGAGGAAGATTTTTAAAATGTTTTACCGAATTCGGTTACGGTAGAACGAATGTGCTTATGTATCAGTTGGAAGGAATAAGCAATATAAATAATGCAGACAAAAATGTATTTTCGGAATTAAAAAAAATCTTCTTACAAAAGCAGAAACAAGGAAGACTCTAAGAGTGCATAAAACCAAAAAGGAGCAAGACAGCATGGGAACACAAAGATACTCAATTCTGTACAGCAGTAAAACAGGAAATACAAAAAAACTTGCGGAGAAGATCAGGGAGGTATTGCCTGAGGAAAACTGTGATTATTTTGGAACAGAAGGAGCGAAGGCTCTCTCTTCCGACATATTATACATTGGATTCTGGACAGATATAGGGAATGCAGATTCTGCAACACTTGAACTGTTAAAGAGTCTGAAAAACAAGAAGATCTTTCTGTTTGGAACAGCAGGTTTCGGAGGCAGTGAAGCCTATTTCCAGCAGGTTCTCGGGAAAGTTAAAGAATCTGTGGATGAGAGTAATACAGTGATGGGAGAATTTATGTGTCAGGGGAAAATGCCCCAGTCAGTCAGGGACAGATACGTAAAGATGAAAGAAAAGCCGGATCATGCGCCGAACCTGGATGAACTGATCCAGAATTTTGACAGGGCGTTATCTCATCCTGACAATGAGGATCTGGACAGACTGGAAGAAATAATCAGAAGAGACCTGAAAAAATAATTAAGTCTTGACTAACAGAGGGAACTGCGGTATAGTGCTCGTTACTAAAAAAGGTAATTCATAAATTTTTATAGATTTTCGCGAAAGAGAGGTAACGAGATATGACATTTTATCAGGAATTACAATTGAGTTCGACCGGCTCCAAGCAGCTGATCAGAAGCACCACAGACCCAAAAGAGAAAAGACGACACATTTTAATCTATAATTTTAAAGTGTATCTGGTTATGGCTTTTTGCGTAGCAGTGGTGAGCATGTACAGCAAGCTTACAGGAAGCAGCAACAGTGTAGTTGGTGTTACTGTTCTGCTGGCAGTGCTTGTGCTACGGCAGGCAGATTTCGGGATCAGGACAACACATGGACTGCTTTCCATTGCAGGGATCTTCGGTATTCTTATGGCAGGACCCCGTCTGGCAAATATAGTGCCTCCGTTAGCCGCGTTTGCAGTGAATGCTGTGTGTATTTTACTGCTGATGATACTGGGCTGTCATAATGTGATCATGTACAATCATTCTACCTTTGTTCTGGGCTATTTGCTGCTTCTGGGCTATGATGTGACAGGAAAGGAATACACCTTCCGTGTGATCGGCTTGTTGGTGGGAATGGTGATCTGTATGATCGTCTTCTATAAGAACCAGAGAAACAGAGCCTATCGAAGAACCTTCCTGGATTTGTTCCGGGAATTTGATCTTAAGTCAGCAAGAAGCAGATGGTATGTGAAACTGACACTGATCGTATCCAGCGCAATGCTGTTTATGAATCTTCTGGGACTTCCCAGAGCAATGTGGGCAGGAATCGCCTGTATGTCCGTATGTCTGCCTTTTACAGAGGACTGTATCCCAAGGTCTGTGAGCAGAGGAATGTTTAATGTTGTGGGCTGTCTGCTGTTTATTGTGCTGTATCTGATACTTCCTAAATCTATGTATCCGTACATCGGAATGATCGGAGGAATCGGAGTTGGATATTCAGCAGGATATCCGTGGCAGACTGCATTTAATACATTTGGAGCGTTGTCTATTGCAGCAGGGATCTTCGGAATGCCGGCAGCAATAGCACTTCGTATAGGTGCCAATGTCCTGGGAGCAGCTTATACGGTAATCTGCAATAAAGTAACAGATAAAGTAGCAGAGTATATAGGCACAAATAAATGTGCAGAAAATCTTTCCTGACTGAAACTGCGGAGCGGTTATAAGCAAGTAAAAAAGCGGATGATTTTATCCGTCTGATATGTGTTCTGGGAATAGAGTGAATATTAACGTACAATGACAGAGGGAGAGAGAAAGAATATGAAACAGGATACCCTGGAAGGCAGGGCGAAAACGAAAAATGGTGTAAAACGATTATGCTTTTCCGCAGTATGTATTTTACTGGAAGCAGCTTTTATCATTGCGATGATCACAAAGCTGAATCAATATGCGGAGATTATCAATCTGATGACAAGGCTTCTTGCAGGTGTACTGGTTCTTAAGCTGTATGCGTCAGACCAGACTTCATCTATGAAAATGCCCTGGGTTATTTTGATCCTTGTATTCCCTATCCTGGGAGTGGGATTGTACTTACTGATTGGTCTCAATGGCGGTACCCGTAAAATGCGGGAGCGTTATGACCAGATCGACAGGGAACTTCTGCCGTTGCTTCCCAATGACAGTGAGTGCAGGGAAACGCTTGGCAGGAAAATCCCGAAGGCAGGCAATATTTCTGATTATATACAGAAAAATGCCTCCTATCCGGTCTATCAGAATACAGATGTTATTTATTATGATGAGGCAGTCAAAGGGCTGGAGGCTCAGCTGGCAGATCTGGCAAAGGCAGAGAAATTCATTTTTATGGAATATCATGCCATTGAGGATGCACAGGCCTGGCATAAAATCCAGAGAGTTCTGGAAGACCGCATAAAGGCAGGCGTAGAAGTCAGAGTATTTTATGACGACATGGGTTCCATTGGGTTTATCAATACAGACTTCATTAAGAAAATGGAAAATGTGGGAATCCATTGCAGAGTGTTCAACCCTTTTACTCCGGGTCTGAATGTGTTCCTGAATAACCGGGATCACCGCAAGATCACAGTAATCGATGGAAAAGTGGGATTTACCGGCGGTTACAACCTTGCCAACGAATATTTTAATTTCACACATCCTTATGGACAGTGGAAGGATACAGGTATCCGTCTGGAGGGGGAGGCAGTCCGTTCCCTAACAGTAACATTCCTGGAGATGTGGAATGCTGTCAGTGATAAGGATAAAAATGACAGTGATTTTACCGGATTTCTGGTTCAGACAGATTATCAGGCAAAGCAGACAGGCTTTATCCAGCCTTATGCGGACAGTCCTATGGACCATGAACAGGTAGGCGAAGAGGTGTATATCAGTATGGTGAACAAAGCAGAAAAATATTGCTGGTTTATGACTCCGTACCTGATCATCACAGATGAAATGAGCCATGCTCTGTGTCTGGCTGCCAAGCGCGGGGTAGACGTGAGAATCATCACACCTGGTATTCCGGATAAAAAGATGATCTACAATATCACACGATCCTTTTACCATGGACTGGTGAAGCATGGAGTGCGTATCTATGAATGGACACCTGGTTTCTGTCATGCAAAGATAAGTGTGGCAGATGACTGTATGGCAACCTGCGGAACCATAAATCTGGATTACAGAAGTCTGTATCATCATTTTGAAAACGGCTGCTTTATGGCAGACTGCCAGGCAGTTCTGGATATCCGAAATGATCTTGCAGCAACAATGGATGAATGCCGTGAAGTCACAGAACAGTACAGTACCGGACGCAGCGCATATCTGCGATTGGGACAGCTGTTTATGAGGTTATTTGCGGGATTATTATAACACTTGGAAAAAAGCAGAATATCGTGTACAATGGAATGGGAAAGAGCAAAACTATTATAAATATGGGAGGAATTTTAACTATGGATCTTTCAACCTTAGTAAAAATGTCAAATACTTATGGAAGCAACCCTGCTTATGTTCTTGCAGGCGGTGGCAATACTTCAGTAAAAGATGACACCACATTGTATGTAAAAGGCTCCGGTACACAGCTTGCCACAATTAAGGAAGAGGAATTTGTGGAAATGAGCAGAGCACGTTTGAATGAAATCATGAAAACAGATTATCCTGAAGATGATGTCAAACGTGAATCACTGTATCTTGCAGATGTTATGGCAGCAGTAACAGATGCTGATAAAACCAAACGTCCAAGTGTGGAAGCGCTGCTTCATAATTTATTTGCCTATACATATGTACTGCATGTTCATCCTACACTTGTCAACGGACTTACCTGCGGAAAAGGGGCAAAGGAACTCAGTGAACAGCTTCTTGGAAAAGATGTACTCTGGATTGATATCTGCAAACCCGGATATACACTTGCGCGTATCTGCTATGAGAAAATGAATGCTTATAAAGAAGAATCCGGAAAAGATGTTCAGGTTCTTCTGCTTCAGAATCATGGAATTTTCGTTGCAGCAAATACTGTAGAGGAAATTGGAGTATTATTTGACGGCGTGATCAGTAAATTAGAGAAACAGGTAAAGAGAACTGCTGATGTCAGTGATGCGGTTACACCTGAAAAAGAGCAGGCAGCAGAGAAGCTTTCCCAGTTACTGGGACATGCGGTAGAAGTTGTACCTGTAGCGGAAGCTGATAACTTCGTAAAAGATAAGGCAGCGGCTGCACCGCTTCTGAAACCATTTACACCGGATCACATTGTATATTGTGGACCATATCCGTTATTTGTAGAAAATATTGATCAGGCAAAAGATGCGCTGGACGCATTTATGAAAGAGAATGACAAAGAGCCAAGACTGATCCTGGTACAGGGAGTTGGCGCCTTTATTATGGAAGATGATAAGGGAAAAGCTGCAAAAGCACAGCTTCTTGTAAAAGATGCCATCAAGCTTGCAGTATATGCAGAAAGCTTTGGCGGTCCGCTTCATATGACGGATGATATTACATACTTTATCACGCATTGGGAAGCAGAAGCATATCGCAGTAAGAAATAATATAATAAGGGGCTGTCTTTTTTTGACAGCCCCATTTTGTTGGTTTAAACACTATATTTTTAAAGGAAAAGGTTTATTTTCAGCAAATCTTATTTCTCTTCTTTTTTCTCTTTGGCTTTCCCGGATTCAGGAATATTTCCCTCACCATAGTAAGCTTTCAGATAGATTTCTTTCAGCTCAGACATTAATGGATATCTCGGGTTGGCACCGGTACACTGGTCGTTGAATGCCTGTTCTGTCATTTCGTCTAGAGTTTCAAGGAAGTACTTCTCGTCTACGCCGTATTCTTTGATCGTATGTTTGATCTCAATAGTATCCATCAGTTCCTGCAGTTTCTGGAGAAGCTTTTCAAATACTTCGCTGTCGTTCTTGCCTGTCAGACCTACAGAACGGCCAATCTCAGCGTAACGTGCAAGTGTGTGCGGATACTGATACTGTGGGAAGGTACCCATCTTAGCCGGAACTTCGGCTGCATTATAGCGCAGAACATGAAGCAGAACCAGAGCATTTGCAATACCATGTGGAAGGTGATGGAAAGCTCCCAGCTTATGAGCAAGAGAGTGGTTTACGCCAAGGAAAGCATTTGCGAAAGCCATACCAGCCATGCAGGAAGCATTTGCCATATGCTGTCTTGCTTCTACATCAGAACCATCTTTGTATGCACGTGGCAGATAGTTAAATACCAGTTTAATCGCATTTAATGCAAGACCATCTGTATAATCAGACGCCATCATGGAAGCATAGGCTTCAAGTGCATGAGTCATAACGTCGATACCGGAAGCACAGGTCAGTCCCTTAGGTGCGCTCATCATATTATCTGTATCAACAATAGCCATATCAGGCATTAATTCATAATCTGCCAGAGGCCATTTGATACCTGTAGTTTTATCAGTAATGATAGCAAACGGTGTTACCTCGGAACCTGTACCGGAAGATGTCGGAACAGCTACAAAGTAAGCTTTCTTACCCATATGCGGGAATGTGAAGATTCTCTTACGGATATCCATAAAGTCCATAGCCATATCATCAAAGTTGGCGTCCGGATTTTCATAGAGAACCCACATGATCTTGCTGGCATCCATTGCGGAACCACCGCCCATTGCGATAATGCAGTCAGGCTCGAACATTCTCATTGCAGCAGCACCGGCTCTTGCAGAAGCGAGAGATGGATCTGGCTCTACATCGTAGAAGCAGGTATGTACGATTCCCATCTGATCTAATTTATCTTCGATCTTTTTAGTATATCCATTCTTATAAAGGAAAGAGTCTGTTACGATAAAGCAGCGTTTCTTGTGCATAACAGTGCCAAGTTCATCCAGAGCAACCGGCAGGCAGCCTTTTTTGAAATAAACTTTTTCCGGTGTTCTAATCCAGAGCATATTTTCTCTCCTTTCAGCAACGGTCTTGATGTTAATGAGATGTTTTACACCTACGTTCTCAGATACGGAGTTGCCACCCCAGGAACCGCAGCCCAAAGTCAGGGACGGAACAAGTTTGAAGTTGTAAAGGTCGCCGATACCGCCCTGAGAAGATGGAGTATTGATGAGGATACGGCAGGTCTTCATAGCTGCTGCGTGTTTTTCCATTTTTTCCTTTTCTCTTGTGTCAATGTAGAGAGCGGAGGTATGTCCATAACCGCCGTCAGCTACAAGCTGTTCAGCTTTGGCAATCGCTTCGTCAAAAGTTTTGGCCTTGTACATGGCAAGTACAGGGGAAAGCTTCTCATGTGCGAATTCTTCGCTGATGTCTACAGATTCAACTTCACCGATCAGAATCTTTGTTTCAGGAGGAACTGCAACACCGGCCATCTCAGCGATAGTGGCAGCCTTCTGGCCTACGATCTTTGCATTCAATGCGCCATTGATAAGGATAGTTTTTCTTACTTTCTCTAATTCATCCGGTTTCAGGAAGTAACATCCTCTGTAAAGGAATTCTTCTTTTACTTTCTTATAAATGCTCTCAAGAACAATTACAGATTGTTCGGAAGCACAGATCATACCATTGTCAAAGGTCTTGGAATGGATGATGGAGTTAACTGCCAGACGGATATCTGCACTGTCATCAATGATAACAGGAGTATTTCCGGGACCTACACCTAAAGCAGGTTTTCCGGAAGAATAGGCAGCCTTAACCATTCCGGGACCACCTGTGGCAAGGATGATGTCTGCTTCACGCATAACCTGATTTGTCAGATCAAGACTTGGAACATCAATCCATCCGATGATTCCCTCCGGTGCACCGGCTTCTACAGCAGCCTCCAGAACAACCTTTGCTGCCTCAATGGTACATTTCTTTGCGCGGGGATGCGGACTGATGATGATTGCATTACGTGTTTTCAGTGCGATCAGAGTTTTGAAGATTGCAGTAGATGTTGGGTTGGTTGTAGGAATAACAGCAGCAATCAGACCAATCGGCTCAGCTATTTTCTTAATACCGTAAGCAGTATCTTCTTCAATCACACCGCAGGTTCTGGTATTCTTATATGCGTTGTATACATATTCGGCTGCGTAATGGTTCTTGATAACCTTATCTTCTACAATACCCATTCCTGTTTCTTCAACAGCATCTTTAGCAAGCGGGATACGTGCTTTGTCAGCAGCAGTAGCGGCAGCTTTAAAAATCTTATCTACCTGCTCCTGGGTAAATGTTGCGAAAATCTTCTGTGCCTCTTTCATGGCTGCAATCTTTGCAGTAAGGGCTTCAGGGGTGTCGATGATGGTTGGGATAGTGTTCTCTTTTTTTGCCATTTGGGAATCCTCCTGTTTGTGTTTTCGTTAAAAGTATTTACCGTGACCTGTTATGTTTTTATTATACAAATAAACTGATTATTCGGTCAACAGTAACATTAATATGAGTGTAACGAAATATTATGGTGAAAATTGTGCATAATCACGTAAATAATGTGAATAAAATATCAATTGTCAGAATATATGAGAAAAATTTAACAATATATGTTCTGTTGGCAACTGAGAGAAAGTTAAAAAAATAACGTTAATAAATTAACAACCTCGATGATCCTATTATATGACTTTGTTAATTATTTGTCAATTACATAGCATATAAAAAAAGTTAACAAATACTAACTAGGAATTTCGTGAAAATATAACAATATAATTTGTAGAAGGATTTATGTTTTTCCATATGTTTGCAGGAGATTAAGAGTTACTGTGAACGGAGTGAACAGTAATGATTAAGAAAAATTAAGCCCCGCAAAATCTGCGGGGCTTAATTTTTCTTAAGTTTCTATTTGTTTCAGGCTTTTCTGAAAGCGGCTCTCTTACGTTCTCTGGAATCCAGCAGTCTCTTACGGATACGGAGAGACTCCGGTGTAACCTCAAGGAGTTCATCCTGGTCGATGAAATCGATGGCCTGTTCCAGACTGAGAACTCTTGGTGGAGTTAATTTCAGTGCATCATCAGCGGAAGAAGAACGTGTGTTAGTCAGATGTTTTGTCTTGCATACGTTCAGCTCGATATCTTCGGCTTTACCATTCTGTCCGATAACCATACCGCTGTAAACCTTTGCACCAGGTCCGATAAACAGAGTACCACGCTCCTGGGCTGCGAACAGACCATAAGTAACAGCTTCACCAGCCTCGAAAGCGATCAGAGATCCCTGTTTTCTGTACTGGAAATCTCCCTTGTAAGGAGCATATCCGTCAAACATAGTATTGATGATGCCGGTACCCTTGGTGGAAGTAAGGAACTCACCGCGGAATCCGATCAGTCCACGGGAAGGAATGTGGAATTCCAGACGGACAGTACCGTCACTGGCAGTACTCATACCCTGCAGCTCACCTTTACGTTCACTCAGCTTCTGGATTACAGTACCGGAAAATTCTTCCGGAACATCTACATAAGCGATTTCCATAGGTTCAAGTTTCTTTCCGCGCTCGTCTGTTTTGTACAGAACCTCCGGTTTACTTACTGCGAATTCATAACCTTCACGTCTCATGTTCTCGATCAGGACAGACAGATGAAGTTCTCCACGTCCGGAAACCTTAAAGGCTTCTGTTGTTTCAGTATCTTCTACACGAAGGCTGACATCTGTATTCAGCTCACGGTAGAGACGGTCACGAAGATGACGGGATGTGATGTATTTACCTTCCTGTCCTGCCAGCGGACTGTCATTTACGATGAAGTTCATGGCAATGGTAGGCTCGGAAATCTTCTGGAAAGGAATTGCCTCCGGGTTTTCTCCGCCGCAGAGAGTATCACCGATATGGATGTCTGCGATACCGGAAATAGCAACGATGGAACCAATAGTAGCTTCCTTTACTTCAACCTTATTCAGACCGTCAAACTCATAGAGCTTGCTGATCTTAACTTTCTTACGTTTGTCCAGATCATGATGGTTTAACAGAGTCAGCTCCTGATTAACGGCAATCTTACCATTCTCAACTTTACCTACACCGATACGTCCCACATATTCGTTGTAGTCAATGGTGCTGATCAGAACCTGAGTATCTGCATCAGGATCTCCCTCCGGAGCAGGGATATATTTCAGAATAGCGTCAAACAGAGGAGCCATATCCTTAGGAGTATCGTTTAAGTCAATCACAGCATGTCCTGCTTTTGCAGAAGCATACAGGAACGGGCAGTCAAGCTGCTCGTCAGAAGCACCAAGATCCATAAGAAGTTCCAGAACTTCATCTACAACTTCGTCAGGACGAGCTTCCGGACGGTCAATCTTGTTGATACATACGATTACATGGAGATCAAGTTCAAGGGCTTTCTTAAGAACGAATTTAGTCTGAGGCATAGCACCTTCGAAAGCATCAACGAGAAGGATAACACCGTCTACCATTTTAAGTACACGTTCTACTTCGCCGCCGAAATCAGCATGTCCTGGTGTGTCGATGATATTGATCTTTGTATCTTTGTAATGAATAGCTGTATTCTTGGATAAAATAGTGATACCACGCTCACGCTCAATATCATTGGAGTCCATGACACGTTCCTGAACTTCCTGATTTTCGCGGAATACACCGCTCTGTTTCAGAAGCTGGTCAACCAGAGTTGTTTTACCATGGTCAACGTGGGCGATAATGGCTACGTTACGGACATCTTCACGTTTTGTTCTCATAAAATGATTTTCCTTTCCTCTTTAAGCTTTGAATGGGTAACTGTTCGGCACACTGGCTGAACAGTTACCGGAATTGTTAATATTCATGTGTTATCAGCAGGATTATTTTGCTGCAAAAGCATTTTTCAAGCACGATATAATCTTGCAGATGAATTTGTTCCTATTATTATGTGTTTTTTTCAATAAGTTACCCGAATTTTCAGTTTACCACATTTTCGCCAGATTACAAGGTGTTAAAATAATTTTTTTTATTTTTGCAGATTCTGGTTCTAAATGAGAATGCCTGTACATAACTTTATAAAGAACAATACAAGGTACAGAGGAGCATATGCGGGATCGCTGAAAAAGCAGAGACGATTTACGGTCTGCATTGCAGGCAGGGATTCTGACACAGGTGCTCTACAGGGAAGGAGAACCACATTATGGCAGATAAAATTATTGAAAACAATCAGGTATCTATGATGGGCAAAATTGCAGCAGGCTTTACATTCAGTCATCAGGTCTTTGGAGAAGGCTTCTATATGACTGAGCTGCTGGTCAAAAGGCTCAGTGATTCGGAAGACAGGATTCCGGTGATGGTTTCTGAACGGCTGGTGGATGTAACGCAGGATTATATCGGAGAATATGTGGAAATCCATGGACAGTTCCGCTCATATAACCGCCATGAGGAGAAGCACAACCGTCTCGTGCTTTCAGTATTCAGCAGAGAACTGAAGTTTGTGGAAGAAGAGGATGAAACAGTTCCGGTAAATCAGATTTTTCTGGACGGATATATCTGTAAGCCTCCGGTGTACCGTAAAACTCCTCTTGGAAGAGAAATTGCGGATGTGCTGCTGGCAGTAAATCGTCCGTATGGAAAATCAGATTACATACCATGCATCTGCTGGGGCAGAAATGCCCGCTATGCATCTGCGTTTGAAGTTGGCGGTCATGTCCTGATCTGGGGACGTATCCAGAGCAGAGAATATATGAAACGGATCGGGGAAAATGAAACAGAGAAGAGAGTTGCGTATGAAGTATCTGTAAGCAAGCTGGAATATATGGAATAATTCCATTGCCGCAGGCAATTTGGAATGAATTTTGGCCACGTTACTGTGAACGGAGTGGTTACTGTTCATTGGTGATATCCCGCGAGGTGTTTTTTGTGAGCGAAGGTCACAGAAAACCCGAGACATACCGCGCGAATTTATGCGATTAGCATAAATTCTGTGCATCGCGAAGCGTGTTGCTGAGAACGGAGTGAACAGTAACACGGAGTGAACGGTAACGATTACTGTAAATAGTAACACTTGCAATTCTTCATAAACTGCGGTAATATAAGCGTATTCAGATAACTATGGCAGCCTGCTGTTCCACGAAGCATTCCGGCGTGAATATGCCGGAAGCTCATCGCAGAAGTCGAAAACAGACTGCTGTTTATCATGTCTGTAATGACACAGAGAAGAAGGTACAATTTCAATAACGATAAGAGGAATTGTTTGTTATGGAAAAAGAATTTACAGAGGTTTACTGTGGCGGGGGAAAGGGAAAGACAACTCTGGCGATCGGTCAGTGTCTGAGAGCTTCCGCACAGGGTAAAAGCGTCATTATTATTCAGTTTCTGAAAGGAAGAGAGCGCAGGGAACTGGATTTTCTGGAGGAACTGGATAATCTGGATATTAAGATATTCCGTTTTGAGAAGCATGATGAAGGATATGAGGAACTGAATGAGCAGGAGAAGGCAGAGGAGAAAACCAATATTCTCAATGCTTTGAATTTTGCGCGCAAAGTGATCGCAACGCAGGAATGCGATTTTCTGCTCCTGGATGAGATTCTTGCACTTCCGGATTATGGGATCACTACTGCAGAGGCAATCGGTGATATCCTGAAGATGAAAGACGAGAGTATGCATATTTTGCTTACGGGACGGACGTTACCGGACAGCCTGCGTAAATATGCAGACAGCATAACTACACTGACAACAGAGATTGTATAAGGTGTATAAAACCTGATTATTGTTTATGAATGGACAGTAATCTGTATGGAAATTACAGAAGAATAAAGGAGGAAGGCAAATGGCAATTTTTAAAGGTGCAGGTGTTGCAATCGTAACCCCTATGTATGAAGATGGCAAGGTTAATTATGATAAACTGGAGGAACTTCTGGAGTATCAGATTGCAAACAGTACAGATGCGATCATTATCTGCGGAACAACAGGAGAATCATCAACGATGACGCATGGAGAGCATCTTAAGACAATTAAGTTTGCAATCGACAAGGTAAACAAACGTGTTCCGGTTATCGCAGGTACAGGTTCCAACTGTACGGAAACTGCAATTATGATGTCAAAGGAGGCTGCTTCTTACGGTGCAGATGCACTTCTTATAGTGACTCCATATTATAACAAGGCGACTCAGAAAGGACTGATCGCTCATTATACAGCTATTGCAGAGGCAGTTCCGGAAACACCGATCATTATGTACAATGTTCCGAGCCGTACAGGTTGTAACATTCAGCCTGCAACAGCAGTAGCTCTGGCTAAAAATGTTAAGAATATTGTTGGTATCAAAGCAGCAAGCGGAGATCTTTCACAGATTGCAACCATGATGTCCATGGCTGATGGCTGCATTGAACTCTACTCCGGAAATGATGATCAGGTACTTCCGATCCTTTCACTTGGCGGACTTGGAGTAATTTCCGTACTTTCTAATGTAGCTCCTAAGGAAACACATGATATGGTTATGAAATTCCTTGAAGGAGATACAAAGGGTGCAGCAGAAATCCAGTTAAAGGCAATCCCGTTAATTCATGCACTGTTCAGTGAAGTAAACCCGATTCCGGTGAAAGCAGCCCTGAATCTGATGGGTAAAGAAGTGGGGCCACTTCGTATGCCATTATCCGAGATGGAAGATGCAAACAAGGCGAAACTTGCTGAAGAACTGAAGAATTTCGGAATAAAACTTGCATAAATATAATCGCAGGATTGTTCGGAAAATCAACTTGCCGATATACTGGAATTGAGAGGAATAGACAAATGGTAAAGATTATTATGCATGGCTGTAACGGTCACATGGGTCAGGTAATCTCCGGACTTGTGGAGAAGGATCCGGATGCTGAGATCGTAGCAGGTATCGATGTGGCAGATCAGGGAAAGAACAGCTACCCTGTATATACAAATATGGAAGAATGTCAGGTAGAGGCAGATGCCCTTATCGACTTCTCTTCTGCAAAAGCAACAGATGCACTTCTTGCTTACTGTGAGAAACGCAAACTCCCGATTGTATTATGTACAACCGGTTTAAGCGAGGAGCAGCTCGCAAAGGTGGAAGAGACATCTAAGAATGTCGCAGTTCTGAAATCTGCAAATATGTCTCTTGGAATCAATACTCTGATGAAACTGCTTCAGGATGCGGCAAAGGTTCTGGCAACAGCAGGATTTGACATGGAGATTGTTGAGAAGCATCACAGACTGAAACTGGATGCACCAAGTGGCACAGCACTTGCACTGGCTGACAGCATTAATGAGGCAATGGATAACCAGTATCATTATATCTATGACCGCAGCCAGAGACGTGAGATGCGGGATGATAAGGAAATCGGTATCTCAGCAGTCCGCGGTGGAACAATCGTAGGAGAACACGAAGTGATCTTCGCAGGTCCGGATGAAGTGATTGAATTTAAGCATACTGCATATTCCAAAGCTGTATTTGGAAAGGGTGCTGTTGAAGCTGCGAAATTCCTTGCAGGCAAACCGGCAGGAAGATATGATATGAGCGATGTTATCAGTGCAAAATAATCAGGAATGCAGTAAAAATTGATAACTGGTAATTTTCAGTATCTTCATAGCAGTGAAATAAAATATATAAAAGGAAAGTGTATCTGATGTTTCAGAACACTTTCCTTTTTTGTAATATTGGCCTGTATGCTGCTATAATAATTCTGATCAATGATTATATGCGTAAGTCAGCAATGTTCTGGAATCCTGCCAGCGGGCAGAAGATGAATCTGCACCCAGGACAACGGAAATATAGGTGTTTCCCCTTGCGGAATAAGAAAGTCCTACAAAACAATAGCCTGCTTTGTTGGTATAGCCTGTTTTCATACCCTGAACTCCCGGAACATTGCCGAGCAGGGCGTTGGTGGTGCCGATAGAATAGCTTCTGCCGGTATTGAGATTAGAGAAAGAATAATAGCCGGTGCTCACCAGTTTGCGGAACATAGGCTTTTTGATCGCATACTGGGCAATTTTTGCCAGGTCAGAAGCTGTTGTGTAATGGTTATACCCTGCATCCAGACCATTTGGGGTTGCGAAATGTGTATTCGTACATCCGATCTCTGCTGCTTTTTTATTCATTAATTTAACAAACTTTGCAGTGGAACCGCTGACGTGTTCGGCAATGGCAACTGCGGTGTCGTTGTGGGAGGGAAGCATCAGGGAATAAAGCAGATCTTTCAGATAAAATATTTCTCCTGCATTTGCATAAAGCTTGCTGGGTTCAATAGATGCTGCGTAAGGGGAGAACTTTACTTTTTCGTTTAATTTGCAGTTTTCAAGTGCAAGGATACAGGTCATAATCTTGGTTGTGCTGGCGTTGGCATGAGCAACATTTTCATTTTTGCCATAAATAATCTGACCGGTATCTGCATTCATGAGAAGTGCACAGTCAGAGGAAAGGGAATAATTTAATCCGGTGTGGGTGACAGTACCATTCTGGTTAAAGTAATAGTAAGTTCCCTTGATCTTGTGTTTTCCTGTAACTGCTTTTCCGTCCTTGCCAAAATAGTATTTCTTTCCGGATTTGTCAGTGTACCATCCGGTAACCATGGCACCGTCTTTACTGACATAGTAATAATTTCCTTTATATTTGATAAGAGAATTCTTTATCAGATATCCCTGAGATCTGGTTCCGAAATAATAATTTTTGCCTTTGATCGTATGCCAGCTGCACCAGCGGTGTCCGAGTTTGTTAAAATAATAGGTCTTTTTGTCAATTTTCAGAAATACATTTTTGGCGATGGTTTTATCATCATAGCGGTAAATCCAGTAATCGCCGTCTTTTACAAATTTTCCCGATGCTGCGATATCAGGTTTCTGAAGTGTGGATGCATAGATAGTAGAAACACTGCAGGTAAACAGCAGGAAAAGTGCAGCCAGAAATATGAAAACAGAGCTGCGAAGTGAATGGTTCCTTTTTCTTTTCATGATAACCTCCTGTAAATATGAGTTATAGATATTCCGTAAAATACTGCAGTCAATCCATATCATTAATGAGTGAAATCCTGCTATGGCAACTTGTCGGTACGCTAGATAGTGGGAGTATATATGTACGGAGTAATCTGTTTTGTGTTATTTAAATCATAGCATGAAAAGTAAATTTTTTCCAGAATAGTATTGAGTTTTTGGTACATATTAAAAACATAATATAAAAACATGAAAAGACGGAGAGGTTCTGCTGCATGGACCGGCAGAATGCTTTCCGGGAACAGGAGATGAATATGGGAATAAAGGTAAAAAAGATTCTGACAGGTGCAGCACTTATTATGTCATTGGGCATATTCACAGCATGTGGAAATGCAAATAAAGCAGCTGATGAGGCAGACACAAACGAAGAAAATATGACGGATAATAATGCTGCAAACGATGATAACATGGAAAATAACGCAGGAGAAAACAATACAAATGAAAATAGCACATCAGGAAACAATGCGGCAGATAAAAATGTAAATAATGGTGGAACCGTCACAGACAATGGAACTGCCGCAGAGGATGAAGCTGCAGAAAATGAGACAAAACAGAATAGCAATGCAACAGATAACACTGCAGATAATACCAGAATTGATGAAAACAATAACGGTGACGGCACTGTATCCGGTGAACTGGGAAATAGCGTCAAAGATCTGGGCGAAGGGGTAGGTAATGCTGTAGAAGATGTGGGTGATGCTGTTGGCAATGCGGCAGAAGGAAGATAGACATCAGGAATAATTTATGGTATTATCGTGTTAAATCAGTAAAATTTAAATAGTGTACTCCCGAAGTTTTTATTGTATTTGTTTTTGCATCTAACTATAGCAATCATTGTAAATAATGCATATTGATTCAGCTCATCAGAGCGTGAAATCCGTTACTGCGAACGGAGTGAACAGTAACTGAAATCCTGCGTCAGCACGCCTACAGATATCTTCCTTGTCTTTCGCACTCTGCTGAACTGTCTCAAATGCATTAATTTAAGAGGCTTGCTATAAGTACAAAAAGATTCTGAGAGTACATATAACGGATATGGAGGTACGGATTTCATGAAATTTCGCCCATGTATTGATATACATAATGGAAAAGTAAAGCAGATTGTAGGTGGAAGCCTTACGGACGTACAGGATCAGGCAAGTGAGAATTTTGTATCTGAGCAGGATGCATCTTTCTATGCAGAATTATATAAAAAGGCAGGGATAAAAGGAGGACATGTAATTCTGTTAAATGGTCATGACTCCCCATACTATGAATCAACAAAAGAACAGGCGATTCTTGCATTACATACTTATCCGGGAGGATTACAGATCGGCGGAGGAGTGAACCCGGAAAATGCAGGGGAATATCTTAGTGCAGGTGCCAGTCATGTAATCGTTACATCTTATGTATTTAAAGATGGAAGGATTTCCTGGGAAAATCTGAACAAAATGAAAGAGACTGTGGGAAAAGAGAAACTGGTTCTTGACCTGAGCTGTCGCAGAAAAGATGGAAAATACTATATTGTGACAGACCGCTGGCAGAAATTTACAGATGTCACTATGACACTGGATATTATGAAAGAACTGGGAAGTTACTGCGATGAGTTTCTGGTCCATGCAGTAGATGTGGAGGGAAAAGCACGCGGAGTTGAAACAGAACTTGCATCTCTGCTGGGGGAGTATAAAGGAAATCCGGTTACTTACGCAGGTGGAGTTGGCTCCATGAAGGATATTGAGGATCTGCGAAAATATGGAAAAGACAGACTGGATGTCACAGTAGGCAGTGCATTGGATCTTTTTGGCGGAAATATTTCATTCTCAGAACTGATTAAACTTTAACTAATTTTTATAGTAATCTCATGAATCACAGTGAAAATGTACAGAACAATTACAGAATTTTTGCTATTTCCCCATAATGACAAAGGAACTTTAAAGTTATTTCTGAAGTAAACAGAAAAAATGTGAAATTTTAATAAAATAGTGTTAAAATTCAAAAATGTGTGTTATAATAGATTCATCAAACAGCAAAGGGGATGGAAGCATGAAGTTTATCATCAGCGGAAAAAATATTACAGTTACAGAAGGTCTTAAGACAGCAGTCCAGGACAAGCTCAGTAAACTGGAAAGGTATTTCACTCCTGACACCGAAGTTGTAGTAACTTTAAGTGTTGAAAAAGAAAGACAGAAAATTGAAGTGACAATCCCTGTAAAAGGAAATATCATTCGTTCTGAACAGGTAAGCAATGACATGTATGTATCAATCGATCTGGTAGAGGAAGTCATTGAACGTCAGCTTCGCAAGTACAAAAATAAAATCGTAGACAAACAGCAGGCAGCAGCCAACTTCCAGAAAGCATATCTGGACAAGGACTACGATGAGGATGAAGAAGTTAAGATCATCCGTACCAAGAAATTCGGAATCAAACCAATGTATCCGGAAGATGCATGCGTACAGATGGAACTGCTCGGACATAATTTCTTTGTATTCTACAATGCAGAGACAGAGCAGGTAAATGTAGTTTACAAACGTAAAGGCAATACTTACGGTCTGATCGAACCGGAATTCTAAATCTGCTTATAAGATCAAAAATATGAAACATAGACAGCCATAAAAAAGTTTTCATAAAGAAAAGCTTCCTTACAGAGAGACAAAATGCCCCCTGTAAGGGAGCTTTTTTGTCAGGAAAAATATATACCTTTAGCGCATAAGGAATGCTTTGACGCAGTGGCCTAAATATGTTAAAATATCAAAAGATATTATGAAATTTGTAACTGATCAGCAGTTAAAAAATTACAAGTTGAAATTCATTCCGGATTGCCTGCGGCAATGGAATATTGACTTGTATATTCTGGTGGAATGTTCTGTTGGAATGGATTGCTGAAGAATAGTTACCGAAATTTTATAAATGAAGAAGTGTAAAAAGAAGGAAGGAGCACAAAAATCATGAGAAAAGCCGGAGTATTAATGCCAGTTTCCGCACTTCCGTCCCGTATTGGTGCCGGAGAACTTGGAGAATCTGCATTCCATTTTATCGAGTTATTAAAGGAGAATCATGTAAAAATATGGCAGATACTGCCACTGAATCCGGTTGGTTATGGTAATTCCCCATACCAGCCATACTCCTCCTGTGCAGGGGATGAGTTATATATCAGTCTTGATGCGCTTGCAGACGAAGGTCTGTTAAAGGAACATCCCAAGGAATTTCAGGAGAGAGCTACAAGAGTAGATTATGAGGCTGTCCGCCAGTACAGAGAGCCTTTCTTAAGAACTGCGTTTGATGTTTTTACAGAGAAAAAGGGACAGGAAGAAACAGCATATAAAGAATTTGCTTCACAGGAATGGGTATATGAGTATGGTGTGTTCCGCGCATTAAAGAAAGCAAATAACGGAGAATGCTGGAATGACTGGCCGGAAGAATATAGAACCTGGCCGGAGAACAGACAGAAGTTACCGGCAGAGGTGGAGACAGAGGCACAGTATCAGATGTTTCTTCAGTATATTTTCTACACACAGTGGATGAAGGTGAAGAAGGCTGCAAACGATGCCGGAATCCAGATTATGGGAGATGTTCCTTTCTATGTGGGACAGGATTCTGTAGACGTATGGGGTGGAAAAGATAACTTTCTTCTTGATACAGATGGACGTCCGATCTTCATCGCCGGAGTACCGCCTGATTATTTCAGTGCTACAGGGCAGAGATGGGGAAATCCGATCTATGACTGGGAGCATATGAAGGAACAGGATTACAGATTCTGGGTGGACAGGATCGGCTATAGCAACAAATTGTTTGATATTATAAGGATCGACCATTTCCGGGCATTTGATACATACTGGAAAATTCCGGCAGACTGCCCGACTGCTATTGACGGTGAATGGATCGAGGCACCGGGATATGAGGTCATTGATACACTTCAGAAAGAAATTCCGGGATTAGATCTGGTAGCAGAGGATCTGGGGCTGCTTCGTCCGGAGGTTCTGATGCTGAAAGATCATTATCATCTGAAGGGAATGAAGATTCTGATCTTCTCCATAGAAACAGGTGGAAAATATGCCCGAGATACCTTCCATGATGTGGAAAACATGATTTTTTACACAGGAACGCATGACAATGATACGATCATGCAGTGGTATGGAAATATGAGTGCCGCAGCCAGAAGAAAAATCCGCAGGATGTTAAAGAAGGCGGGAGCATCACAGGGCTCTGTCAAGGACAGATTCCTGCAGTATACCATGCAGAATCAGGCAGAATATGCGATCATTCCGTTGGCAGATATTCTTGGACTTGGAAAAGAGGGCCATATCAACACACCGGGAACCATTGGTTCTCCGAACTGGGAGTGGCATTTACCGGATTTTATACAGGCCAAAAAGGAACTGCAGAAATTTGGCAGACTGATCGTGGATACAAAGCGATAAATTTGTTACTGTTCACACACCACTATCCCGCGAGGTGTTTTGGCATGAATATGCCAAAATCCCGAGACATACAAGCCAAAATTCCATTGCCGCAGGCAATCTGGAATGAATTTTGGCTACGTTACTGTGAACGGAGTGAACAGTAACGTAAATTTTGGTGACTCCGTAATTTTCTTGGTTTGTTCATGAAAAATTCATTGTTTTCCATAACGGAAAGTGTTAGAATATACAAGTATTGTGTATTATAGTAAGCGTTTGTAATGTTCGCATGCTGCTGACATGTCTGCTGTGGACGGAGTGAACAGAAATTATTCCGCACAGTAGCAATTGTTATATGGCAGCAATGCTTGTATAAAAAAGAAATAAACAGGAGTAAAACCTAATATGAATATGTTTTCAAAAGTATTCGGGACCCGCAGCCAGCGAGAGGTTAAGCGTATCATGCCTCTGGTTGAGAAAATTGAGAGCCTGCGCCCGGACATGCAGAAGTTAAGCGACGAAGAACTCAGAGGAAAAACAAGAGAATTTAAGAAACGTCTTGAAGAGGGAGAGACACTGGATGATCTGCTTCCTGAGGCATTTGCGGTTGTACGTGAAGCAGGCAAGCGTGTTCTTGGAATGGAACATTTCCGTGTACAGCTTATCGGTGGTATCATTCTCCATCAGGGTCGTATCGCAGAGATGAGAACAGGTGAAGGTAAAACACTTGTCGCCACACTTCCGTCATATTTAAATGCACTGGAAGGCAAAGGTGTGCATGTCGTAACAGTCAACGATTACCTGGCTAAACGAGATGCAGAAGAAATGGGAAAGATCCATGAGTTTCTTGGCCTGACAGTCGGTGTTGTTTTAAATGATATGAAGCAGGATGAGCGTCGTGCTGCATACAACTGTGATGTTACCTATGTTACGAACAACGAACTCGGTTTCGATTATCTGCGTGACAACATGGTCATCTATAAAGAACAGCTGGTACAGAGAGATCTGCACTACTGTATCATCGATGAGGTCGACTCCATTCTCATCGACGAGGCACGTACCCCTCTGATCATTTCCGGACAGAGCGGTAAGTCAACCAAGTTATACGAGGCCTGCGATATCCTTGCTCAGCAGTTAGAGCGCGGTGAAGCCAGCCATGAGATGACCAAGATGGCAGCCATCATGGGTGAAGAAGTTATCGAGACAGGTGACTTCGTTGTAAATGAAAAAGATAAGATCGTAAACCTTACAGAGCAGGGCGTTCATAAGGTTGAGAAATTTTTCCATATTGAAAACCTGGCAGATCCGGAGAATCTGGAGATTCAGCATAATATTACACTTGCACTTCGTGCCCATAACCTGATGCATAAGGATCAGGATTATGTAGTTAAAGATGATGAAATCCTTATTGTTGATGAATTCACCGGACGTATCATGCCGGGACGCCGTTACTCAGATGGTCTTCATCAGGCAATCGAAGCGAAAGAGCATGTTAAGATCAAACGTGAGAGCAAGACTCTGGCAACCATCACTTTCCAGAACTTCTTTAATAAATATGATAAGAAGGGCGGTATGACCGGTACAGCTGTCACAGAGGAGAAAGAATTCCGTGATATCTATGCAATGGACGTTGTAGAGATCCCGACTAACAGACCGGTTATCCGAGTTGACCATGAAGATGCTGTTTATATGACAAAGAAAGAGAAATTCAACGCAGTTGTCAATGCTGTAGTGGAAGCTCATGCGAAACAGCAGCCTGTACTGGTCGGTACCATTACGATTGAAACTTCCGAGCTTCTCAGCCGTATGCTGAAGAGACAGGGAATCAAACATAATGTATTGAATGCCAAGTTCCATGAACTTGAGGCAGAGATTGTCTCACAGGCAGGTCAGGCAGGAGCAGTTACGATCGCCACTAACATGGCTGGTCGTGGTACAGATATCAAGCTGGATGATGTGGCAAGAAATGCAGGTGGTCTGATGATCATCGGTACAGAACGTCATGAGTCCAGACGTATTGATAATCAGCTTCGCGGACGTTCCGGACGTCAGGGAGATCCGGGTGAATCCCGTTTCTATATTTCCCTGGAAGATGACCTGATGCGTCTGTTCGGTTCTGAGAGACTGATGAAGATCTTTACATCTCTTGGTGTTGCAGAGAATGAACAGATTGAGCACAAGATGCTTTCCAATGCAATTGAGAAAGCTCAGGAGAAGATTGAGTTTAACAACTTTGGTATCCGTAAGAATCTTCTTGATTATGACCAGGTAAACAATGAACAGCGTGAGATCATCTACAAAGAACGTCGTCAGGTTCTCGACGGTGAGAATATGCGCGAAGCAATCTATAAGATGATCCAGGATACAGTGGATACTTATGTTGATATGTGTTTCTCTGATGATGTAGATTCTGAAGAGTGGGATCTGAATGAATTTAACGGTGTTCTTACTCCGATCATTCCGATCAGACCGCTTACAGCTGAGAGTGTAAAAGGCAAGAAACGCGATGAGATCAGACATGAACTGAAAGAAGAGGCAGTGAAGCTCTATGAAGAAAAAGAAGCAGAGTTCCCGGAACCGGAGCAGCTTCGTGAATTAGAGCGAGTTGTACTTCTGAAATGCATTGACAGCAAGTGGATGGATCACATTGATGATATGGAAATCCTTCGTCAGGGTATCGGACTTGCTGCTTATGGACAGAGAGATCCGGTTGTTGAATATAAAATGAGTGCATTTGATATGTTCAACGAAATGATCACATCCATTCAGGAAGATACTCTTCGTATGCTGTACCATGTACATGTAGAGCAGAAGATCGAGCGTGAACAGGTAGCTAAAGTTACCGGAACAAACAAGGATGACAGTGCCGGTCCTAAGAAACCGGTTCAGAGAAAAGAAATTAAAGTATATCCGAACGATCCCTGCCCATGTGGAAGCGGTAAGAAATACAAACAGTGCTGTGGACGTAAGAATAAGGTCTGACTCGTTTATCTCAGTTGAGAAGACTCCCATTTCTGTATGTGGTGAGTTCATTACTACAGAGCGGGCAATAATGATTTTGTAAAAAGAACATTGTGAGCAGATCATGTCTGCTGCAAAATAAAAGGGCTGAATCATGAGGCCCTTTTATCGTGCGCAAAAACACGTTAGCGCGTTGAATTGGCAGATTGTGAATATCTGTCTGAACTGTTCAGTACATCCACAGCTATGTGATTATGATTGATGAACAGTCACATAACAATTCCATAAAGGGGGAAAAACAGTATGAAAAGAGAGTCTTTCGGCTCACGCCTTGGTTTTATCCTGGTGTCAGCAGGATGTGCCATCGGTATTGGAAACGTGTGGAAGTTTCCGTATATCTGCGGGGCATATGGAGGCGCGGCCTTTATCCTGATCTACTTATGTTTTCTGGTTATTCTCGGTATTCCGGTTCTGGTAGCAGAATTTGCGGTAGGACGGGGAAGCCACACAAGTGTTGCGAAATGTTTTGACAAACTGGCACCTGCAGGAAGCTGCTGGAAGCCATTGAAATTTATTGGTATTATTGGATGTTATATGCTGATGATGTTTTACACAACAGTAGGAGGATGGATGATCTACTATTGTGTGAAGAGTCTGCGGGGAGATTTCGTTGGAGCGACTCCGGAAGCAGTAACACAGTCTTTTTCCGATATGTTGGGAAATGCACCGACGATGATGTTATGGATGGTGATCATCTGTCTGATCGGATTTGCAGTCTGTTTCATGGGATTGCAGAATGGTATTGAAAAAATCTCCAAAGTAATGATGAGTGCACTGCTTATCATTATGGTGATCCTTGCGGTTCATTCAGTAATGATGGAAGGCGCGGGAGAAGGAATCAGCTTCTATCTGATTCCTGATTTTCAGAAGATTAAGGAAGCAGGAGTTGGTAATGTAGTATTTGCGGCATTGAGTCAGTCATTCTTTACATTATCCATTGGTATTGGTGCCATGCTGATCTTCGGAAGTTATCTGGACAAATCCAGAAGCCTTACCGGAGAGGCGGTAAGCATCACCGTACTCGATACTTTTGTTGCGCTGACAGCAGGATTTATCATTATTCCGGCGTGCTTCTCCTATGGAATCCAGCCGGATGCAGGTCCAAGCCTTATCTTTATCACTCTGCCCAATATTTTTGCAAAGATGAGCGGAGGGGCTTTGTGGGGAAGTCTGTTCTTCCTGTTTCTGACATTTGCTGCGGTTTCAACGATCATTGCTGTATTTGAGAACCTGATCGTGTTTAATATGGAACTGTTTGGCTGGAACCGTAAAAAGAGTGTTGTTGTCTGCGCAGTTCTTGTTGTGATCTTAAGCATTCCATGTGTGCTTGGATTCAATGTACTTTCCGGATTCCAGCCATTCGGAGATGGAAGCAACATCATGGATCTGGAAGACTTTATTGTTTCTAATAACCTTCTTCCTCTTGGAAGTCTTGGTTACCTTCTGTTTTGTACCAGAAAGAACGGATGGGGATGGGACAATTTTATTGCAGAGGTGAATGCCGGTACAGGCATGAAATTCCCGAAATGTCTGAAAAATTATGTTGCCTATGGAATTCCGGCGATTATCATTGTGATCTATCTGAAAGGTTACTATGATAAATTTGCAGGTCTGGGAACAGCAGCACTGGCCGGATGGATGATCGTGGCACTGGTACTGCTGGGATTCGTATTCTACTGTGCGACAGCGAAGAAGAAAGTGAAACAGTAGGCGGAGCGCGAATATCTGCCCGACCTGAGAACAATAAAAGATGTAATTATGTCTGAGAAGAAAGATTCTTTCAGACATGGTTACATCTTTTTTGTGTTATGGAATTGTTGTGTAAAGGTAGTGGATGCATTATTTTAGAGGATTGCTATAATGAGGCAGTTCTTCGCTGGGGTTGGTTTTGAACTGTTTACGGTATGCCCGGGAAAAAGTGCTGTATTCTGCGAACCCGCTTTCCTGTGCTGCTTTTGTCACAGGCATTCCATTTGAGATCAGAGTACGTGCCATAAGAAGCCGCTTGTTTACAATATAATTATGAAGGGTATAGCCGGTTTCTTGTTTGAACTTCCGCATCAGATGGTACTTGCTTACATAATATCTGGCAGAAAGCGTTTCTACAGACAGATCTTCTTTCAGATTGTGGTTGATATACTGAAGGATACTGGCAATCTGCGAGTCAAAGGTGTAGGATTTTTTATCAAAAATGTACTGCTTTTCCAGAAAGATACGGTTCAGATAAACCATAAACTGAAGAAAAAGTGACTGTGTCAGGATTTCCTTTCCATATTCATCGGATTTTGCAGAATTTTCCAGTTCAAACAGGATGTCTTTCATCTTTTCCTGAAGAGCAGAGTTCAGACGTACCAGATTATAGCTTCGGTCATTTGCTTTCTGGAAGCATTTCAGCAGTTCCTGCCAGGAAATATCGTTTTGGATCCAGAGAATAAAACGTTCATATGGAACAGATGGATCAATCTCCGGGCGGTGGATGGCATGGCGGTTTACCAGAAGAATGTCCCATGGTTTCAGTTGATAAGCTTTTCCTTCTATATGATAAGCAGCCTTGCCGGAGATGAAGATAACTACCTTGTGAAAATCATGATAATGGTAAGAGAATTCCTTTCTGGTCTGGTCTTTAAGATGAAAAAGTCGGAATTGTTCGTTCAGGTATCCTGTTTTTTCTGTCTGATAGAACTGTTCTGATAATAACATATCTGCCTCCGATATCTGCAATGATTATTTAATCGAATCAAGCAAGTCCTCTGTGGAGATTGTGAAAAGAAATAAGCAGTGGAAAGCAATAAGCGGAGGGAAAAGTTTGATTCATGGTATAATCATATCATTTAATGCGTAAATGTACAATTATTACTAAGAATGTAACAAATAGTAACGAATATATTTTATAATTTCTGAGAAAATATGCTACAAAGATATTGACATTATTACACGATAATAGTATCATGCAATTACAAAGTAATCGTAAAAACTTTGTAACTATTTCGAAATAGGGTAAAGAAATAGAAAACTGAACAGAGAGGAGCGATGCTGCTGTAAGGCTGTTATATCAGAGAACTGATATAATGGTCTTTTTTGTAATACCTACAGAGCATTTTTTGCAATGTTTTAAGCATTTTACTCTATATACATGGTAAAAACAATAAAATATAATGAATATAAAGTCAGGATGTGATATGAGAAAATTACCTGACACAAAATTTAACCGAATCAAGTAAGTCCCCTGCTTCAATTGCGAAGAGCAATAAGCAGTGGGTGGGGACTCAGACAAGTGGCGAAGTGAGTTGGAAAGATTGCCCGACAATTGATTATCAATGCAGATACAAAAGCGGGAAGTATCCGGGATTATAAATCAGAAGGAGAGATATGGTTATGGCAAATACAATTATTATGAGTAAATATCAGGGACTTGGAAACGATTATCTGATTCTTGATCCGAAGAAAAATCAGGTACAGCTTCAGGGAAAGAAGATTGCACTTCTCTGCCAGAGAGGATTTGGGCTTGGCGCTGACGGTGTGCTTTATGGACCGGTAGAAATTGATGGGAAATTGGGTGTGCGTATTTTTAACGCAGACGGAAGTGAATCTGCCATCAGTGGAAACGGCGTGCGTATTTTTGCCAAATATCTGATGGATAATGGATATATTACTGAGAAAAAATTTGACATTGAAACTATGTCAGGCACGATTCATGTGGAATGCCTGAACAGCCGGGCAACGGAATTTAAAGTAAACATAGGAAAACCATCTTTTATCTCCAGCGATATCCCTGTTTCCGGTGAAGTTCGTGAAGTAATTAAGGAGAATTTCGTATTCCATGGAAAAGAATACAAGGCTACCTGCCTGACAGTTGGTAATCCACACTGCATTATTTTTACAGACAATGTAAGTGCAGAAGCTGTAAAGAATCTGGGACCTTATGTGGAGAATGCAGATGAATTTCCGGAGAGAATGAACCTGCAGATCTGCCGTCAGGTCGACAAGGGAAATCTGGAGATTGAAATCTGGGAAAGAGGCTCCGGATATACAAAGGCTTCCGGAACAGGAAGCTGTGCGGCGGCAGCGGCAGCCTATAAGCTGGGACTGGTGGAATCCCGTATTAATGTAAATCAGCCGGGCGGAATGATACAGATCGATATGGAAGAGGACGGAACTATCTATATGACAGGAACAGTGGGATATATTGCAGATATAAGTGTTGCAGAGAGCTTCTTCTCATAAATTACACAGGTTTTATGTGTAATTCTTTGTTTGTAATTTGCTTAAAGATATGTTATTATTTTAAACGAATTATTTATCAGGACTGCTATAATCTATAGCAATTCAGTCGGTTATCCACAGGGAGTCCGACAGAGAATATTTATAATAAGAAAGTGGGTGAAGCTGTGGTTGAATTAGACCAGTTCAAGAGCATTCTTGCGACTTATACAGAACCATTAGTGGAAGTGAGGGATTCACTTTGACCTGGCTAACAAAGAGCAGAAGGTCGAAGAATTAGAGCGCGAAATGGAAGCGCCTGATTTCTGGGATGATGCAGAAGTTTCCCAGAAGAAAATGAAAGAATTAAAAGACATGAAAGATGACATGGAGACCTATCAGAATCTGGTTACACAGATGGAAGATATGGAAACCATGATCGAGATGGGATATGAGGAGAACGATCCTGCACTGATTCCTGAGATTCAGGAAATGCTGGATGAGTTTCAGAAGGATTTTGACAATATCCGTATCAAGACACTTCTCTCCGGAGAATATGACAGTGAGAATGCAATCATTAAGCTGAATGCAGGTGCTGGCGGAACAGAGGCCTGTGACTGGTGCGGTATGCTTTACCGTATGTACAGCCGCTGGGCAGATAAGAAAGGATTTACCCTGGAAGTGCTGGATTATCTGGACGGCGATGAGGCAGGTATCAAATCTGTTACTTTCCAGGTAAACGGAACAAATGCTTACGGTTATCTGAAATCAGAGAAGGGAGTTCACCGTCTGGTGCGTATTTCTCCTTTCAATGCAGCAGGTAAGCGACAGACATCTTTTGTATCCTGTGATGTTATGCCGGATATCAAGAAGGATCTGGATGTAGAGATCAATGACGATGAGATCCGTATTGATACTTATCGAAGCAGTGGTGCCGGCGGTCAGCATATCAACAAGACATCATCTGCCATCCGTATCACACATTATCCTACCGGAATCGTGGTACAGTGTCAGAATGAACGTTCTCAGCACATGAATAAAGATAAAGCCATGCAGATGCTGAAAGCCAAGCTGTATCTTCTCAAGCAGCAGGAGGCAGAGGAAAAACTCTCTGGTATCCGCGGTGAGGTGACAGATATCGGATGGGGAAATCAGATCCGTTCTTATGTTATGCAGCCATATACCATGGTAAAGGATCATCGTACAAACGAGGAGACCGGAAATGTGGATGCAGTACTTGACGGAGGAATTGATATTTTCATCAATGCATATCTGAAATGGATCGCACTGAAGAAATAAAAGAATAAAAAAGGCTGTCTGAAATCAGGACAGCCTTTTTCGTGTTGAGGTATAATGATTTTACACAATGATTCAGCAGAATATATTTCTTGCGTATTTTTGTGTGGTGTGATAATATATCCAGTGTGTAAAAACAAATGTCTTTAAAGAACGGACAGGTAAATTGATATGCAGAAACCAGTAACAGAGAAAAAGAAATATTTTGTAGTGAGGGAACGAGCAGTTCCGGAAGTCCTGCTGAAGGTGGTGGAGGCAAAGAAGCTTCTGGACTCCGGCAAGGTGGACACTGTACAGGATGCAGCAGAGCGCACAGGAATCAGCAGAAGCTCCTTCTACAAATACAAAGATGATATTTTTCCATTTCATGAAGAGACAAGGGGAAAGACGATCACCTTTATTATCCAGATGGACGATGAACCGGGGCTTTTGTCGGTTGTCCTGCAGACGATTGCACGGTTTCATGGAAACATTCTCACCATTCATCAGAGTATTCCTATCAATGGGGTTGCCACACTTACTCTGAGTGTGGACATTCTTCCGGGCGAGGGGGATGCAGAAGCAATGGTAGAGACGATTGAACAGAATGAAGGAATTCATTATCTGAAAATATTAGGCAGGGAGTAAAAGAAAATGATCAATGTAGCAATTTTAGGATATGGCACAGTTGGAAGCGGTGTATTTGAAGTATTAAATGAAAATAAAGAGAGCATTTCCAGACGTGCCGGACAGGAACTTCATGTAAAATATGTTCTGGATCTTCGTGATTTTCCGGGACAGCCGGTAGAGAAGGTTCTGGTCCATGATTATGAACAGATCGTCAGTGATCCGGAAGTAGATATTGTAGTAGAGGTTATGGGCGGTGTGGAGCCTGCTTATACTTTTGTAAAGAAGGCACTTCTGGCAGGAAAAAATGTCTGCACTTCCAATAAGGCTCTGGTTGCAAAGCATGGCCGCGAGCTGATGGATATTGCAAAGGAAAAGAGCATTAACTTCTTATTTGAAGCAAGCTGTGGCGGCGGAATCCCGATCATTCGTGTCATCAATTCTTCCCTTACAGGAGATGAGATTGACGAAGTAACAGGTATCCTGAACGGAACTACCAACTACATGCTTTATAAGATGAGCACAGAAGGCTGTGAATTTGACACTGTATTAAAGGAAGCACAGCAGAAGGGTTATGCAGAGGCAGATCCTACCGCCGACGTGGAAGGATACGATGCATGCCGTAAGATCGCAATCCTTTCCTCTCTTGCTTATGAGAGATATTTTGATTTTGAAGATATTTATACAGAGGGAATTACAAAGATCACACCTGAAGATATGGAGTATGCTGCGAAGCTTGGCAGAACCATCAAACTTCTTGGAACCAGCCGCAGACTGGCAGACGGAACCTGTTATGCAATGGTAGCACCGTTTATGCTCGGCCAGAACAGCCCTCTTTACAGTGTAAATGATGTGTTTAATGCAGTATTTATACATGGAAATATGCTTGGAGATGCCATGTTCTATGGAAGCGGTGCAGGTAAACTGCCTACAGCAAGTGCTGTAGTTGGTGATATTGTGGATGCCGCAAAACATCTCCATGTTAACATTGTGACAAACTGGAACAGCACTCCGGCAGTACTGAAACCACTGGATGAAGTGACAGGAAGATTTTTTGTGAGAATTAAAAAAGAAGCAGCAGAAGAAGCGAAGAAGGTATTTGGTGATGTTGAGATCATCAGCCTGGGACAGCTTCCGCAGGAATGTGCATTTATCACTGATGAAATGACACAGGGAGCATTTGAAGAGAAACTGGCTCAGATCGGAGATCAGGTACTTGCAAAGATTCGAGTTAAAGATTGATAAACTGACAGATTTCGTGTATCATATAGTGTGCCTGATAAGGTGGACACTGATACAATACTTCAGATAAATATTTGTACAGTGATTACTGTAAACAGAACAGGAAAGGGAAGATATGAGAATCTTCTCTTTCCTGTAAACTTATTATGGAGGAAGTAAAACAATGTTGATTGTCAAGAAATTTGGCGGTACATCGGTTGCAAATAAAGAACGTATCTTTAATGTTGCCAACCGCTGTATAGAAGAGTACAAAAAAGGAAATGACGTGGTTGTCGTTCTGTCCGCAATGGGAAAATATACGGATGAACTGATCACTATGGCAAGGGATGTCAATGAGAAACCGCCGAAAAGAGAGATGGATATGCTCTTTACCATCGGAGAACAGATGTCTGTTGCACTGATGGCAATGGCGATGGATAAACTGGGAGTTCCTGCGGTTTCCCTGAATGCTTTTCAGGTTTCCATGCATACGACAAGCAGTCATGGAAATGCACGTTTAAAAAGAATTGATACAGAGCGTATCAGAAGAGAGCTGGACAGCAAAAAGATTGTAATAGTTACCGGCTTCCAGGGAGTTGACAAGTATGATGATTATACGACTCTTGGAAGAGGCGGTTCTGACACAACAGCGGTTGCTCTTGCGGCTGCTCTTCATGCAGATGCCTGTGAAATCTATACAGATGTAGATGGTGTTTACACAGCAGATCCGCGTAAGGTTCCGAAAGCAAGAAAGCTCAAAGAGATCACTTACGATGAAATGCTTGACCTTGCGACTCTCGGGGCAGGTGTGCTTCACAACCGTTCTGTGGAGATGGCGAAGAAATATGGCGTGCCGCTTGTGGTACGTTCAAGTTTAAACAACAGTGAAGGAACTGTGGTAAAGGAGGAAGTTACAGTGGAGAGAATGTTGATCAGCGGTGTTGCGCTGGATACAGATGCAGTGAGAATTGCGGTAATCGGATTAAAGGATGAGCCGGGTGTAGCTTTTAAATTATTTGATACCCTTGCGAAGAAGAATATTAATGTAGATGTGATCCTGCAGTCTATCGGACGTGCGGGCAGAAAGGATATTTCTTTCACAGTAGATGGAAATGATCTGGATGATGCAGTTGCAGTTCTGGATGCAAATCAGGCAAGACTTGGATTTGCAGAGCTTCATTCTGAGAGAAATATTGCGAAGCTTTCCATCGTAGGTGCAGGAATGATGAGTAATCCTGGAGTAGCAGCAAAGATGTTTGAGAGCCTCTATAATGAGGGCGTAAACATCAATATGATCTCTACATCCGAGATTCGTGTGACAGTTCTGATCAATGAAAAGGACGGCGTGCGCGCAATGAATGCAGTACATGATGCCTTTGGTCTGGCAGACTGATTTAGGAGAATTACATGACATCGAGACGTGAATTAAAAAACTATGCGAAGCAGGCCATGTCAGGAAAATATGGGATACTGATCTTGGCATTTGTTGCAGTTCAGGCACTGGCTCTGATCAGCAGCATGATATCCTCGGCTTTATTTCCGGGAGAGGAAACAATTGATATTGTGTTGTCGTATGCATTTACATTTATTCTGACTCTGCTGATCAATGTGGTAGCGGCAGGTATGAATTATATGTATCTGAATATTGCCAGAGGGAAAGCATATTCATTGAATGAGCTGTTTTATTTTTACAGACATCACCCGGACAGAGTGATCGTTGCCGGATTTTTTATGGCAGTACTGAATCTGCTTACCATGCTGCCCTATACGATTTACAGTAATGCGAATCTTCCGGGTGAAGATGCTTCTGTGGAGGTGCTGATCACCTGGCTGTATACAGGTGTTGTTCTGATGATCGTTGGAATGATTGTTTATCAGATTCTGGTCATTCCTCTGGAGATGACTTATTATATTCTGGCAGATAAGCCGGAATTGAAAAGTACAGAGGCTATGAAAGAGAGTCTGGAGATGATGCATGGAAACTTCGGAAGATATCTGATGCTGAAGATAAGCTTTATCCCATTGATGTTTCTTTCTGTTTTTACATTCTATATTGCACTCTTGTGGATATTTCCATATATGGCCATGACAGAAGTAATGTTCTATCGTGATCTGACAGGGGAGCTTAAAGTGCAGAAAGAGGAAGAAGAACGTGTGGCACGAGACTATGTGAATCCTATGTTTGACAGCTATTCACAGAGTGAACAGCCACAGGAAGATCAGACGCATCCGCAGCAGTTCTGGAGTGTGCCGGAAGAATCGGTTTCTTATGAAAACGAAGATGAACAGAATATTACGGACAGCACAGAAATACAGAATGTTCAGACAGATATGGATGATAAAAAAGAGCAGAATGATTCATCACCAAAAGAAGAGGAAGAAGACAACGAACCGAAACCATGGGATGAATATTTTGACAGTCTGAAATAAAAATACAGTTTATTAAATTGAAGACCTTTTTGCTATGATAAGTATTATGATATCAGGGTTAAAATACCTTTTGGCCCTGACATCATATTATCAGAAGAAAAAGGTCTTTTCTATAGCAATTCAAGAAAAGAGAAAGGGTTTTTACGATTATGAATACAAATGAGATCAGTGGAAAGCGTCAATTGGAATTTCTGGCAGATTTTGACTATATCAGAGAGGCAGGAACTGCAGGAGAAGAAAAAGCAGCAGAAAGGATTCAGAAAACTCTGGACAGTTTTGACGTAGAGAGTCATCTGGAAGAATTCTCTTTTGATACCTTTCAGATAAAAAAAGCAAAGCTGAAAGTAACAGAGCCATACACAAAAGAATACACAGTAACCGGATATGGAAGATGCGGAAACACAGCAGAGGACGGGCTGGAAGCACCATTTGCGTATGCAGAGAACGGTGATGATATCAGCCTTGCACATGTCAGCGGAAAGATTGTCATGGTAAATGATCCGGTGAGAAAAGATATGTACCGGAAGCTGGTGAAAGCCGGTGCTGTGGGATTCATCAGTATTGCAGGTTCTCCGTTAGATGAAGGCGTGGATCTGGTTCCACGTGCATACGCTCTGCCAAAGAATCTGCCGGGAGAAGAGAAAAAAGAAGCGGGAAGAGAAGCTGTCAATTATGATAACAGGATTCCTGGCGTAAGCATTCATTACAAAGATGCCATCGAACTGGTGACGAAGGGTGCATCTCAGGTATGTTTATCTGTAGAGCAGGAGACAGTAACATGTACATCCCGTAATGTAGTGGCACGTATCGAGGGGACAGATAAGGCAGGGGAAATCCTGACTCTGACTGCACATTATGATTCTGTTCCGGAGGGACCGGGGGCGTATGATAATATGTCCGGATCAGCGATCATTATGGAACTGTGCAGATATTTCCATGCACACAGACCACGCAGAACAATGGAATTCATATGGTTTGGAGCAGAAGAGAAAGGTCTGCTGGGAAGTCAGAATTATATCAAAATTCATGAAAATGAACTTTCGGCACATCGTTTTAACATGAATGTAGATCTTGCCGGACAGCTTGTTGGCGGAACTGTGGCAGGTGTCACAGGTGATGTGTCTGTCTGCAGCATGATTACATACATGGCTCATGAAATCGGTATCGGAATGTCAACGAAGAACCAGATATGGGGAAGTGATTCCAATACTTTTGCATGGAAAGGAATCCCTGCAATGACGCTGAACAGAGATGGGTTTGGCATGCATACCCGTCACGACACCATTGCACTGCTGTCAGACTGGTCATTGGAGAGAAGTGCAGTTCTGCTCGGCTATATTGCAGACAGACTGGGAAATATTGAAGGCTTTCCGTTTGAACGGAAGGTTCCGGAGGAATTTATTGCACAGCTTAATGAATATTTTGGGTAATTTACTTTTTATACGCTGTTATCCTGTGGGATTTTGACATATGTATGCCAAAATCCCGCACTTGACAAATCACTGCCAGGTTGATACCCTATCACAAGAGCGTTTTTGATGATAAAAAATCAATCTGAATTCTGACAAGTGTGCCGACAAGTTGATTCTTGAAACAATCTTGCAGGATAAATTTTTTTATTT